>Ga0068855_100005990_pt1 | contig 14831 bp, 13 predicted proteins | sample KBSCornC52_FD_66592 | JGI IMG/M metagenome (GOLD analysis project Ga0068855, IMG submission 66592) | Corn rhizosphere microbial communities from Kellogg Biological Station, Michigan, USA - KBS Corn C5-2 | ecosystem: Host-associated > Plants > Roots > Rhizosphere > Soil ...
AGAGCGGAAGCAGGTGCTGCTGCGCAACATCTCGGCGACCTGATCGATCTCATGGTGCCGGAGATCCAGCATCGTGCTGGCCGCCTTTTCATCCAGAGGGGCGCTCTCGACCGTTTTCTCGGCCATGAACTTCAGCCGGTGCGAGTCCTTCCCTCCACGCCCATCGTGGAAAATCACCGAGACAGATGGCTTTCGATCCCGCCCCGCGCGTCCGAATTCCTGCAGCATGTCCTCCACTGACGCCGACTGCTGCCAGTGTATGACGAGGCGAACGTTGGGAACGTCCAGCCCCATACCGAAAGCGTTGGTGCAGATGATATGGTTCACCGGCGGGCGGCTTTCGCCCAGGAAGCGCTGCAGCAGCTCCGACCGCTCCCACGATGATCCCAGCTTCGAGTGGAACAGGGGGACGTCCAGGCCAAGCTCGGCCAGTTGCCGCGCCAACTCCTCGCCCACCCGTGCCGAGGGCACGAAGACCATCGTCCTTTGACCCTGGAGCCGCGGTAGCCTGAGCATGGTGGCGATTTCGGCGGCCCTTTGGTCCGGCTGGCACTCCCAACGCAGCATGGCGATGTTCGGCCGGTCGACGTCCCGTACGAACACCTTGGCGTCGGGGATACCGAGCGAATCCAAAATCCGCTGCTGCATCTCGCGTCCGGCCGTCGCGGTGAACGCCAAGACCGGCGGTGCGCCCAGCTTCTCCCTGACCTCGTTCAGTCGCCCGTACTCTCGACGGAAATCCGAGCCCCAGCGATCGACGCAATGCGCCTCGTCGACGACGAGGAAGGAGGGGCGACATTGTTTCAGGGCGGCGCGCTCGTCTTCGCTCCGGACGAAGAAGCGCTCCGGGGCCATATAGAGCAGCTTGATCGCGCCTCGGCCCAGAAGTGAGAAGCGGGTGTCCTTTTCGGTCCGGGAGAGGTCGCTGTTGATGAAGGTAGCCGGGATCTTGAGCTTTAGCAGGCTCGAGACCTGGGCTGCCATGAGGGTCTTCAGTGGTGACACCACGAACGACACCCGGTCGCGCAGAAGCGCCGGCAACTGGAAGCAGAGCGTCTTCCCCGAGCCGGTCGGACTGACGACCAGCACTGACTTGCCTGCCAGCGCGGCGAGCACGATGGGAAGCTGCCCATCGCGGAACCGTTCGAGGCCGAACAGCCGAAGCGCCGGTCCGAAGTTGCCGACGCTCTCGCCGACGATACCCTCATGATCGAGCCACCGCGCCAGCCTGATCGCCCACCGCTCGACGACACGGCGCGCCAAGCCACCCATGAGAGTTGGGTGATGAGCTGCGTGACAGCCGTCGCACAGCGTCACCAGGTTCGACAGCTCGTCGCCACCTCCCATAGAACGAGGCAGCAGATGGTGGATGTCGGCTTCGGCAGAAGTCACTTCCATGCTGCAGGAGAGGCAACGATGCCCGTCCCGCAGCAGGACCTGCTGCCGGATCCCGCTCCAACCTGCATCGGGCGTCGTTCCACTACGAACCAAGGCTAACCTCCGCGAGCAAGGCTATCGAGCAAGGCTTAACGCCATGCTCATGGGCGGGTGGCTAGACGATGTGTCGATCCAGCCGTTCGATCGTCTGCTCGAGATGCGAGCGAAGGCGCATCAGCGTCACCGTCGTCAGGACTGGCTTGCGGTCGGCCATCAGCAGGAACAGCTCGAAGATCTCGTCGGAATGCCGGGCAAGCTGGACGAGGTGCGCCCCGCTTGGGCCATGCGTTGCTGCAAGCCAGTTCTTGACGGTCCGCTCACTGGCGCCGGTCCACCTCATGATCGTCTTCACCGTCTGCCGCGTGTTGCCGAACTCGTTCCGCAAAGCGACAGCGACCATCTGGCTGAAATCGTGCTCCACGTTCATGGCACCGCCCTCGCAGGTGCAGTTCCTTGCCCGATTCAGGCAACAACATCCGAGTGAAGGTAGGTTAAAGTCGCCGCAGTTGTTTTGACGGGATTGTTCGGCTGTTGCGGCGAAGTCCCAAGGGAACAATTCGCATGACGGCTGAACCTGATCATCGCGCGGGCGAAGAGCCTGCTGCGGCCGGGGTTCGCGCCGCCGAGTACGTGCGGATGTCGACCGAGCACCAGCAGTACTCGACGGAGAACCAGGCTGACATTATCCGAGCCTATGCGGCGGCGCGTGGCATCGAGATCGTCAAGACCTATGCCGACGAGGGTAGGAGCGGCCTACGGCTGGACGGTCGCGATGCCCTGAAGGCGCTGATTTCGGACGTCGAAACCGGCCGCGCCGATTTCAAGATGATCCTGGTCTACGATGTGAGCCGGTGGGGTCGCTTCCAGGACGCCGATGAGAGCGCCTACTACGAATACATCTGCAAGCGCGCCGGCATCGCGGTGCATTATTGCGCCGAGCAGTTCGAGAACGACGGTTCACCGGTGTCAACGATCGTCAAGGGCGTCAAGCGCGCCATGGCGGGCGAGTATAGCCGCGAACTGTCGTCGAAGGTCTTCATCGGACAATGCCGACTGATCGAGCTCGGCTTCAGGCAGGGCGGCGCGCCCGGCTACGGCCTGAGGCGGATGTTGATCGACCAGGCCGGCAATCAGAAGGCGGTGCTGGAACGTGGCGAGCAGAAAAGTCTCCAGACCGATCGCGTCGTCCTGACCTTGGGGCCGCAGAATGAGATAGACGTCGTGAGGCGCATCTATCGCCTCTTCGTCCACGACGCCCGGACCGAGGCCCAGATCGCGGAGGCGCTCAATGTGCAGGGCGTTGTCACGGATCTGGGCCGACCATGGACCCGTGGCACCGTCCACCAGATCCTGATCAACGAGAAATACCTCGGCAACAATGTCTGGAACCACGTCTCCTTCAAGCTCAAGAAGAAGCGGGTGCGGAATCAGCCAGAGATGTGGATCCGCTCCGATGGCGTTTTCCCGGCCATCATTGATCGTAACCTGTTCGACGCCGCGCGGACCATTATCAATGCCCGATCGATCAGGCTCACCGACGACGAGATGCTGGAGGCATTGCGCGCGCTGTTCGAGCAGAATGGCGTGCTCTCCGGCATCACGATCGACGAGGCCGAGGGCGTACCATCGAGCAGCGCCTATCGGTCACGCTTCGGCAGCCTCCTTCGGGCGTACACTCTTGTCGGCTACAAGCCGCGTCGAGATTTCGAATTCATCGAGATCAACCGGGCTCTCAGGCAGATGCACCCGGAGATCGTCGATGGAGTTGTCGGGGCCCTTCGGACTGCCGGCTCCACTGTGGAGCGCTCGGAGTCCGACCTGATCCTAGTCAACGGCGAGTTCACGGCCTCGATCGTCATCTCGCGTTGCCAGCAGACCCAGGCCGGAGCTTATCGGTGGCGATTGCGCTTCGACACCGGCCTGGTCCCGGATGTCTCCATCGTCGTTCGGATGGCCGCGAACAATCGGGATCCGCTCGACTACTACCTTCTCCCAAGCATCGACCTGCGACGCGAGAAGCTGCGTCTGGCCGAGGAGAACGGGTTGGCGCTCGACGCCTACCGCTTCGACGATCTCGAGGCGTTCTATGACTTCGTCAGTCCGGTTCAGCTCAGGGAGGCAGCGTGATGCCTGTTCAACACCAGCAGAAGCTCGAGATGATCCCGATCGACAAGATCGTGGTTCTCAACCCTCGCTCACGCAATCGCAGGCAGCACCGAGAGATCGTAGACAACATCGACACCATCGGGTTGAAGCGGCCGATCACCGTGAGCCGTCGCACCACCGCGAACGGCGCCAGCTACGATCTCGTCTGCGGCGAGGGGCGGCTCGAGGCCTTTAGGATGCTCGGCGCCGCCGAAATTCCGGCGGTCGTAATCGATGCCTCCGAGAACGACTGCCTCGTCATGAGTCTCGTCGAGAATATTGCACGGCGAAAGCATCGGCCAATCGACCTGATGCAAGAGATCGGCAACCTGAGCAAGCGCGGTTACACCGACCGTGAGATCTCGGACAAGGTCGGCATCAGCCCGAGCTATGTGAACATGCTTGTGAAACTCTTGGAGCGAGGAGAAGAGCGGCTCGTCGCGGCCGTCGAGACCGGCCTCATCCCCGTCAGCTTCGCGATCGACATCGCGCGCTCTGATTCTACTAGCATCCAGAACCTGCTGATGGACGCCTACCAGGAGGGCAAGATCAAGGGGAAGAAGCTCGCCGCCATCCGACGCATGCTTGAGCAGCGCGAGAAGCGGAATCCCAAGGTACCGGATACCGGCTTGGGGCGCCGCAATCCCCGACGCAGCACCACACCCGCCGAACTGTTGAGGGTCTATCAGCGCGAGGCCGAGAAGCAGCGCATCCTCGTCAAGAAGTCGGACTTCACCCAGACGAAGCTGCTCTTCATCGTGGAAGCCTTGAAGGAGCTCCTTGCCGACAAAGGCTTCGCCAAGGTTCTGAAGGAAGAACGGCTGGCGACCTTGCCGCGCGCGCTTGCATCTCGCGTCGCCGGGGAGAGCATCCAATGACCGCACCCCACAATATCAAGCTGGCGTTCGAGCGCGAGACCATCCTGTTGCCCATCTCACAGCTGGTGCCGCTGAAGACCTTGCGACCGGGGACCAAGGGCAGCAAGAAATACGACCAGATCGTGCGCTCCGTGCGTGCGATCGGCCTGGTCGAGGCGCCCGTCGTTTCACGCGATCCCGCCCATCCGGACCGCTTCTTCCTGCTCGATGGCCATCTTCGGATCGAGGCGCTCAAGGACATCGGCGTCGAACAGGTCGAATGCCTGATCTCCAGTGACGACGAGACTTACAGCTACAACAAGCGGGTGAACCGGCTGGTGCCGGTGCAGGAGCACCGGATGATCGTGCGCGCCATGCAGCGCGGCGTTCCCGAAGCTCAGATCGCCGAGGCGCTCGGTCTCGATGCCGTTTCGGTTCGGCGTCGCGCCAAAATGCTGGAAGGCATCTGCAAGGAGGCGGTGGATCTGCTCCACAACGCGCCCTGCCCGTTCCGGGTTTTCGACATCCTGAGGCAGATGATGCCGTTGCGGCAGATCGAGGCGGCCGAGTTGATGCTCGGGCAGGGCAACTTCACCGCAATCTTCGCCAGGGCCCTGCTGGTGGCGACGCCCGAGAACCAACTGGTGCCTGTGGCCAGGTCGAAGCCCAAGGAGCAGGCCGTGGTCTCAGAGCAGATCGCGCGCATGGAGAAGGAACTCGTCGGACTTCAGAGCCAGATCAAGTCGGTCGAGGAGACCTACGGCATCGACAACCTGCATCTCACCCTCGCCAAGGGCTATGTAGGAAAGCTTCTCGGGAATGCTCGCGTTGTGCGATGGCTGGCGCAGAACCACCATGAATACCTTAGCGAATTCCAGAAGGTCGCCGATATCGAATCCATTGCCGAGACGAGCGTGGCCGCGGAATAGGCTGCTGCCCAGTTCCGAAATCGAGTCGATTCCGGCGATGCCGGCACGCGGTGCCTACTCGTCGACGACAGCGATCGCCGCCTCCTCGGCTTCGGCTTCTTCCTGCTCGTCGGGCTGAGGCGGCCGGGTATCTGAAGACTCCGGCAGAATCGCTATCCGAGCAGCTATGAACGCAGCGATCTCGGATAGGCCGTTTTCAGATTGGGTGATCGTTCGGTCGGTGCCAATCGTCACTGTGTGGCCCCCTACACTGGCCTCGACCTTGTCGATGCGCGTTAGCCAGCACCAGTAGACTGGACGATGCTGAACGTAGAGCGGGCCAGCGTGGAAGTTTGTGACCTTTAGTTTCACATCCAGGCCCGGAAGATCACCGATCAATTTCTTGACTGCCGCCGGCTCGGCTTCCAGTCCCGATACGTGAATCTCCTGTTCACCCACCGTCACTAACGGCTTGCACCAAGAGCGCCCACGAAATGTGAGGTAGTATTTTGGGTCAGCGTCGTACACATGCAGGAAGTAGCGACTGCTGTGGGTCTTGGCAGACGTCTCTGGAACGAGCAGTGCCAAGCGTAATAGGTCTGCCAGTATGGCGCCGGTGGCGGGCGACTTGTTTCCTGCGTGCTGGTTTCCATCCTCTCCGGCCTGGCCACGGAGGAACTTGCATTCGAGCCAAAGATGATGCCGCCAGCCATATTGGCTTAGTCGCTTATTGGCGACGTAGAGCCGATTTACGTCGGCGAAGAGATCTGCGCGAAGGTACCTCGGGTTGCCTCCTGGCTGATACAATCCGTCGATGCGGTAGAGACGTTCGCTCTGTAGGCAGCCAATGGGGTTCGGAACATTGCGACCGTTCAGCACTTGAAGCAGTGCCAGAGTTAGCGCTGAGACAATCCCAGACTCATAGCTTTGCGTTTGATAGCCCGATCCGTGGAGCACTTCCGGCAGAGCGAAGAAGGATTGTTCTATGAGCACGCCTGGTCATCTCGGTTGATGCACAAAATCAGACTAGCACGGTCCGGATCAGCTATGCAGGCGCCTCTTTCGCAACCACGGTGTCGTAGAGACCGTAATGCGTCAGGCCCTCGTGGCTTTCCACGCCGGTGTAGCGCAGAGACGCGTCCTCATATCGTCTGAACGCGAACACTGCCTGGTTCATCTGCTCGGTATTGAAGACCTTCAGCGTCACCAACAGGTGAAAGTCATCGACGGTCAAGCCGGTGACGGTGCGGAACAGGTCCGGCTCCAGCTTCGTAATGACGTCTTGAAGCTTGTTCTCGCGGAAATCGGTCAGATACATGAAGGCCGGGATACGCGTCGCGAATTTGATCAGCTTTTCCTGGACCATCTTTCGCATGGACTTGTACTCGCGCTCCTCGTCGGAAAGCTCTCGCTTCTCCTTGGCCGTGAGCTCCCGCTCCCTCGCTGCGTTCTTGAGCTCCTTGACCGCCTCGCTCTTATTGATGATCGTCTCGATGACATTGTCGCCCAAGTTGCGCCAGCCTTCGATCCTGCCGACCGCTTCCATCGCTTCCGCGCTATTCAGCACCCTGCGAAGCGTGTCGTTGTCCACATTGACCAGCAACGCGCTTTCCCATTTACGGGCAAGCAGCGTTGCCGAGGTTCCGGCCATTGCAATGTCGAGAATACCGCCCGGGTCGATTTGGGTCATGTTGGCGCCGTCGTAGGCGAGCACCGGCAGGAAAGACACGAGATCTCTTACAGCATTCTCGGGGTTGGCCTCCGCTGGCGAGAGGCCGATGCCGTACTCTGACAACTGGCGCAGCGCACGGGTAGGGGCAAAGTCGAACACGAAGCAGAAGGGCTTGAAGACCTCCTCCTCGTTGGGATCGTCACCATTGGGGTTCTTGACCGCCCAAGGTGACTGCACTCGGAACGCCGCCTGGAAGTAGGTCTCTGGGCTCTTGAGGTTGCGGAGCATGAGGATCGACGACCACTGGGCCACGGTGACGCCGGTAGTCAACTTCCCGCACGATAGGGTTATAGACTTGCTGTCGTATCCGCTGCCGATAGCCTTCCGGACTGGAGGTAGTGCCGCGAGGCCAACGCCAGCTTCCGTCCCTGCCGCGACGACCACGTCGTATTCGCGCCAGAATACGTTCCGCCGTTCGTGGAGAAGGTTATCCATCGCATAGCAGGCGCTCACACTGGGCAGGAACCAGAAAGAGTGCTGCAGATACGGCAGCAGGCGCACGTCTGAGTATGGAAAGGGAGGCCGAGTACCAGTCTTGAGATGCTCTACCGTCTGCGGCGCATAGCTGCCCCGGATGATGTCGAGCCATTTCTGGACATCATCCTCGTGCTTGAACCTGGCCGATTTCCCGGTTCCGCTCGCTTCGAAGAAGGCGTTCAGGTCGAACTCATCGAACTCGCCGGAGCTGGCAATGGCTAGTAGCTCATCGGGCATCTGGTATGTCAGCAGGCGCATCTGTGGCAGTGCGCCGTAGGGGTTCCACTTACCGGGATTCTTGGCTGAGAACTCGGCTTTTGCCCGCTGCTCGTCGGTATAGGTCCAGTTGAAGATCTGCTCTTCGATGAACTCGCCGGTTGCCAGTGCTTTGAACGGTGTGCCCGACAGATAGAGATACGCCCGGGTGGTGATTGGCAGGAACTCGGTCTCTTGCTCGGAGAGCACTTCGAGACCCTCGTTCATATGGTCAAGGGCGGAAGCGTATTCGAGGCGCGCTTCCTTCTTCGACACGGCGTCTTCTTCACCTTCGAAGAGTTCCTTGGCCGTGTCCCTCCACGCGCCGAAATGGTACTCGTCGAATACGACCAGGTCCCACTCGACCAGGTGCAACCACTCGTTGTTGGGCTTGATATTGCCGGCCGAATCCCGACCCAAGAGATCCTGGAAGGAGCCGAAATAGACCACCGGCTGCTTGGCGTCGATCTTTGTGGGATCACGGCCTGAGCTGCGCGAAAGATACTGCCACCCGTCGAAATCGACATGGTTCTCGAGATCGGCCTGCCATGCATCCTCGACTGCGGGCTTGAAGGTGACGACTAGAACGCGCTTCGCACCCAGCTTCTTGGCGAGCTGGTACGCGGTGAACGTCTTGCCGAATCGCATTTTGGCGTTCCACAAGAACCTGGGAACGGCGTGCATGTTCTCGGACCACCTCGACATGAAATAGGCGTGAGTAACACGCACGGCCTCTGCCTGCTCGGCCCGCATCCCAAAGGTTTCGTGGTGCCGGCCGGTGAACGTCTGTCCGGTACGCAACTCCGTCAGAACGGTCTTCACGTCCTCCACCGTGCATCGCATCCACTCGAGCTCGGTGTTAGCAAACCCCTTACGAACCAACGCGGCGCGAACCTCATGGTCGCGGATCATGCCACCACCGTCACGCTCGCCGGGTTCGTCGAGCTCCATCGTGTAGTTCTTGATCGCTGCTGTCCGGAGCTGTTCGCTCACGCGCCTCTTGGGGTCGCGAGTCGTCTGCCCAACCTTGAGTAAGCCATCGTGCGCCGCATCGGAGATCGAATAAGCATAGATGCGGGGCCGCGCTTCGGGCCTTTCGGCAAGGATCTCGTCGACCGTCGGCCTATTCATCTTCGGAGACGTCCAGGTTCATCGCCCTGACCTGAGACTCGATGAATTCCTTTTCCTCCGTTGTGATCCCGTACTTGGCGTAAAGATCGGCGTCGGTCCACTCGCGGTCCCATGTCTGCATCGGCACCCACCCATAGGTCGAATTCAGAGCGTGCTGGGTGATCTTGCGAAGCGAGACCAGAAATCGGAAAAACCGCGTGGTATAGTAAGACTGCAGACTCTTCGCTGCCTGTTCCGAGTCTACGTGGAAGAAGAGGTAAGACTGGGTGCACACCGATGGTGCCGGAGCGATGAGAGGTTTGCCCAGAATCTGGTGGGGCAGATTGTCCCCACCATTGAATGCCTCGGGGACCAACACTTTCCACGAGTCGATCAAGTGGGTGCTCTTCGCGACTGTATCACGCTTTACGAAACCGATGTCGCGCTTCATCCGGCGGATATAGTAGAGGGGTACGTCGCCGGATCGCTGTTTGGCGTGGAAATCTTCGAAATTTGAGGCCAGGCCGAACGCGGTATCGCGAGTCAGAATGGCATTGATCGGGCGCTCTTGGCGGTCCAGCACCTTATGCAAAATGGAGACGGCTCGCGCATCGCGAACGAACACGTCGTATTCACCAAGCCGCCGGACCACAGGACCCTGGACATCAGCCCCTCGGACGGTCGTCACATTGCAGTCGCCTTCATAGGAGGCATCCCACAGGAAGTAGCAGACGCCCGCCTTGATCTCGACGCCGGGAAAGACGTCTGAGGAAGAGGGGAAATCCACCAGTTCACGAAGATGCCCGTCGCCGAGCATCGACTGACGGAACTCATCCAGTCCTCTACCGCCTGCCATCCATCGCGAAGGGATCACCATGCTTACGTAACGCGGTTCCAGTGCCTTCGCCTGGTCGACGAACAGCTGGTAGATCGAGGAATCGCTTGTTCCTCCTGCTCCGCCGGCCATCTGATAGGGCGGGTTGCCGATGATCACGTCGAACTGCATTTCGGCTCCAAAAATCTCTGCGATCCGGGATTTCACGTCCCGGGTGTGTATGAAGGCGTACGCGTGACTCTCGAGGTCCTCGTCGCGCTCGAAAATCGCGCGGGGAGCCCCGCAATACTCACACTTATTGCCCCTCCAAGAATGGTCCGTACGCTCGAACCAGATATTACCGGCATCGCTCTTGAAGCTCTTGGCGATCGAGTGCTTCCCAAGCGCGTGTTTGGAGCAGTAGACGCTCCGCCGGGCCAGCAAGCTCGTCAGCGTGGTCACTCCGATGCCGAAGACTTGGTTGGTGAGGATGTGGTCCACGCGGTGATCGAGGTCGGGGATTGCCGTGGCCAATCCCACTGTGAGCCGGCTGGTGATCTCGCGTAGGAAAACCCCAGACTTGGTATTCGGATCGAGAAACCTTACCTTCCCGTTCTCCCACAGGTTCTCGCCGCCATGATCCGCTGCCCAGACAGACGCGAGCGTGTCGAGCATTCGGTTGGCCAGATCGGGAGGAGTGAACACCTCGTCGTTCGACAGATTTGCTATACAGGTCAGGACGTCGGGGTTGCGCCCGCGCAGCGCAAACCTTGCTTGTGTGGTCACGCCGCCGCCTCGCTTTCTCCACTGTCCCGTTTAGCCGCCAAGTCGCGAACGGACAGCGCTGGGTACGTTTTCAGAGGCGTGAAGATCTCGTGTTTGCCCAAGGAAGAGAATAGAGAATCTTCTGCGCTGAAAGACGATGAGCCCGTCAGGACGTCGAGCCGGAAATCACGGCGCTGGTAGCGCCCTTTCCCCAAGTAGCCCCACTCCGCAAAAGTGATCGGCTCGCCGGCCTTAGTACGCATGGACAACGCGTCGCCGTGGATGATGTTCTGAGACAGGACGAGTTCGGCTGCACGATACAAGTCGTCGCCTTCATCGAGCCGCAGGTAGTCCACGAAAATCTCCAAAGCGTTGTTCCGGCATTCCTCCACATTGTCCGGAAGTAGCTCGATGCCGTAGATGCACATCAGCGCAAGCAGCGCATAGTGCTTCTTCTCGAAGCTTGATTTGCCATATTTGGTTTGGACAGCCGCCAGTTTCCGCTGCAGGATTTGGACGATGAAATTTCCAGTTCCGCAGGCGGGCTCAAGGAAGCGAGCGTCGATGCGCTCCGTCTCGTCCCCCACCAGATCGAGCATGGCCTCCACCAGCCAAGGGGGCGTGAAGACTTCGCCATGATCTGCGACGCGCTGCTTGGATTTCACGAGACTGACGACCTTTTCGTTTCGACCGAAGCGACCACTTTCATGACCTCCCCTTCCGTATACCGCCCGATCGCGTGGCGAGCCAGTTGCGCGCCAAGTCTTCGACGATTTCGTAGACATTGCGATTGTCATCTATGGCGGCCTTCTTCAGTCCCTTGATCAGGTCGGGGTCGACATAGACGAGCAGCTGGTGCCGCCCGTCCTTCCGAACTCGAATCGGCTTCGTGCCGGTCTGACGTCTCGCCATAGAACGGATCCAAATAGATAGCTGAATAGCTAAATAGCTATAGCGTTAACATCTCATGCAGTCGGCGGCCTGGAAAGGCCCTCCGGAAATGAAAAAGCCCGAATGCCGAAGCACCCGGGCGAGTTCGACCCTTTGGGTCATCGCAACAAAGAGAAAGCGCGGTCTTCCCCGCCGCCAGCCTTTACCCCGGCTCGGGATGGCGTCAGAGCTCGGCGAAGTGCTCCATCAGCTCGCGGGCGTCCCCGAGCGACTTCGGAAACAGACGCATCAGCGGCTTGCCCTTGAGCTCGGGCACGTTGAGGTTGGAGTTCCGCGGCCGATCGGCCGGATAGAGCTCGCGGTCGATCGCCGGTGCCAGGATGCCCCGCACCAGCCGCGCCGGCGCCCAGATCGCGTTCCTGCCACCCGAGCCGAGATCCAAGGCGATGGCGTCGCCGCGCCGGTTGCGGAAGGTGGAGATGTACTTGGTGCCACCGGCTGCGCGGTCCGGATGCGGCGTCCAGCGCGGGTCCCTGAGCAGGCTGGCGTTGAGGCTTTCATTGATGGTCGGCATGGGTCTTCCTCCTCAGATGCGGGCCACGGCGCCGCCGCAGCGGTCGACGAGCTCGGTGTAGAATTCGGGGTCGATGCCGGCGGCCTCGGCCAGCGGCGCGGCGTCCTCGGGCGACGACATGTCCCCGCGGGTCCAGTTCCTCACCGCCTCAACCGGCAGGCCGCTGCGCTGGGCCAGCGTCTCGGTGGTGATCCGGTTGGTCCAGGCATAGACACCAAGGATGGCGCCGGCATCCTCCACTGTGGCAGCACGGTCGCCGGCGCGCTCGAGCCACCGGCTGCTCAACGGCCCCGGATCGAAATGCCGGCGCCCGGCCAGCCATTCAAGGGCCCCCAGAGGCTCCCCATAGACGCCAGTCGAATCCCTGGAGGGCATGGAGCGGATCGGCTTCCTGCCGTCCGGGCCGATGAAGTTGCGGACCGAGGAGATGCTCATGCCGGCGAGGGCCGCGATCTCGAACGGCGCGAACCCGATCTCCATGTCCGGATTGCGCGGGAACCGCTGTAGATACTCAGCCAGGTTGATCTTGGCGGCGGCTGCGAGGTGAAGGCCGGGCAGCGGATATTCATCGCCCTTGTTGGCGTGCTCGCGGAAACGGTCGGCGTAGTCGCCCATCATGGTCGCGTAAGAGTCCGAGGGGATGGCGCCGAGGAAGTAGGTCGTCCAGTTGAGGTATTCGGCCTCGAAGTCCTGGGTCTCGATCTCGTCGAGCGGCGCGCTGCCGTGCACCAGATCGAAGCAGGCGCGGACCACCTGGTGGAAGCGGGTGCCCGAGACGTCGAACGCATCCAGTTCGTCGGCCCGGAATGAGGCCAACTGGCCCTTGTCGAAGCCCTGTCCAAGAGCAGCCCTGCCGAACTGGGCAGCGGCCGCATGGCGGGCCGGTAGCAGCGACTGCGCCGCCACCGTCATCAGGAAGACCCCAAGTTTGAGGTCGGCTTCGATCTCGTCCCAGCTCGCCGTATGCATGTCCCACTCCAGATTGTGATATCATTAGTATCATAAATTCGTCCGGAGTACCAGCCAAAAAATGATACTTGCAATATCATTTTGTGGATCAAGCCGCAGGCGATCACTGTTCGCCCACTGGCGAACACCTGTTTCCTTGGACTGCTCTATGCGCCGCTAAGGAGGGGTGTACCGCCCAACCGCTCCTTCTTCAGAGCAAACAACAAGACTAGGCGCTTGATGCACGGGCGAGGGGCTCCCAGGTTCATAAACGGTTCGAACTCCTGGGTGCCCGCCTTGCTCGCTGCCGAGCACCGCCGCTTCTCCGTCGGCTGGATCGCAGTTGGATGAAGTCCAGTTGGTGCTCGTGGTCCTGGAGGAGGCGTCGCGCTGATAATCCCGAGAGGTGAGCGGCCCCCGATGGGTGAGATCTGGCGGTCTTCCGGTAGCGACAGGCCGTCATTCGGCATCGACCGCTATGGCCTGCCCCAACTACGTCTAGGAAATCGACGGAAGACGGTCCAGGCAGCGGAACGCATCAACACACTTTGCGCGTCCGGCGCGCCATGACTGGAAACGCCCCGAAACATCGTAAATCCAAGCAGAGTTGAGCGAAGATCGATCCCTTTTAAGGGCCCCGAAGTCGATGCTTTGCCGGTGGCGGAGCCCGGATCTGTGCGAAGCTAATTCGACTTAACTTCGCATTCCTTTGATTGGCCCGCTCGGCGATGGCACGGTGCTATCAGGCTAGCTCGCCAGCATGCTAGCAATCTAGCGATCTATCATTTTGCGCCTGATGCGGCGTACTGATTTGAAAACGCCGGGCCAAGGCCGTGCTCGATCAAGATCAGGTCGATCGCTTCTTCCATCAGTCGCTGGACGGTCGTGTCCCGATCGAGCGCGAGTTGCTTCAGCTTTTGCCTTACGGGGCGCGGAAGGCGCACCATAATGTCTCCCTTCAGCGCCTTTTCGCTTGCGGCAAAATTTGGCTGCAGGCGCTCGATCGCTGTGAGATCAAACGCAGACATGGCGTCACTGAGGTCAGTTTTCTTCATGTCCGAATAGCTTTCGTGCGATTGACGAGGTCGCGCCACAGCTCCCGAAACTCCGCGGCCGACGCGCCAGCAGGATCTCGTTCCGGCGTACTCAAGCCGGCGGCAACCGCCTCGACGACGCCGGTCCGCCGGGTGATCTGATCCTTCCAGAGCCGGACGTCGTGTCCGCTCAGGATCTTGTTCAGCTCCCGCCGCGCATCGTGTGCAAGCGGCGCTTCAACGTTCAGACGGCGGGGCGGCGAGAGGCCCAATATCACGTGCGGCTGAACGCCGACCGTCTCGAAGAAATTCACCCAGCGCCGCGTTTCCAAGAGATCGAAGAACGAAGCGCTGCAGGTCAGCAGGACCAGGTCGGCGGCGGCGGCGACGCCGAGCGCATGCTGATGTTGCACTGGTGCGTTGTCGACCACCACGAGGTCAACCTGGCCCTTCCTGGCGGCAGCGAGCGCCGTCTCGATCTGCGGTGCCGGGCAGCGGTGAACTTTGACGTCATCCGTCGGCCGCAGCGTGCCCCAGACGAGGGCCGACCCCTGAGGGTCTGCGTCGAGAAGCCAGACACGATGACCGACCCGGCTCGCCATCGCCGCAATCGCGGTCGCCGTTGTGGATTTTCCCGAGCCACCTTTGCCGAACACGGCAATGACGAGCGGCACGCCGGTCAGCGCCGGCAAGCGTGGAAGCTCGGCGAAGTACTTGGCTGCCTGTTCGCGCGTGGACGAGCCCTGAACAGGCCGCGTTGATAGCTTGCTAGCAAGCTTGCTTGCTGGCGCCTGGCGTCGGGCCAGATCGAGGAGGTCCATGTCAGTTCTCCTTGCCGGGCCGGCGGCTGCGACGCCCACGGGCAAGGGCGTCGAAATCGAGAT
>Ga0068855_100005994_pt1 | contig 14827 bp, 14 predicted proteins | sample KBSCornC52_FD_66592 | JGI IMG/M metagenome (GOLD analysis project Ga0068855, IMG submission 66592) | Corn rhizosphere microbial communities from Kellogg Biological Station, Michigan, USA - KBS Corn C5-2 | ecosystem: Host-associated > Plants > Roots > Rhizosphere > Soil ...
TGGTCAGCGACGATACGGCCGGGATCATCTGGCGCGTAGTTTCCCCCACCGCCGCGCCCAGCGCGGGCGCAAAGCCGGTGGTCACCGCCCACATGCCGCCCCAGCGCCAGCTCAACAGCGAGGCCGCGGCGACCTTCCGCAACGATCCGCGCCAGCAAGGACAATAGGGAACAGCGACGGCGGGGTCAGAGCTGGCGCCCGGCCCGCCCGGCCAGTTCGGTGACATACTGCCAGGCCACCCGGCCGGAACGAGCGCCACGCCGCTTTGCCCATTCGAGCGCGTCGGCATCGTCGCAGGCAAGCCGATAAGCGGCGGCATAGCCGTGGATGATCGCCAGGTAATCCTCCTGGCTGCACGCGTGGAAGCCGATGGACAGGCCGAATCGGTCGGCCAGCGCCAGCCGATCGTCCACCGCATCGCGCGGATTGATCGGATCGTCCTGTTCCGACAGGTGACGATTGACGATGGCCCGCCGGTTGGCCGTCACCGCCAGTCGCACGTTGGCCGGCCGCGCCTCGACCCCGCCCTCCAACCATGAACGCAACTGGCGCGGACCGGTGCTGTCGCCATCCTCGAACCCCAGATCGTCGATATAGACCAGGAACGGGCGCGGCACCCCGGCCAGCACCCCGAACAGCCGCGTCAGTCCGTCAAGCGCCTCCGGTGCCACCTGCACCAGCGCGATCGGCCCGGCGCCCTGCGCCGCCACCACGCCCGAACGCAGCAGGGCCGACTTGCCCATCCCGCGCGAGCCCCACAGCAGCATGTCGTGGGCGGCATGGCCGGCGGCGTGGCGCGCGATGTTGGCCACCACCGTTTCCTTCTGAGCATCGATCCCGCGCAACAGGTCGAGCGGCGGGGCCGCCAGTGCCGCCACGGCCCGCGAACCGCTGCGGTCCCAGACATAGGCCGGGCCGGCCAGCCAATCGACCAATGCCGTTTCGGCCGGTGCCAACCGCTCCAGCGCCCCGGCGATCCGGGTGAGCAGGTCGTCGCTGTCAGTCGGGTTCGTGCTGGTCATGTCGGTGTCTTGCGCCTCGCCGAGAACCCGCCTCTCTTGGCTTGTCCTGCGGGACGGCTATAGCGCCGGGATGACCGGCAGCAACCATCCGCAGATCCGCGCCGCCGATCCGGCGGGCATTGCCCAGGCGGCGGCGCGGCTGGTCGCTGGCGAACCGGTCGCCCTGCCCACCGAGACGGTCTACGGCCTCGCCGCGAGGGCGGACCGCGCTCCGGCCGTCGCCGCGATCTATCGCGCCAAGGGCCGCCCGGATTTTAACCCGCTGATTGTCCACGTTCCCGGCCTGGAGCAGGCGGAACGGCTTGTCCGGTTCGACGCGCGCGCGCGCAAGCTGGCGCGGGCCTTCTGGCCGGGCCCGCTCACCCTGGTCCTGCCGCTGCGCGCGGATGCCGGCATCGCCCCGGCCGTCACCGCTGGGCTGCCCACCCTCGCCCTGCGCTGCCCGGCCCACCCGGTCATGCGCGCGGTGCTCGAGGCCTGCGGCCTGCCGCTTGCCGCACCCTCCGCCAACCGCAGCGGCGCGGTCAGCCCGACGACTGCCGAACATGTTGCGGATAGCCTCGGCCCCGCCATCGGCCTCGTCCTTGATGGCGGAGCGACGCCGGCGGGAATCGAATCGACCATTGTCGCCCTGCGCGAGGACGGCTGGTCGCTCCTGCGCCCCGGTCCGGTTACCGCCGAGGCGATTGCCGCCCTGATCGGCCCGCCGCTTGCCGCCCCTGCGGGCGATCGCATCGAAGCGCCCGGCCAGCTTGCCAGCCACTATGCCCCGGGCAAGCCCGTCCGCCTCGAAGCGGAGGCGGCCGCGCCGGACGAATTCCTGATCGGCTTCGGCCGGGTCGCGGGCGACGTCAGTCTCTCGCCGGCGGGCGACCTCGCCGAAGCGGCCGCCCGGCTCTACCAGTGCCTCCACGAAGCCGCAGCGGCGCCGCACCGCCTCATCGCCGTGGCTCCGGTTCCGGATGAAGGCATTGGCACTGCAATAAACGACCGATTGCGCCGCGCCGCGGCCTGAACCCATCCTCGCGAATGCGGGGCTCCGAACCCCGCGCACCCGGCGGCGGTCATGCACCACGGCCCGCAAATGAAACGGCCGCCCGTTTGCGGGCGGCCGTTTCATTTCGGCAGTGCGGCCAGCCTCAGGCGGCGGGCGCGGCCTCATAGTACTTGGGCGCATGCTCGTTGAGGATTCCGAGGATCTTCTTGAGCGCCGCCGGCTCGTCGGTTTTCTCCATGGCCGCCAGCTCGCGAGCGAGGCGCGAAGAGGCCGCCTCGAAGATCTGCCGCTCAGAATAGGACTGCTCGGGCTGGTCGTCGGCGCGGAACAGGTCGCGGGTCACCTCGGCGATGGAAACCAGATCGCCCGAGTTGATCTTGGCTTCGTATTCCTGGGCGCGGCGCGACCACATGGTGCGCTTCACCTTGGGCTTGCCCTTGAGCGTGTCGAGCGCCTCGCGCAGGGTCTTGTCCGAGGATAGCTTGCGCATCCCGATCGCCTCGACCTTGTTCACCGGCACGCGGAGCGTCATGCGCTCCTTCTCGAACCGCAGGACATAAAGCTCCAGCTTCATCCCCGCGATTTCCTGTTCCTGCAACTCGATGACGCGGCCGACACCGTGCTTGGGATAAACGACGTAATCTCCGACATCGAAGGCGTGAGCCTTGGCCGCCATGTATAGTCCTTTCGCCTACAGGAGCGGGAGGTCCGCGCGGGGGCGGACGGGCCGGTGAGTGATCCAACGCGGAGTGCGTTTCGCCGTCCGGCGAAGCGGCCCTCGGCCACTCATCTACCGTTCGCTTCCGATCCTGCCTTTCGTGATGAGACCAGCTTCCGGGCGGCAATGCCCGGAACAGTGTGTCTCATATAGCACTGTCGAAACGAAAATTCCACCCCTGGTCGCGTTGCATATGCGAACAGACCACACGCCGGGCTTTCAGCCGGGCGCGCAGCCGCGCGGTTGCAATGGATTTGCAGGCCCGGCCGCACCTGCGTTGCCGGGCTGCCCATCAGCCAGCGGCATCCCCCACGGAGATGCCGCGGCTGGCGAATCAGTCGCCCTCGCCGGGTTCTGCCGAGAAGTATTTATCGAACTTGCCGTCCTCGCCCTTGTGCTCGTCGGCGTCGGGCGGGGTGTCCTTCTTGGTCGTGAGGTTCGGCCACTCGGCCGAAAACTTGGCGTTCAGCTCCAGCCATTGCTCAAGACCGCTCTCGGTGTCGGGCAGGATCGCCTCGGCCGGGCATTCCGGTTCGCACACGCCGCAGTCGATGCACTCGTTCGGGTTGATGACGAGCATGTTCTCGCCCTCGTAGAAGCAATCCACCGGGCAGACCTCGACGCAGTCCATGTACTTGCAGCGGATGCAGGCGTCGGTGACGACATAGGTCATGGTATGGGATCCCCTTGGTGTTCCTTGCAGCCGCCCGGGCCGGTCTGATTCGAACCCGGTGCTATGGGAATTGTCGAGCCGGCGTCAAGCGCACGGTAGCAGGTAATCGCTTCGCTTGCAGACCCCCGGCGCACCGGCAGCGCAGTGATCTCGATCACCCGCACGCCCTCGCCCAGCGGAATCACCAGCACGTCGCCGGCAGCAACCGCCTGGGCGCTGCGCTCCACCCGGCGGCCGTTGAGGCGAATGTGCCCGGCTTCGGCCAGCGCCTGGGCCAGGGGGCGAGTCTTGGTGAACCGCAGGAACCACAGGAGCTTGTCGATCCGCACGCGCGCTTACGCTCGGCGCACCAGCCCGGCCAGGGCGGCGAAGGCTCCGCCGCCCGCAGGCAGGGGCGCAACCGGCGCGCGCGGCGCGGGGGTCGCTCCGGACGAAGCTGGCCCGGGCGAAGCCGGCCCCACCGCAGCGGAGGTCGGCGCTCTCGGCCGTGGCGGGCGCCAGCGCCAGTTGGTCGGCGCGGGCGGCCCGAAGGCGCCCTCGGCCAGAACCTGCGGGGCATAGGCAAGGAACCCGGCGCTGCGCAGCAATTGCGTGTGCGCGTCGGGCAGCAGCCCCATCGAGCGGGCGAGCGCGGGATCGACCGTGAACATCGCCTTCCCGGCAACCGCGCGCCGGCCATGGGCCTCGCGCAGGAGCTTCTCGGCCATGTCCACGCGGACCCCCTGCCGGCCGATCCGCCGGTAGCCCAGCGGCACCCGCCCGTGCTCCAGCGCCACCACTGGCGGCATTTCGGGCAGGGCGTCGGCCGCGCGGGCACCGCGCAGAATGGCCATCTCGCGCCAGGCGCCAAGCGGCCCCGGCTTGAGCGCATTGGGCACGAACAGGTCGATCGCGCCGATCCGCACGCCCAGCTTGCGCAGGGCACCGCGCTGCGGTGGCTGCAACTGGTCAAGCCCCGAGCCCTCGCGCAGGACCACCCCGCCAGCCTCGACCAGCCGGATCAGCAGTGCGCGCAGTTCGGGACCGCCCTCGGGCTCGCGGCTGGCCGTGTCGAGAGTGGCCAGTGGTGCCACGATGGCCAGCCACCCGGCCAGCCAGGCGTCCAGGGCTTCGCGCAGGTCCTTGCGCTCCGCCGTGGGAATCGCCTCGAGCGAGCCGTCCAGCTGCATCTGCGGCGTCAGCAGGCCCCTGCCCGGCTTCAGCCGTGCCAGCACCTCGCGCCCGTGCCGGATCACGCCTCGTTCCAGCACCAGTCCGGAGGTCCCGTCGGCAATCGCGGCGGTCAGTTCGCGGGCACGGTCGGCCAGCAATTGGGGCAGGTGGCGCTCCGCCGCTGCGAACAGCAGTTTGTGGTCGCTGTGATGCGCCGTGGAGTCCACCGCGAAACGGAAGCCCTCCAGCCTGCCCAGCTTTTCCCCGTCCACCACCAGTTCGTTCCCCTCAAGTTCGACCGGCAGCAAGGCCGCGTCGGGACCGGTGCGCCGCATCAACACCGAGGTTCGCCGGTTGACGAAACGTTCGGTCAGCCGCCCGTGCAGCGCGTCGGACAGCCTTGCCTCCACCGACCGCGCCCGCCCGGCCATTTCCTCGCGCGCCAACACCCAGTCGGGGCGCTGGGCGATATAGGCCCACGAACGGATCGCGGCGATCCGGCCCTGCAACGTATCGATATCGCCGGACGGATTGTCGAGTTGCGCGATCCGCGCCGCAACATAGTCGGAGCCGAGATATCCCCGGCGAAGATCGTCCCACAGCTGCGCGACGAACCGCCCGTGGGTCTCGGCCCCCTGCTGGCGGAAGTCCGGCAGCGAGCAGACCTCGCGAAACCGCGCCACGGTGCCCTGCCCAACCACCGTCGCCGCCACGTCCGGATCATCGGCCAGGCGGCGCATCACGGCCAGGTCGATCGCCTCGGGCGCCTGGACCAGTTCGGGCAGGTCGGGCGGGCGCGAAAGGTCCTCGATCAGGTGGGCGAGGCTATCCACCCGCGGATCGGCATCGCGCCAGAAAAGTTTCGTCAGCGGCGGGAACCGGTGTTCCTCGATCGCCCAGACTTCCTCGTCGGTGAACCCGGCATCGTGGCTGCCAGTCCCGGCCAGCGTGCCAAACGTGCCGTCGCGCTGGTGGCGCCCGGCGCGTCCGGCGATCTGCGCCATTTCCGCCGTGGTCAACCGCCGGTGCCGCACGCCGTCGAACTTGGACAGGCCGGCGAAGGCGACGTGGGTCACGTCAAGATTGAGCCCCATCCCGATCGCGTCGGTCGCGACCAGGTAATCCACCTCGCCCGACTGGAACAGCGCCACCTGCTTGTTGCGCGTCTCGGGCGAAAGCGCGCCCATCACCACCGCCGCCCCGCCGCGAAAACGGCGCAGCATCTCGGCCACGGCATAGACCTGCTCGGCCGAGAAGGCGACGATGGCACTGCGCGGCGGCACCCGCGAGAGCTTCTTCGCACCCGCGTGGCTGAGCGTGGAGAACCGCGGCCGGCTTACCACCTCGGCGCCGGGCACCAGCGCGCGAACCATCGGCTCGAGGATGCCCGAGCCCAGGATCATCGTCTCCTCGCGCCCGCGGGTGTGGAGCAGGCGGTCGGTGAACACGTGGCCCCGCTCGCGGTCGGCACCCAGCTGGGCCTCGTCCAGTGCCACGAAGGCCAGGTCCGGCCTTCGGGGCATGGCCTCGACCGTGCACAGCAGCCAGCGGGCGTGCGGCGGTTCGATCCGTTCCTCGCCGGTGATCAGGGCCACGCTGTCGCGCCCCTTGATCGCCACCACCCGCTCATAGACCTCGCGCGCCAGCAGCCGCAGGGGAAAGCCGATCGCGCCCGAGGAATGGGCGCAGAGCCGTTCGATTGCGAGGTGGGTCTTGCCGGTATTGGTCGGGCCGAGCACGGCGAGGACGCGGCTGTCATCGGAAGACAGGCCGGGCTGCGCGCGGGTGGCGGATCCAGGTCGAGAATAGGCCATCGGCATCACCAGATGTGACATCGCCCCTCTCCATCCGCAACCGGCGCCCGCCATCCGGGTGCCGTTTTCGACAGGTTCCCCCCCTCGGCTCACCGCGTCTTAGCCCCGCATTAACCCTGAGCGTGCAGAACAGGGCCGACTTCGCGTGGAGGCCCCTTGTTCAGACCGCATGATCAGGACCTGCCGATCGGCAGCGCCGAGTGGGGACCCAGTGCCCCGCGCGCGCCTTCCGATCCGCGCCGGCCGGATTCGCGCGGCCTTGCCGCCCTGCGCCTCGACACGTCGGACTGGGTGATCGATCTGGCCGAAGGCATCGGCACCCGCGAATGGTATCGCGGTCTCGTCACCCTCGCCGCCCTGCTCATCGCTGCCTTCGCCTTCTGGCCCGATTTCTCGCGGCTGGATGCGGCCCCCGCCACCCGCGGCCGGGCTCTCGAGGCTCCCGAATGGCGCGATCTCGGCGCGGTGCCGCTGTCCTACGATACCACCCGTCTCCAGCACGCCGTCCGCGCCGCCGCCGTCCGCCCGGTCGCCTTCGTGCCCGAGCGTCCGCGAGTCGCCTTCACCTCGATCCTGTCCGGTGGCGCCGATCTTGCCGCCCTGCTCCAGCGCGCCGGCGCCGCGCCTGACGATGCCGCCCGCGCCGGCGCGCTTGTCGCTTCGGCCGTCCCGCTCGACCAGCTCGCCCCCGGCACGCCGGTTGCGCTGGTCCTCGGGCCCCGCCTCGGCCCCGGTCAGCCGCGCCGCCTCGAAAGCGCGCAGCTGCGCGCCCGGTTCGATCTCGCCGTCGAGGTAAGCCGCGCCGGGGGCAGCCTCGCCCTCGCGCAGCGCCCGATCGCGGTGGACACCACCCCGCTGCGCATTCGCGGGGTCGTCGGGGCGAGCCTCTACCGCTCGGCCCGCGCCGCCGGCGCCCCGCCTCAGGCCATCCAGGAATACCTCCAGGCGCTTGATGCCAATGTCGGGCTCGACGGCGATGTCCAGCCGACCGACAGCTTCGACCTGGTCTTCGCCTACAAGCGCGCCGCCACCGGCGAGACCCAGCCCGGCGAACTGCTCTACGCCGGCCTCGATCGCGGCGACCAGCCGGTCGCCCAGCTGCTGCGCTGGGGCCATGACGGCGCGTTCTATTCCGCCGATGCCCTGGCCCGCCCGCGCTACGTCACCTCCGGCTATTCGGGCGACGGCATGCTGATGCCGGTCAACGGCCACATCACATCGCTCTACGGCGCCCGCTTCCACCCGATCCTGGGCTACACGCGGATGCACGCCGGGGTCGATATCGGCGCGGCCTGGGGTTCGCCCATCGTCGCCGCCGCGCCGGGCGTGGTCTCCTTCGCCGGCTATCACGGCGGCCACGGCAACTATGTCCGCCTTGAACACGGCGGCGGCCTGGGCACCGGCTATGGCCACATGAGCCGCATCGCCGTCGCCCCGGGCGAGCGGGTCAGTGCGGGCGAGGTGATCGGCTATGTCGGCTCCACCGGCCTCTCCACCGGCCCCCACCTCCACTACGAGATGTACCGCGACGGCCGCACGGTGAACCCGCTCGGCCAGCGCATGGCGGCCGTCACGGTCACCCGCCAGGTCGATCCCGGCCAGCTCGCCTCGTTCCGGGCGAAGCTGGCAAGCTTCCGCGCGCTGCGGCCGGGCGCTGCCCTCGCCGGCATGGGCCAGGCCGTCCAGCACATCGCGCTGCGTTGATCCGACGCTGAATCGTTGAAGCCTGCCTCGCTTTCCGGCAGGAAGCGCGCGTGACCAGCACTGCCGCCTATCCCGCCCTGCGCCTGCGCCGCACCCGTGCCACCGCGTGGAGCCGCGCGCTTCACCGCGAGATCGCGCTCTCTCCGGCCGACCTGATCTGGCCGCTGTTCGTCACCGATGGCAGCGGCGTGGAGGAACCCGTCGCCTCGCTCCCCGGGGTTTCGCGCTGGTGCACGCAAGGCATCGCGGATCGCGCCCGCGAAGCCGTGGCCCTGGGCATCCCCTGCCTCGCCCTGTTTCCGCATACCCAGGCCGACCGGCGCGATCCCATGGGCCGGGAGGCGCTCAACCCGGACAACCTGATGTGCCGCGCCATTCGCGCGATCCGCGATGCCGTGGGCGATGCCGTGGGTGTGCTGACGGACGTCGCCCTCGATCCCTATACCAGCCACGGTCAGGACGGCCTGATCGATGATGCCGGCTATGTCCTGAACGACGAGACCGTCGAGGTCCTCGTCGCGCAGAGCCTCAACCAGGCGGCTGCCGGGGCCGACATCATCGCCCCGTCCGACATGATGGACGGCCGGGTCGGCCTGATCCGCGCTGCGCTCGAAGCCGAAGGCCACCGCAACGTCCAGATCATGAGCTATGCCGCCAAGTACGCCTCGGCCTTCTACGGGCCCTTCCGCGACGCGGTCGGCAGCCGCGGGCTCCTCAAGGGCGACAAGAAGACCTACCAGATGGACCCGGCCAATGCCGAGGAAGCCCTGCGCGAGGTCGCTCTCGATCTGGCCGAGGGCGCCGACACGGTCATGGTCAAGCCCGGCCTGCCCTATCTCGACGTGATCCTGCGGGTGAAACAGGCCTTCCCCGTGCCGGTCTTCGCCTACCAGGTCTCGGGCGAATACGCGATGATCGAACATGCCGTCGCCGCCGGCGCGGCCGAGCGCGATGCCATGGTCCTCGAAACGCTCACCGCCTTCAAGCGCGCCGGCTGTTCCGGCGTCCTCACCTACCACGCCGCTCATGCCGCCCGCCTGCTCGGCGCCTGAGCCCCCTGTAGTCGAGTAACCCCCCCCGATGCCCGTCCATCGCCCCGACGTCACCATCCTGCCCTTCGGTGGCAAGTCTCCCCGCATCCACGACAGCGCCTTCATCGCGCCGGGCTGCCGCATCATCGGCGATGTCGAGATCGGGGCCGAATCGTCGATCTGGTACAATTGCGTGATCCGCGCCGACGTGAACCGCGTGGTGATCGGCGCGCGCACCAATATCCAGGATGGCAGCGTGGTCCACTGCGACAGTCCGATGCCCGGCTCGCCCGAGGGCTATGCCACGGTGATCGGCGATGATGTGCTGGTCGGCCACATGGCCCTGCTCCACGGCTGCACCCTGGAAGACCGCGCTTTCGTCGGCCTGGGCGCCATCGTGATGAACGGCTGCATCATCGAATCCGATGCCATGCTCGCCGCCGGGGCCATGCTCACCTCGCACAAGCGAATTGCCTCCGGCCAGCTCTGGGCCGGCCGCCCCGCAACCTTCATGCGCGATCTGCCGGCGAGCGAAGGGGCCAAGGGCGCCGCCGACTACGTGCGCAACGCCAAGGCCCACCTGGCCGAAATCGCCGGATTTGCCGGTGGCCCGGCCCAAGGCTGAGCTTCCCCCGGCCGAGGCGGTGCGCGCGCTGGTCGATGGCTCGGGCCAGCTCGCCGTCCGCGTCACCCCGGGGGCCCGAGTGGAGGCGCTCGAGCTCGCCGAAGGCCGCCTGCTGGCGAAAGTCCGCGCCAAGCCGGAAGACGGCAAGGCCACCGAAGCCGTCCGCCAGCTTCTCGCGACGGCGCTCGGCGTTGCCCCCTCGCGGCTGGACTTGTTGCGCGGCGCAACTTCGCGGGAAAAACTGTTCCGGGTGAGCTGATACCGATACAGCCTAGCGGTCTGGCATGGTCCACTCGTCGGCCTCGCCCAGCCGGTCGCGCAGGCGCAGGGCCAGGCCCAGCGTCACCCCCACGCCGATCGCCACGGTCAGGTCCGAAAGCACGGTCAGCACCAGGGTCAGCACCAGCAGCACCCGGTCCGCCACCGGCGCCGCCCAGTACCGCCGCCACTTGTGCGGCTCGCTCATGTTCCAGGCCGTGGTCAGCAGCAGGGCGGCCAGCGCGGGCATGGCGAGGTATCCCGCAAGGCCGCCGACGGCCATCATCGCCAGCAGGATCGTCGCGGCATGGACCATGCCCGCCACCGGCGTGCGGCCCCCGGCGCGCACGTTGGTCGCGGTGCGCGCGATGGCGCCGGTTGCCGGCAAGCCGCCGAACAGGGCCGAGGCCACGTTGGCCCAGCCCTGCGCCATCACTTCGGCATTGGGCCGATGGCTACCTTCGATCATCCGGTCGGCGACCATGGCCGAAAGCAGCGATTCGATCGCGGCCAGGAACGCGATGACCAACGCCGATGGCAGCAGTTCGGTCAGCCGCGCCACGGTCACTACCGGCAGGTGCGGGAGCGGCAGGCCCTTGGGCAGTTCGCCGAACCGCGAGGCGATGGTGTCGATCGGCACGGGCGACAGGGCGGCGCCCGCCGAAACCACGGCCATGGCCACGATCAGCCCGGGAAAGCGCGGAAACAGCCGCCGCAGCAGCACGATCAGTCCCAGGGCCACCAGCCCCGTGACCAGGGCGGCCGGGCTGATCGCCGCGCGCGCCTGCCACAGCGCGCCCAGTTTGGGCAGGAACTCCGCCGGGAGCGGCGCCGCCAGGCCGAGCAGGTCCTTCAACTGGCTGCTGGCGATGATGATCGCGATGCCGATGGTGAAGCCGTTGACCACCGCATCGGGGACGAAGGCGATGAGGTTGCCCGCGCGCAGCAGCCCGGCCAGGATCAGGATCGCGCCCGCCATCAGCGTGGCCAGCACCAGTCCGTCGTAGCCGTGCTTGGCGATCACGCCCGCCACGACCACGATGAAGGCTCCGGTCGGCCCGCCGATCTGCACCCGGCTCCCACCCAGCGCAGAAATCACGAAGCCCGCCACGATCGCGGTGATCAGGCCGGTCCCGGGCGTTGCTCCGGAAGCGATGGCAATGGCGATGCTCAGCGGCAGGGCCACCATGGCCACGGTCACGCCGGCCAGCAGGTCGGCGCCGAACCCAGCGGCCGTATAGCCGGGCAGGGTGGTAAGGATCTTCGGTTTCACGACGGCTTCGCCCATTGAGCGCGACGCATCAGCGCGCCATTCCGCTGGCCATGTTCTGAAGCACGTCGCCCATGGCCTTGGCAATGGCCGGGTCGCGGGGTCCCACCACCTCGTCGATCGCGCGGCGCATGGCGTTCACCCATTGCCCGGCGGTTTCGGCACCGATCGGGAAAGGGCGGTGGATCGACATCATGCAGCGCCCGGGATTGGCATCGAACCAGTCGCGCGGCCCGCCCGACCAACCGGTCAGGAACCCGGCCAGGCTCTTGCGCATCGGCGCCAGATCCTCGGCATGCATCGCGCGCAGCCCGGCATAGGCGGGATCGCCAGCCATCAGGTCGTAGAAGCGGTTGACGATGGCGGCGATCGTCGCCTCCCCGCCCAGCCGCTCGTAGGGCATGGCTGGGGGGATTTTGGTCTCGGTATCCAAGGTCATCTCCGGCGACTGCACTTCATCCAGTGTCGGGAGTGCACGGCCGGCCGGCCAGCCGCTTTGATCCTGATCAATCCCGGATCAGATTCCGCAGCGTTTCGATCCGATCCGACTCATGCGCCGGCTTGTCGCGGCGGATCCGGCTGATCCGGGGAAACCGCATGGCCAGGCCCGACTTGTGCCGCCGGCTGGCGTGGACCGAATCGAACGCCACCTCCAGCACCAGGCTGCGATCCGTCTCCCGCACCGGCCCGAAGCGATTGATCGTGTGCTGGCGCACGTGGTGGTCCAGCCACTTCAACTCCTCGTCGGTAAAGCCGAAATAGGCCTTGCCCACCGGCAGCAGCTCGGCTCCCGCATCGGGATCGCCGTCCCAGCAGCCGAACGTGAAGTCCGAATAGAAGCTGGATCGCCGTCCGTTCCCGCGCTGGGCATACATCAGCACGCAGTCCACCAGCAGCGGATCGCGCTTCCACTTGTACCACAGGCCGGTCCGCCGCCCCGCCACATAGGGGCTGTCGCGGCGCTTCAGCATCACGCCTTCGATCGCCTCGTCGCGGGCCCGCGCGCGGATTTCGCCCAGTTCGTCGAAGCTGGCGGCGGGGATCACCGGGGAGAGGTCGAAGCGGGCCGGGTCCAGCCGCGTCGAAAAGTCCTCCAGCAACTCCCGGCGCTGCTCCCAGGCCAGCGCGCGCAGGTCCTCGCCTTGCGCGATCAGGACGTCGTAGAGCCGCACGAAGGCCGGATAGTCCTCCAGCATCCGCTTCGACACGGCCTTGCGGCCCAGCCGTTGCTGCAAGGCATTGAAGCTCGCCGCCCCGCCCGCTTCGCCGCCCTGATGGCTGCCGCGCACCAGCAGTTCGCCGTCAAGCACGGCCGGAATGGCAAGCGCCGCCGCGATCTCGGGAAAGCTTGCGGAAATATCGTCCCCCGAACGCGAATAGACCCGCGCTTCGACGCCGGTCGAAACCAGCTGCACCCGGATTCCGTCCCACTTCCACTCCGCCGCATAGTCGGCCAGGTCCAGGCTGGCGCCCTCGTCCAGCGGATGGGCCAGCATGAACGGGCGGAACAGCGGCAGGTCCTCGCCCGAAGGCGGCGGCGCCCCGTTCGCCGCCCAATCGAACAGCGGCAGATAGGGCGGCACCTGCCCGTGCCAATATTCCTCGACGTCCTCCACGCTCACGCCGAAGCCCTGCGCGAAAGCCACTTTCGCCAGCCGCGCCGAAATGCCGATCCGCATGGCCCCGGTCGCCAGCTTCAGCAGGGCATGGCGCCCGCTTGCATCCAGCCGGTCCATCAGGCCCGCCAGTCCCGCCGGGGCCGTGGCCCGGGTCAGGCCCGACAGCGCCGCCACCACCTCGCTCACCGTCGGCGGCGCGGTCACGCTCTCGGGGCCGGGCCAGAGCAGGCTTGCGGTTTCCGCCGTATCGCCGACGAAGTCGCGCGACAGCTGGAACAGGACCGGATCGACCCGGTCCATCAGCAGCCCCCGGATGGTCGATCCCTTCACCGCCGGAAAGTCCAGCCCGTCGGTCAGCGCCGCCAGCGCCCAGCCCCGGTCGGGATCGGGCGTCGTGCGCAGATAGTCGGCGATCAGCGCCAGCTTGCCGTTGCGGCTGCGGGTGTAGACGAGGGCGTCGAGCAGGGCGGCGAAGCGTTCCATCACCAGCCCTTCGAGATGCGCGGCCATGCGGCCTCGCTCCTCGGGATGAACGGGGAAATATGAGCCGCTCGTCCTGAGGAGAGACCGAAGCCGCAGGCAGAGGGCTCGTCTCGAAGGACGCCCCCCTCAATCATCCTCGTCCTCGTATCCCACCAGTTCCAGCGCACGGGCCCGCCGCTGGGTCAACTCGCACCACCGGATCAGCGCATCCTCGCGCCCGTGGGTAATCCAGCTTTCCGCCGGCTCCAGCTCGGCAATCGTGCCGGTCAGTTCGTCCCAGTCGGCATGGTCGGAAATCACCAGCGGCAATTCCACATTGCGCTGCCGCGCCCGCTGCCGCACCCGCATCCAGCCCGAGGCCATAGCCGTGATCGGATCGGGCAGCCGCCGGCTCCACCGGTCATTCAGCGCCGAGGGCGGACAGATCACGATCTGCCCCGCCAGCGCCGCCCGGGGCATCCCCGCCACCAGCCGCAGCTCGCCCAGCTCCACGCCGAACTCCTCGTAAAGCCGGCACATCCGCTCCATCGCGCCATGGAGCCAGATCGGCCCAGCCCGGCCCGCCCGGCGCAGTTCGGCGATCACCCGCTGCGCCTTGCCCAGGGCATAGGCCCCCACCAGCATGCAGCGCCCCGGGTTGGCCGCCAATGCGGCGAGCAGCCTGGCAATCTCGTCCTCGATCGGCGGATGGCGGAAGACCGGCAGGCCGAAGGTCGCCTCGGTCACCAGCACGTCGCAGGCCACCGGCTCGAACGGCGCGCAGGTCGGATCGGCCCGCCGCTTGTAGTCGCCCGTCACCACGATCCGCTCGCCGGCATGTTCCAGCAGGATCTGCGCCGAGCCCAGCACGTGCCCGGCCGGAAAGAACGTCGCCCGCACCCCGCCGCCAAGGTCCAGGCTCTCGCCATAGCCCACGGCCACCTCGCGCCCCGCCCCGCCATAGCGCAAGGCCATCATCGCCAGGGTCGGGGCCGTCGCGATCGCCTCGCCGTGGCCGCCGCGGGCATGGTCGGCATGGCCATGCGTCACCAGTGCGCGGTCCACCGGCGTTGCAGGGTCGATCCACACGCTTGCAGGGCCGATGCATAGCCCTTGCGGGTGGGGTTTGAGCCAGGAAAACGGAGTGGCCATGCCTGCCATAATGGGCCGGCAAGGCGCCCGGTTCCAGATGGACCGACGGCCGCAATTGCCCCAACGAAGAAGGCCCCCGGATCGCTCCGGAGGCCTTTTCTCATTTCAAACCAACGGCTTAATCCGCACCATCCTCGCTCGGCTCGGGCGCGGCGCCGGATTCCTTCGGCACCTTTTTCGCCTTGGCCGGCCGCTTCACCAGCTTGGGCGGGGCCGGGGTCAGCTCGAAGGCCAGTTCCTTGCCGTCCTCCCCGTCCTTCACCTTGACGTGGACTTCGCCGCCGTGCGCCAGCTTGCCGAACAGCAGCTCCTCGGCCAGCGGCTGCTTGA
>Ga0068855_100005999_pt1 | contig 14823 bp, 13 predicted proteins | sample KBSCornC52_FD_66592 | JGI IMG/M metagenome (GOLD analysis project Ga0068855, IMG submission 66592) | Corn rhizosphere microbial communities from Kellogg Biological Station, Michigan, USA - KBS Corn C5-2 | ecosystem: Host-associated > Plants > Roots > Rhizosphere > Soil ...
TGTCAGATCTTTCTCAAAGAACGAAACACCCGCTCGATAGCACGCCTCCATGCGGCCGGGCGTGGCGGCTCGATGCCGTAGGCCTCCAGTACGCCCAATCCCAGCTCCGCCGACCACAGCAGCATCATTACGGCTTCGATGTCCACAGTGGGGTCGATCTTCTGGCCGCGCTGCCAGCCCCGGTAGATCTCCTTCCACCAGCGCAAGTGATCCAGGTGCTCGGTGCGTAATTGCGAGCGGGTCTTGGCATCCCGGCGCGCCGCTACCGCACCCTCCACGAGCAGAGCGCGGAGAGCCGCTCTGTCCGGGTAGGCTTCAGCCTGCCTCGAGAGCTCGGCCTCGAGCAGCCCGGTCTCGGTCGCACTGCGGTTGATCTCGGCTGCGCTCGCATGCCGGCGGCCGGATTCCAGATCCGTGTCGATGCGCTGCTCGAGGGCGGCCACCAGCAACTCGACCTTGCCGCGAAACCGGTTGTAGATGACACCGGTTGTCAGGCCACACGCCGCCGCGAGATCCCGAACCGAGACCCGTGCGTAGCCACGGGTGAGGAACAACTGCGTGGCGACTTTTACCAGTTGCTCGCGGATGTCATCCGGTTCGGCGGCGGCGGCGCGGGCCTGTGTCGGCATCGGTCAGGCCGCGACCGGCATGAATGAGGAGACGGGAGCTTCCGGCGGATACATCGCGGGGGCCCCGACATCGTAGGCCTGATGCAGTGTGCCGATGAAGGCGCGATCGTGAAACGGGTCCGAGGGCGTTTCGATCTTGATGCCACGCGACCTGACATCCTTGATCAAGGTGTCGAACACTCGCTCGTGAGTCAGGTTGTCGGAGCCATCCATGTTCTTTTTGAGCTCGGCGTAGTCCTCGAAAACCTCGGCGGACCAATGCACGAGGAAGCGCAACTCATCGGTCGAGTGGCGCGCGACGACCTTGTCGCCGGTCGTGACGAGCCAATGATTGCGGCTCGACGGGTCGCCTTTGAACATGCTCTGCAACGTCAGCCCCACGGGCCGCTGTTGGTCCAACGGACCGTTGGCCTCACCGCGATGAAGCATCATTTCGTTCTGTACGACGATACCGCGGTTATAAACCGGGGGCGCCAGGCGTTTCGGCGCCGCCAACGGACCGTCCGGCCAGTACGTAAACCCGCTCGTTGGGCAATGGGAGAACCAGGTGATGACCTGGGCCATCTTGATCAGGTAGTCGCGAAACAGCCCGGACTTACCCATGACACTGCACAGCCAGGTCGGGGAATTCTCGTAGCGGATGCCCCGGAAGCTCGGCGTGTCCAGGTGTCCCGGATCGGTGTTGGCGCACGAGCCGTTGATGTTGAAGAGCATCATCTGCGGCTTGGCGTACTTGGCGTTCCAGTAGGACTTGGCGTGACCGAGAAATGTTTCGTTGTAGAAGACGTCCGACAGGCCGGGATACAGGCAGGTAGAGTAGTTCGCGAGAAAACCGCGGAAAGTTGGCGTTAGAAACATCTCCAGGGTCGGCTTCACGCCCGGTGGCATCCCTCCGGTCAGGGTGGCGATCAGTTCCTCGGGCGAGGCGAAATGATGCGCGAGGATCAGCTTCCACGGACCGAACTCGCGCACCACACCCAGCAGACGTTGCAGCTGATCTTCGGTATAGACGTTCGCAATCTCACGCGGCGGGGATGCCGGGCGAAGAATCCTGGAAAGCTGTTCCTTGTAGGCTTGGCTCAACATGGCGGTTTTCTCCGGTGGTGGCGGCCTCCCGGGGGCGCGACGTGCGCATCGCGTTCCGGAGGCTATTAGTACAATAACAACGTTATTGGCTCAAGGGGTCAGTGCACATTAACAATACGATCAGTATTCGTTTTAGAGTCAGTCCAGAGACGCAACGCCCGGTTGCAAGGCCGTGCGCACGAAATCGACACTCCCGGGAAAGCCGCAGGCGAGGCGCTCCGCCGCTAACCGAGTTGCCCAGTAGGTCTCGGAGCCGTCCGCGATCCGCCATTCATAGAGGCGGCGCGCGTAGAGTTGCAGGTCATATTCCGCGCTGATGCCGATCGCTCCGTGGACGGCGTGCGCGATAGCGGTGATTCTCGTTGCCGCCGTGCTGGCGACCGACTTCGCGACTGCTGCAGCGGCCATGGAGGGCGGACATCCGCCGCGACAACCGATCTGCGCGGCCACGCGCGCCATGACGGTCTGCTCCGCCATGACGGCGAGCTGTTGCTGGATAGCCTGCTGCTTGCCAATCGCCTTGCCGAACTGCACACGCTCAGTCGCATACGCCACGGTGCGCTCGAGCAACCCATCGGCCGCGCCCGAAATCTGCGTGGCGCGGACAATGGCCGCCAGCGCCCGAAGGCCCCCGGCCGGGATCGGCAACTCGCCTAGCTCCTCGGGATTCGACCGCCACGCCAGGTCCGCCGCAAGAGAACCGTGTACGCCGGTCGGCGTTATGACTGTTCTGGAAAGCGGCGTCAGCACACAACGCGCACCGATCTCGACTAGTGCATGTTGTGCGGTGAGTGCGAGGGGAACTGCAGGCGCGCTGCATCCCGGACCCATTGGCGTGGATGAAGCCAACACGATGGGACCGGTGGGATATGACAGGCCGGCTTGCGCAAGGAGGGCGCGAGCGATGACCGTCTCGGCGAAAGCCACCGGCAACAGGTGTCGGCCCGCTGCCTGAAATAGCGGACTCATTTGCGCAAGCGTCAGGCCGGCACCCCCGCGGCTTTCGCCGACCAGGGCATCCAGGAAACCCGACTCCTCCAGGGTGCCCCACAAGCTCGCCGCCGACTCACCCCGCTCGATCGCCCGGATACGCTCGACAGGCGCGATTTCCGCCAGGAGGCGCTCGAAGGGCTCCAGCAGCTCCGTGGTTTCCATGCTCAGCGCAAGCCCAGGCCGCGGGCGATGATTCCACGGAGAATCTCCCGCGTGCCGCCGCGTAGCGAAAAGCTCGGGGCAATTTGACTGAGATATAACAATGCGCGGTACAGCTCCGGGTCGACCGGCTCCTCGGGATGCGCACCGAGGTCGTCGGCGATCGCTGTTGGAATGGATTGCTCGAAGCTCGTGCCCAGGTCCTTCACCAGGGAAGCCTCCAGGACCGGGCTCTCACCTAGCGCGAGACGCGCCGTGACGGCTAGCGAGAGCTCTCGCAAAGTCGCGAGCTGCGCCGTGAAGATTCCGACGAGCCTTTGCCGGGCCTCCGACCGTTCCCCGAGGCCCCGCAGATGCGCGATCCAGGCATCGAGTAGCGTCAGGCTGGAATAGATCCGCTCCGGCCCGCTGCGCTCGAACGCGAGCTCCGCGGTGACCTGCTCCCAACCGGCGCCCTCGTTGCCAATCAGCGCATCGGCGCCCAACTCGACGTCATCGAAGAACACCTCACAAAAATGAGCGTCGCCCGTGAGATCCGTAATTGGGCGGATCCGCACACCCGGCCGCTTCAGATCAACAATCAGTTGGGACAGTCCCCGCTGCCGGTCCCCGGGCTCACCCCCGGTTCGCGCAAGGGCAATCATGTAATCGTCGTGATGCGCATTCGTGGTCCAGATCTTCGATCCGGTGAGTCGCCAGCCCGCGGAGGTTCGTACTGCCCGGGTGCGGACACTCGCCAGATCGGAACCCGCCCCAGGCTCGCTCATGCCAATGCAGAAGAAGATCTCGCCGCGGCAGATGCGGGGCAGGTACTCACGGCGCTGCGACTCCGTGCCGTAGTTGAGCAGCAGTGGCGCGCTCTGCCGGTCCGCTATCCAGTGCGCTGCCACCGGGGCTCCGACCGCAAGAAGCTCTTCCAGGACGACAAAACGGGCGAACGGCCCCCGCCCTCCACCCCCGTACTCGCGCGGCAGGGTTAGACCGATGAACCCGCCGCGACCGAGGGCACGGGTGAATTCGCGATCAAAGCCCATCCACGAGCGCGCGCGCTGCGCCAGCGACAACTTGCCCATGCTTTGGGCAATGAGCGCCTTGACCGGGCCGCGCAGGGCTTCGTCCTCGGCTGGAATGGCGGCAAGTGTCAGGGAATCGAACAATTTGCGGCGGGCTCCGGCCCTATTTGGATACGGATATTACGCAAATCCACAGCCATTGCACCAGAATATAGATACTCTCGTTATCATTTGTGCTTGAATGGTGCGCAACTCGGGCGTAGCCTGTCTCGTGCGGCGCGGCTCGACAGCTCGTTCCCGCGCAAAAATTCTCATGAGGGCACACGCTGGATGTTGCAGGGTCACCATCTGATGGGTGGACACTGGCGCGGTGGCGGCGATACATTCACCACACGCAACCCGTCCAACCTCGAGGAGGTCGTCGGGGAGTACCCGGTGGGAAACACGCAGGATGCCTGCGATGCCGTGGATGCCGCCCGTCGGGCGCTGCCCGGTTGGGAAAAATTCAACACCCAAGGGCGTTGCGACATTCTGCGGCGCGTCGGGGAAGCGCTGATGAGTCGCGCGCGGGAGATCGGTACCCTGCTGGCGCGCGAGGAAGGCAAGACGCTGCGCGAAGCGGTTGGGGAGGCGTCACGAGCCGCGCAGGCTTTCTTCTACTACGCGGGCGAAGTCGTCCGTCATCCCGGACAGTTCTATAACAGCCTCCGCGACGGCCACAACATCATTGTCAGTTACGAGCCGGTGGGTGTTGTCTCCCTGATCACGCCTTGGAACTTCCCGATCGCCATACCGGCGTGGAAAGCGGCGGGCGCACTCGCCTACGGCAATACCTGCGTCCTGAAACCGTCGCAATTCGCACCGGGGTGCGCGGTCATGCTCGGCCGGATTCTCGAAGAAGCCGGCCTGCCCGCCGGCGTATTCAACCTGGTCCACGGCGATGGGGGCGTGTTAGGAAGCACACTGGTCGCCGAATCTGACGCCGTGAGCTTCACGGGATCCACGCCGACCGGCCGGTCGATCCTGCAGACGGCAGCCGCGCACATGACCAAAGTCCAGCTCGAGCTCGGGGGAAAGAACCCGCTGGTGGTGTTGGACGACGCGGACTTCGAGACGGCGGTCGAGGTCGCTCTCCAGGGGACATTCGTACAGACCGGGCAACGATGCACGGGCACGGAACGCTTGATCGTCACCCGCGGCATCCATGACGCGTTCGTCGAACGACTCGCGCAGAGGGTCGCCGCACTGCGCGTCGGACACGCGCTCGATGAGCCCACAGAGATGGGGCCGGTCGCAACCGCGCCCCAGCTCGAGAAGAATCTGATGGCCATTGAGCGCGCACGCGGCGAGGGCGCGCAACTCGCCGCGGGGGGCCACCGACTCGAACGGCCGACCCCGGGGCACTATCTGGCCCCGACGCTGTTCGTGAACACCACATCTGACATGCAACTCAATCGCGAGGAGATCTTCGGTCCGATCGCCGGCGTCATCAAGGTCGCCGATCTGGAGGAGGCCATTGCGGTGGCCGCGGACTGCGAGCTTGCCTTGTCCGCAGGGATCTGCACCACCAACATCCGCTCGGCCGAGCGCTTTCGGCGAGCCTCTCCCGCCGGCACCGTGATGATCAACGCCCCGACCGCCGGGATCGACTATCACGTCCCATTCGGGGGGCGCGTGCCATCGGGCTACGGCGGACGCGAGCTGGGCGCGGCCGGCGCAGAGTTCTTTACGGAGATCAAGACAACCTATGTCAATCATGGCAGCGCCTGAAGTGAGGGACCGATGGCTGTTCTGACACCCCGGATCGGCTTCATTGGCCTCGGCGCCATGGGCCTGCCGATGGCCTCCAACCTGCAGCGCAAGGGATTCAACCTGACAGTCCACGACGTCGTGCAGGCACCGATGGAAAAGATGGCGCTGCTCGGCGCACGCCCGGTCTCCACAGTAGCTGAATGCGTCCGCGGTGCCGAAATCGTGGTCACGATGCTGCCAGCGACGACGCACGTCGAAAGCGTGGTCTTCGGTGATGCGGGGATTCTCGCCAACATCGAGAAGGGAGCCGTGCTCATGGATATGAGCACCATCGACGCCCGTGCGACCGATCGGCTCGCGAAGGCTTGCGCGGAACGGGGTATCGGCTTCACTGACTGCCCGGTAGGGCGGCTTGCCCTGCACGCGCAGAAGGGGGAATCCCTGTTCATGGTAGGTGCGGACGATGCGGTCTATGCCCGCATCGAGCCGCTGTTGAAGGCCATGGGGACCACGATCTACCGCTGCGGTCCGCCGGGGATGGGCTCGCGCATGAAGTTGATCAACAATTTCATGTTGCTTTCGACGGCGCAGATCGTCGCCGAATCACTGACCCTGGGTACCAAGTTGGGTCTCAGTATCGAGACCATGCGCGAGGTGACGGCAGGGACGACAGCCCACAACGGTCAGTTCCATGTCCTAATGGTCAACAAGGTCCTCAAGGGCGACATCGAGCCGGGCTTCACCATCGACCTGGCCTTCAAAGACCTGACGCTCGCCATGAATGCCGCGGCCGAGCAACGCGTCGGCCTCCCTCTTGGGTCGGCCGCGCACGCGGTCTACGGCGCCGCGCGCGCAACCCGATACGCGTCCAAGGACTATTCCGCCCTCCTGGATCTGGCGTGCGATCTGGCAGGCATTTCCGCTCCACGACTGGCAAGGCCCTGAGATGAACAGCACTGCTCTGCGATCTTCCTCCACGCTGCCGTCTTCACCTCTCGCAGACACCGAGGCGCTGCGTCGCGCATTACGTGAGTCGAATATCCCTACCTTGCTGATGGTCCATACGCAACTGACGCACGATGAGGCTTTTCTCGATCGCTTCGCGCCGCACCTGCGCTCCCCATTCTCGGGTGTACCCAGCGACACGCCGCCGGAGCTGGAAGAGGAGCTGCGCGAGAGGCTGTTCAAGGTGTTGACGGACCCGAATACCGTGTTCCATCGGGATTTTCCGCCCGACCTCATGCGCAAGGCGATGAGCATCGGCGTCGGGGAGCCGGTCGCGGAGGAGTTCGTGCCGTTGCTGCTGGAGCAGATGGGCTTCCAGAAACAAACTCCCCGCCGCGAGCGCGCGGGGCGGATGGCGCCCCCAGCGGACTTCAAGGTGCTCGTGATCGGGGCGGGCCTCACCGGTATCGTGGCGGGCATCAAGCTCGGCGAGGCCGGCTACGATTACATTATGATCGAGAGGAATCCCGAGATCGGCGGCACGTGGTGGGAGAATGTCTATCCGGGAGTTGGAGTCGACACGCCCAGCCACTTCTACTCCTATTCCTTCGAGCTCAATCCGGACTGGGAGTTATACAATCCCAAGGGCCCGGAGATGCAAACCTACCTGCTGCGGACGGCGGAGAAATACGGGATACGCAAGCATATCGTCTTCAACACACAGGTCCTGGGGTGTGTTTTCGATGAGCGGCGTAAGCTCTGGAGGGTAACGGTCCAGGCAGCCGACGGGACACAGCGCGAGTTGCAAGCGAACGCAGTCATTAATGCGCACGGGCCGCTGAACCGCTGGTCGTGGCCGGACATCCCGGGACTGGCGGATTTCGCGGGCGTGAAGATGCACACGGCGGGATGGAAGCCGGAAGTTTCGCTCGAGGGCAAGCGTGTTGCATTGATCGGAACGGGCGCAAGTGGCGCGCAGGTAGGCCCAGCGGTCGCCGCCGTTGCGGCACAGCTCACCGTCTTTCAGCGCTCCAAACACTGGGTGTTGTTCAACCCGGAAATGAATCACCGGGTTCCGGAAGGCGCCAAGTGGGCCATGCGGCACATCCCTTACTATCTCACCTGGTTCCGCTTTCGGGTGTATTGGCTGGCCGCTGATGGCCTGTTCGCCAACGTGCTGAAGGATCCGAGCTGGCCTCACCAGGATCAGTCAGTCTCCGCGCACAACGAGGGCGTGCGTCAGTATTGTCTTGGCTATCTGCGCACCAAGTTGGCTGCGCGCCCCGATCTGCTGGAGAAGCTCACGCCCGACTATCCAGTTTTCTCCAAGCGCATCGTGCTGGACGCGGGTTGGATCGACATGATGCTGCGCGACAATGTCACGCTCGAGACCGACCAGATCGAGCGGATTACGCGCGACTCGATCGTCACCCGCTCGGGCAAGGAGCACAAAGTCGATGTGATCATCTGCGCCACGGGATTCAACGTTGCAAAAATGTTGGGCTCACTCCAGGTGACCGGACGGCACGGGCGCAGTCTCGGGGCCGAATGGGGCGCGGAAGATCCCCGCTCTTACCTGGGGGTCACCGTTCCGGGTTATCCCAATTTCTTTCTCACCGTGGGTCCGAACTCGGCACCCAATCATGCGGCCGGGCAGAACATCATCTCCGAGGCGCAGGTTCACTACATCATCGAATGCCTGGACCTGGTCGTGGCCAATCAGGCCGCGTGCATCGAGCCGACACAGGAGGCCTATGAGGCCTGGAACGCCCAGATCGAGAAGCGGATGGAGCAGATGATCTGGACGCATCCGAAGGCGCGAAGCTATTACCGCAACAGCAAGGGCCGCGTTTTCATGTCGTGGCCCTACCGGCTCGTCGACTACTGGACGCAGACACGCAAGCCGATACGCGAAAATTTCAGCCTCGATTGAGGCGTTTGGAGCGGGCCGGCTTGGCACGGGTGCGCGGGTGTTCGCCGTGAACTTGCCAGATCCCCGCCAATACGATCTCAAACATGGTGCGGAAGGCCCGCAGACTCATGCGGTCATTGGCGAACAGCGATCGCTGCACCAGGGGAGCCATGAACAGCTCAGTGGCCATCTCGATATCGACTTTCGCCGGCAGGTCGCCGCGCTCGACACCCCGGACGACGATCCGGCGACTCGGCAGGCGGCGGCGCATGAAGGTCGTCTCGAGCCGTTGCGCCAGGACAGCGTTATGAGCCGCCTCGCTGATCAAGCCTGGCAACACGCTCGCCAATGGCGTCTGGTGGAGCGCGCGGATGTATTGGCGCGCGAGCTCGACAAACTCATCGATCAGACCGCCTCGGTCCACGACCTGCAGCTCCGGCAACAGGTCGAAGGCCGCGACGACGAGCTCCTCCTTGGTAGGCCAGCGTCGGTAGATGGTTGTCTTGCTCACGCGGGCGCGCGCGACGATGTCATCGATTGTGAGACCCGCGTAACCGCGCTCCCCAAGCAGCTGCAGAGCGACCGTGAGAATCAGGTCGCCGCGTTGCGGGTTGCGGGGTCGGCCGATGGGCCGTTTGAGACCGGCAGGCACTGCTCGTCCTGCTGTGGTGGATTGCGTCTTGGCGATGTGCGTGGATCTCAAGGCATCTCCCGTAGGCGCAGTGGATTGTACTGCAAATGGCAGCCAGCGCTGCCCTTCAGTTCCCAAGCCCGGCTCGAGTGGGCTGGCCCCAGAGAATGGATACTTCTATTATCTAATTTTGCCCGGTGGCCGCGACTCGCGGCTGCCTTACAACATCGGGAGTCACGCCGCCGTGTCGGACCTCATCACGCGCTTGCCGATCGACCCACAGTTGAAGCCTCTCCTCGCGGGTGCCCCACCTGCTCCGGACATGCGATCCATTCCGGTGCCGCAATTACGGGAGTACGTACGTAGCGCCTCGACCGCTTTCCCGCCGTTGCCGGTCCCCCTCGCCGCAATCTCCAATCGCGTGATCGCGGGACCGGGAGGCGATTTGCCGCTGCGGATCTACACACCTGTTGGGTCCGGCCCGTTTCCCATCACTGTGTACTTTCATGGTGGCGGTTGGGTTGTCGGCGATCTCGACACGCAGGATATGATCGCCAGAGGATTGAGTCATGGCGCCCATAGCGTGCTCGTGTCGGTTGGCTATCGCCTCGCCCCCGAGCACCGGTTCCCGGCGGCTGTCGACGACGCCTGGGCTGCGACGGTCTGGGCCGCCGCCCATGCCGCCGAAATCGGTGGTGATGCCCGACGACTCGCGGTGGCCGGCGACAGCGCGGGCGGCGTGCTGGCGTCAGCGGTTGCGCTGCGCGCGCGGGATGCAAATGGCCCCCGACTCGCGGCACAGGTGAACTTTTACGGCTCCTGTAACTACCCCTCGAAGGTCACGGCCTCGGCACGGGAATTCGCGCAAGGTCCGATCCTGCGTTGCAGCGACATCGATTACTTCTGGAGTTTGTACCTCGCCGACCCGGTACGTGATCAGAATCATCCTTGGGCATCACCCATCCGCGCCGACTCTCTCATGGGTTTACCCCCGGCGTTCGTCGGCACTGCGGAGATCGACCCATCACGTGATGACACCGAAGCCTACGCCGCGGCGCTCGTAGCCGCCGGCGTTCCGGTACGGTTGCGGCGCTATCCAGGCATGGTGCACGGCTTCTTGTCGTTCCTCGGTTTGATCGATGGTGCGCAGCGGGCGCTCGACGAATGCACGACATGGATGAAAGAGCAGTTCGCGCACACGACGACATGACAGGTCCGCTCGAGGGCATCAAGGTGTTGGACCTGTCCCGGGTCCTGGCCGGGCCGTGGGCAGCGCAGATTCTCGGCGATCTGGGTGCGGAGGTGTTCAAGATCGAGCCACCGGGGCAGGGAGACGACACCCGACACTGGGGCCCTCCCTTCCTGGAGGACGGCTCGCGCGACTCTGCCTATTATTTATGTGCCAACCGCAACAAACGCTCTCTGGCGATCGATCTCGCACGCCCGGAAGGAGCCGCCGTCGTCCAACGTCTCGCGCTGCAGTGTGATGTCCTGATCGAGAACTTCCGGGTCGGGGGACTGGTCAAGTACGGGCTCGACTATCCAACGTTACGCACGATCCACCCGGGCCTGATCTATTGTTCCATCACCGGTTTCGGCCAGACCGGGCCCTACCGCGAGCGTGGGGGTTATGACTTTCTGATTCAGGGCATGAGCGGCCTCATGAGCGTCACTGGCCGCGCGGAGGGTCAGCCCGGCGAGGGACCGCTCAAGGTCGGCATTCCCATCAGCGATCTCTCGACCGGTCTCTACGCTGGGATCGCCGTCCTGGCGGCCCTGCATCATCGCAATGCCACCGGAGAGGGCCAACACATCGATTGCGCGCTGCTCGACTCGCAAGTGGCTCTGCTGGCGAACCAGGCCTCCAACTTCCTGAACGGCGGCCGGGTGCCATGCCGGCTGGGCAATGAGCATCCCAACATGGTGCCCTATCAGGATTTCGACACGGTCGACGGCACAGTGTTGGTCGCACTGGGTAACAACCGTCAGTTTCGCGACTTCTGCGCACTGCTCGGTCGCGAGGATCTGGCGCGGGATGAGCGCTTTGTCGACACCGCGAGTCGCAGTGTGAACCGCAGCCCGCTCCAGACAGAGCTGCGCGCCGAGCTCGCCAAGTGGCACTCCGCGGAGCTGCTGGCGCGAATGGAGGCGGCGAAGCTGCCCGGGGGGCGGGTCAATGAGATCCCCGAGATCCTGGCGGATCCGCAAATCAACGCGCGCGAGTTGATTCGAACCTTGCATCGGGATGATGGCACGACGGTGCGGGTGCTCGGGTTTCCGGGGAAATTCTCCGCCACACCCGCGAGCTATCGCCAGGCCCCTCCCCGGCTGGGTCAGCACACGATGGAGGTTCTTCGCGATGTCGCCGGGCTGAGCGTGGAGGAAATCGAGAGTTTGGCGGACCGAGGGATCGTGGGCAGCAATGGCTAGTGCAAGCCCAGCGGCTTTCACGTTGCGGGCCGCGGGCCCAAGGGCCGGCCGTTATGACGATCCGCTACTTCCCCATGAATTCAGGGGTGCGTCGCTCGAGCAGGGAGCGCAGCGCTTCCTCGTGATCGGCGGTGGCATGGGCCAGCGCCTGCATTGCCGCAGACATCTCGAGCGTCGCCGCGAGGCTCGTGGACCGGGCTTCGCGCAGCAGACGCTTGGTCATGCGAACCGCATGCGGCGGGTTGGCAGCAATTTGCTCGGCGAGCCCCCGGGCGGCCGTGGGCAACAGCGAATCCGGTACGACTCGTGAGACGAGGCCGCACTCGAGTGCTTCGCGGGCATCGATGGTTGCGCCGGTCAGCGCCATTTCCGTTGCCTTCGCGAACCCGACCACGCGCGGCAGCAGCCACGCTCCCCCGTCGCCTGGCACGATGCCCACTTTCACAAAGCTCTCGGCAAAGCACGCACTCTCGCCCGCGATGCGGATGTCGCACATGCACGCCAGGTCGCAACCCGCACCGATGGCAGGCCCGTTCACGGCGGCGATGACCGGCACTTCCAGTGACTCCAACACCAACGGCAGACGTTGTATTCCCGCCTTGTAGTTACGCCGCGTATGCGCCGGAACCGCATCGCGCAGCCCACTGCCGACGCCCATCTTCTTGAGGTCGCCACCCGAGGAGAACGCCTTGCCAGCACCCGTGAGGACCACCGCGCGTACAGCCATGTTCCGGTCCGCCGCTTCGAAGGCCTGCAGCAGCGCCTCCACCATCGCCGGATCGGAGATCGGATTGCGCTTCTCGGGCAGATTCAACGTCAGTGTCAGGATGGGGCCGAGCTGTTCTCGCAGGACCAGGTCGGTCATGTCGGTCATATCGGTCAGCTCCCAGAACGCAATCGCTCGAGCTCCTGCGACGTGAGCGTGAGGGCCACCGCCTTGGCGCTCTCGGCGAGTTGCTCGGGACGGCTGGCCCCGATGATGGGAATGGTCAGGTGAGGTTGTGAAGTCAGATACGCCAGCACGACCTGGTTGACGGAGACTCCGCGCTGGGCGGCAATGGCAGCGACGGCTTTGGCACGACGGCGGTTGGTGTCATTGAGATACATGGCCACCAGATGCTCGGGCAGTTTCGCTTCACCGCCGGCGGCCAGCTTGGTGAAGAATCCGCGGCTCTGACCTGCGTAGGGAATGACCGTCATGCCTGCGGCATGCAGTGGCGCAAACCCCTCGTCGTAGTACGGTCCATAACCCTGTGCGGTGGCCTGTTCCCGGTTGGGCACCGCCAGGCCCCAGAACGGCTGGATCGCCACGAAACCCTCGTGCCGAAGCGAGCGGGCGTAGGACTGTGCCTCGGTGATGCGCGCCGGCGACCAGTTGGATGCGCCGAAGTGACGGATGCGACCTGCCTGTTGGTGCGTAATCAGCGCATCGACGATCGCGGCCACCGGTTGGCCGGGATCGTCCGTGTGCAGCCACCACAGATCGATTCGATCGATGTGCAGATGGTCGAGACTTTCGCTGATGTCGGCCGCGATGGCCGCAGGATTCACGCGCGGGGCCCAGCTCCCGGAGCGCATGTCCGCGAACCCCCCCTTGGTGGCGATAACCAGTCCCTCGCGAGCGCGTTGCTTGCCGAGCCAGGCGCCGATCGCCCGCTCGCTCGCGCCCTTGGGGACATTCGGCACCCAGTCGCCATAGGAGCGCGCCGTGTCGATGAAATTGCCGCCGGCTGCGACGAAGGTATCGAGCAATTCATTGGCTCGCCCCTGATCGATCGCGGTACCCAACATGTTGGTGCCGTAGCACAGCCGGCTGACGCTGAGCCCGGTCGGGCCGAGAGTGACCTTGGGAAGCATGACTTGGGGTTTCCTCAGCTCACGCCACACGCGGATTGTGCGTGGGCATGCCCTTGACGGTATGGAAGCCGGCGGCCCGGGCCTGGAACTCCGCCGCTTTGGCGCGCTCGTTATAGAACTGCCGATACCACATGCGCACTTTCGCGTACGGACCGTCGGTCAGGACCACGAGCGGCTCGATGCAGGGCCGCTTGTTCCTCCAGATCTCGAAATCCTGCGCGAAGGCCGCGAGACTCCCGGCCTGCCCCGCGCGCGCATTGGCGATGTCCGCCTCGGTCGGCGGCACATGGGGTGCTTTGCTCAGCATGCCGTGCCACACTTTGATCGAGCCGTCGTCCACCGGTGTGTGTGCGATATACATAATTGCAACACCCTGGTTGAAATACGACAGGAGCAGTCCCGGTCCGGTGTAGAAGGTGTCAGTTTCCAACATAACACCGACCGCAAGGGTCCGGTGCCCCGCGCCCTGCCGCTGGCGAACCACCACACCGCCGATTTCGTTGTGAAAGTACTCTGGCGGCCCACCGTGGGTTGGCCCGAGGTGCGCCACATCCGCCATGTTGTCGATGACTTCGATCGGATGACACGGAAGCATCCCGAGCTGGTCGATCTCCCAGCGCACGTAGGCCGGATGATCCCATTCGGGAATCGCGGGCAGCTCGAAATCCGGCTCGCCGCCTTCCGGGTCATGCCAGGTGTAGAGACAGCCGTAACGCTCCACCAGGGTCCAGGTTTTCAACCGGGCCGCCGCCGGTATCTTGCCGTCGTAGTAGGGGATGTGGTTGCAGCGGCCATCCGGCCCAAAGCGCCACGCGTGATAAGGGCACCGGATCGAATCCCCTTCGACGTGGATGTGATCCCTGACCACGTAGGAAGTTGTGTTCTTCGCCAGGTGCGTCCCCATGTGAGGGCAATACGCATCGACCAGATAGGCACGACCGCTTTGTCCCCTATAAAGCACCAGATCCTGGCCGAAATACCGCACCGCCAGAGGCACCGGAGTCACTTCCGAGGCGGCCGCCACCATGAACCACCCGCGGGGAAATGTGTGGGGCCCCAATCGATAATCCGCCGTAACCGCCATATCAGCCCCCTTCAGGGATGGTCCGCGAGGCGCTCGGGCCTGCGGGCCGCCTTTACTACGCGAAACGATAGCGCTTTGGCCACAGAATGTCAGCCTGCGTATTCTGAAATATCGCCATCTACCAAAACCGTTGTCCTCGACCGCAGCGGAGTCCCCGTTCGCGACTCGCCCTGCTGCATGATGCGCGCCATGCGGTAGTCATACTTGAAGCTCTCGACCGAGACCGACGTATCGACCCTGCGTACCCCCGATAAGGGCACGATCCTGCTGCGAATCAGCTGATCGACCTGCTCCAGAGAGGTGAACAGGCCTGTCGCCAACAGACTGTAGCG
>Ga0068855_100006003_pt1 | contig 14818 bp, 14 predicted proteins | sample KBSCornC52_FD_66592 | JGI IMG/M metagenome (GOLD analysis project Ga0068855, IMG submission 66592) | Corn rhizosphere microbial communities from Kellogg Biological Station, Michigan, USA - KBS Corn C5-2 | ecosystem: Host-associated > Plants > Roots > Rhizosphere > Soil ...
CGCGCGACCGCGCGTGAGACGCTGGAAATCTACGCGCCGATCGCCAATCGCTTGGGCATTCACGCAGTGAAGACAGAGCTGGAAGAGCTCGGCTTCAAGATCCTCTACCCCGGCCGTCATCGCATCATCGAGAAGGCCGTCAAAAAGGCCCGCGGCAATCAGAAGCAGTTCATCGGGAAAATCACGGACAACTTGGAAGCCGCGCTCGCCAAGGTGCAAATCAAAGGACGCATCGAAGGACGGGAGAAGCATCTCTACAGCATCTATCAAAAGATGCGCCGCAAACGCGTGCCGCTGGCCGACATCGTCGATGTGTTCGGTTTCCGCATCATCGTCGACAGCGTCGATACCTGTTATCGCGCACTCGGTCTGGTGCACGGCCTTTATCGCCCTATGCCCGGCCGCTTCAAGGATTACATCGCGATTCCGCGCGTGAACGGCTATCAGTCTCTGCACACGACCTTGTTCGGACCGAACGGCATGCCGATCGAGGTGCAGATTCGCACCGAGCAAATGCATCGCGTTGCCGAAGCGGGCATCGCCGCGCATTGGCAATACAAGACGGGCGAAGACTACGGTACCGCCCATCAGAACCGCGCACGCGAATGGCTGCAACAACTCATGGAAATGCAGCAAGGCGGTAACTCCGAAGAGTTCATGGAGAGCGTGAAGCTCGACCTGTTTCCAGACAAGGTCTATGTGTTCACGCCAAAGGGCGATATCCGCCGCATGCCGCGCGGCGCGACGGCAGTGGATTTCGCCTACGCCGTGCACACTGATATAGGCAATCGCTGTGTGGCCGCCAAAGTCGATCGGCGCCTCGTGCCGCTGCGCACGCCGCTGCGTAACGGACAAACAGTCGAGATCATCACGGCCAAAGGCGCGACGCCGAATCCTGCCTGGGTGAATTTCGTCGTCACGGCGAAGGCGCGCGTAGCCATTCGCCAATACCTGAAGAGCTTGAAGCACGGCGAGGCGATCGATCTGGGCAAACGTCTGCTCAACCAGGCCCTGGCGGATCTATCGCTCACCTTCAAAAAAATCAGCGATGCCGAATGGCAAACGCTGGCGGTGGACTCGGGTCTCAAGAGTCCGGACGAGCTCTTCGAAAAAGTGGGACTCGGCGAGCGCCTCGCGCCGCTCGTGGCGCGGCGACTCTTGCCCGAAGATTCCAAAACGCCCGCGCCTGCGAGCAAAGGCGAGCCGCTCGTGATCGCGGGCACCGAAGGACTGGTCGTAAGTTATGCGCGCTGCTGCTTCCCTATTCCGAACGACGCCATCATGGCGTACGTGACGAGCGGCCGCGGCGTCGTATTGCATCGCGAAGCCTGCGGCAACTTGAAGAATTATCGTAAACAGCCGGAAAAATGGCTCTCCGTCACCTGGCAGCCGGACATCACCAAAACCTTCAGCGTGGAAATTCGCGTCGAAGTCCGCAGTCGCATCGGCGTCCTTGCTGCAATCGCTTCCGAAATCGCCAATGCTCAAACCAGCATCGATCACGTCTCGATCGTCGAACGCGACGGCGACGCAAGCACCCTCATCTTCGAACTGCAAGTCCACGACCGCAAACACCTCGCACTCGTCATCAAGCGCATTCGCAAAATGCCGGACGTGTTGAAGGTGACGAGAACGCTTGCTTAAGTGGATCACTCTCAACGTCCGAAGGACTCTGCCATGTCCCGCACCATTATCTCCACCGTCAATGCGCCTCAGGCCATCGGCACGTATTCGCAAGCCGTGAAGTGCGGCAGCACTTTATATGTTTCCGGACAAATTCCGCTGGACCCCGGCACGGGCGAGTTGGTGAAAGGCGATATGGAAGCGCAGATCCGCCGCGCGTTCGAAAATCTCAAGGCCATCGTCACTGCGTCGGGCGGCACGTTTGCGCACATCGCCAAGCTCAATGTGTTTCTCACCGATCTTTCGCACTTCCAACTAGTGAACAAAGTGATGGGTGAATACTTCACGGCGCCTTATCCCGCGCGCGCAGCGATCGGCGTTGCAGCTTTGCCCAAGGGCGCACAAGTCGAAGTCGACTGCATCGCGGAACTGTGAGGTGCTGCCGGAATTGCGACCTGTCACCGCATTGCGCGGTGTGAATACGGGACTGGCCGCAAAACTCGAGCGCCTTGGCATATACACCGTACAGGACGTGCTCTTTTTGCTGCCGCTGCGATACGAAGATCGCACGCGCGTGCAGCCTATCGGTTCATTGAGTCACGGCGAACGCGCCGTCATCGAAGGGGAAGTACAACTCACGGAAGTTGTATTTCGCGGCCGCCGCCAACTGCTGTGCCGCATCGCCGATGGCTCCGGTTTGTTGACGCTGCGTTTCTTCCATTTTTCCTCGTCACAACAACAATCCCTTTCGCGCGGCAGCCGCTTGCGTTGTTACGGAGATATTCGACGCGGCCCCATGGGGTTGGAGATCGTGCATCCCGAATACAGGCGCGTAACCGATGCCGCACAGCTCAACGAGACATCGTTAACGCCTGTTTATCCTGCGACGGAAGGCATTCAACAGACTCGCTTGCGGCAAATTACTACGCTCGCTTTGGCTGAAGTCGCCAATCGCGGCGTCCGCGATTGGCTGCCGCAGGAAATCTTGCGCGATCTGAACATGCCGACGCTGCCGCAGGCGTTGCAGTACGTGCATCGTCCGCCTCCGGATGCAAAGCTCGACTTGCTGAGCCTCGGCAAACATCCATGTCAGCAACGTCTTGCATTCGAAGAACTACTTGCACAACAGTTGAGCCTGCGCCTGCTGCGTCAAAACATTCAACAGGACCCAAGCTGGGCTATTCACAGCCATAGCGAACTCGTTACGAAATTTCTGTCTTCTCTGCCTTATTCCCTCACGAGCGCGCAAGCCCGTGTGTGGAGAGAGATCGAAGCGGATTTGCGTCAACCGCATCCGATGCTGCGACTGGTACAGGGCGATGTGGGCTGCGGCAAAACAGTTGTCGCCGCACTGGCTGCATTGCGTGCAGTCGAAGCCGGCTTACAGGCGGCGGTGATGGCGCCCACAGAATTGCTCGCCGAGCAGCACGCACGAAATTTCGTACAGTGGCTTGCGCCGCTCGATATTCGGCTGGTTCTGTTGAGCGGCAAGCTCACCGGCAAGACGCGAGCGCAAGCACTCGCCGATCTCGAACAGGGTGAAGCGAAAATTGCAATCGGCACGCACGCGCTATTTCAAGAGGGTGTGCGTTTTGCGCAGCTCGGTATCTCCATCATCGATGAACAGCATCGCTTCGGCGTGCATCAGCGATTGATGCTGCGCGAGAAGGGACTGAGCGCCGGCCGCTATCCCCATCAGCTCATCATGACGGCGACGCCTATTCCGCGAACGTTGGCCATGACGGCCTATGCCGATCTCGATGTTTCGATTATCGATGAGCTACCGCCGGGCCGCTCGCCGGTGCGAACGGTCGTATTACCTGAAACGCGCCGCGAGGACGTAGTGAAGCGCATCCGCGATGCGTGCCTACAGCGACGTCAAGCGTATTGGGTGTGCCCGCTGATCGAAGAATCGGATCAGCTCGAAGCACAGGCGGCTGAAGAAACAGCGCAGTTGCTCGGCGAAGCGTTGCCCGAACTCAACATCGGCCTCATTCACGGGCGCATGAGCGGCAAGGAAAAAGACGCCGTGATGACGCAATTCAAAGCGGCGGCACTCGATCTGCTGGTGGCTACGACTGTGATCGAAGTCGGCGTCGACGTGCCGAATGCAAGTCTGATGGTCATCGAGAACGCCGAGCGCATGGGGCTCGCGCAACTCCATCAATTGCGTGGCCGCGTAGGTCGCGGCAGTGTCGAGAGTACTTGCGTGCTGCTGTACAAAGCGCCGCTCAGCGAAATCGCGCGTGCGCGATTGGGCGTCATGCGCGACAGCAACGACGGTTTCGAGATTGCAAAACGCGATCTGGAACTGCGCGGTCCAGGCGAGCTTCTCGGCACCCGGCAAACCGGACTCATGCAAATGCGCGTGGCTGATCTGGTACGCGATGCGGATCTACTCCCGCGCGTTCAGAGCGCCGCCGATACCCTATTGAGCGCGAATCCTGAGAACATAGCGCCCCTGCTTGCACGCTGGACGCAGCAGGGCGAGAAGTTCGGTAAGGTGTGAGAATGGTTGAGGGCCGGAGAGAAAGAAGCATGCAGGCAATGATACGGATATGCGCCGCGAGTTCGTGCGGCGAGCAAAGAGGCACATGAAGACAGTGCACGCTCGAGACGTCAACGTGCCCCGATGGATGGCAGCGGCGAATCTTTCGGCAACACTGCCCGATCCGCCTGCGCTCAGATTCTGGCTCACTTATCGGGGACTGTTGACCGCCCAGTTACAAGAACACTTCGGCAAGCCGTATGCGTTGCGCGTCGTCGAGCAGCGTCGCGGTGTGCCCGATGCGAGCGAAGCAGCCGCACTCGACTGCGATCCGCAGGAAATGTTGATTCGGGAAATCGAACTGTTGATAGACAATGAACCTATGGTGTTCGCGCAAACCTGGGTGCCCGATGCAACGATGCGAGCCAATCCGTGGCTCGGCACTTTAGGCGGCAATGCGCTCGGCGAAAAGCTGACACGCGTCGATTCGATCGAACGCGGTGAGTTCGAGTGCGCATCGCTGCGTCCCGGAGAAGTTCTGTGGAAACGGAGTTTGCGCAATGCGTCGACTTTGCCGAGCACTCTGTGGGCGCGACGTTCTTGGTTTTCATTGGGCGGACTACGTCTTCTAGTCACTGAAGTTTTCTTGCCGGAGTTTGCCGAGTGCATCCGTGGCTCGTAACTCGTGAGCGCGCGCGCTGGTTGTGGCACCGCCTTGCCAGCACCAATTTGGCGACCGATGTTTTCCCGCAAGCGTGGCAAACGGCACGCGATTACGCGCAGCTGATTCGTTTCGACCGACCCATCGGTACGCTGTTGTTGCTGTGGCCCGCCTTGTGGGCACTATGGCTCTCATCGAACGGTAAGCCCGACGAACATGTGTTCGTGGTGTTCGTCCTTGGCGTCTTCCTGACTCGGTCCGCCGGCTGTGTCATCAACGATTTTGCGGATCGCAAGATCGATCCGCATGTAGCACGCACGCGCGATCGACCGCTGGCGGCAGGTCGCATCCAGCCGCGCGAGGCGCTCGCTCTTTTCGCCGGCCTGGCGCTCATTTCTCTCGGGCTGGTCCTCACGTTGAATCGCGCGACACAACTACTGTCGGTAGTCGGCGCGGCCCTCATGATCACGTATCCCTTCATGAAGCGCTTCTTTCCGCTGCCACAGTTCTATCTCGGCGCCGCATTCGGTTGGTCGGTGCCCATGGCATTTGCCGCACAGTCCGGCGCGGTGCCGCGACTAGGCTGGGTCGTGTTCATGGCGGCGGTGCTCTGGACGACGGCTTACGACACGATGTACGCCATGGTCGATCGCGACGACGATCTGAAAATCGGCGTGCGTTCGAGCGCGATCTCCTTCGGCGATGCCGATCGCTTCCTCATTGGCATCATGCAACTCATGACCTTGCTGGCGCTCTGGCTGGTCGGAAGTGATATGCAATTGGGCACGTGGTACCGCTTGGGGCTGGGTACTGCGGCATGTTTTGCCTTGTATGAACAATTCCTCATCCGCAACCGCACTCGCGAAGGTTGCTTCGCTGCATTCCTCAACAACAATTATTTTGGAATGGCCGTGTTCTTAGGAATTGCGTTGGAGTATGTATTTAAAGCTTAGCCGCCCGTGCCACCGCCCACACTTCCACCCGCTTTGCCCCCGCTCTCCTCAGTACTCTTGCCACTTCATTCACCGTGCTGGCGGTCGTGACCACATCGTCGATGACGGCCACGTGCTTCTCCTTTAGCGGGTGATTCAACGCGAAGGCGCGGCGCACGTTTTTGCGACGCTCCTTTTGTGAGAGCGAAGCTTGCTCGACCGTTTCGCGAGTGCGCACGAGTAGGTCGGTGCGCATCGGCAACTCGAGCGTGCGTTCGAGCCAGCGTCCCAATTCGATGGCCTGGTTGTAGCCACGTTGCCGGTAGCGTGCGGGTGCGAGAGGAACAGGAACGAGACATTCGGGCCAAGGTTCACGGCGGCGGTATTTGAGATAGCGCGCCAACAATTCACCCAGCACGCGCGCATGAATGATCGCTTCTCCGTACTTGAGTCTGCGCACCAAGTGATCGATCGGAAAGGCGTAGCGATAGGCACTATGGCAGACATCAAACCGTGGCTTCTTAACTTGGCAGGCGCCGCACACTAAGTCCTCATCTCCCCCCAAGCCGCCGAGCGGATGCGCGCAGATTCGACAGGCGGGTGTATTACGCGGCAAATCGGCTTCACATGCTGCGCATAGATCCAAGTTGGGCGTCTGGCCTCTGCTCGAGCAGAGCATGCACAGCGGCGGCGACAAGCTCGCCTGGACAAAATTTAGGCATTTGTAAACCACAAGTTTCTGCTTTGGTTGACATAGACAAAGGGCATCGCGACACTAGCGGGCGATTTTCCGAGCCCGGGCAACCGAGCGGAACGCCGCTTATCGATGTGTTTAGGAAGATTCATGCACACCTCTCCGATCGACCGCTTGGGCCAAGTTCGTACCGACTGGACGTTGGAAGAAGTGCAAACGCTGTTTGCACTGCCGTTCGCGGACTTGTTGTTTCATGCGCAGCGCGTACATCGAGCGCATTTCGATCCCAATGCCGTACAGGTGAGCACGCTGCTGTCCATCAAGACGGGCGCATGTCCCGAAGACTGCGCGTATTGTCCGCAGAGCATTCGCTACGACACGGGTGTGGAACGCGAAGAGCTCATGCAGCTCGAAGACGTGTTGGAAAAGGCGCGCATTGCGAAAACAAACGGTGCAACACGCTTTTGCATGGGTGCCGCCTATCGCAGTCCCAAAGGCAAACAACTCCTGGCCGTCGCTCGCATGATCAAAGGCGTGCGCGAGCTCGGCATGGAAACCTGTGCCACGCTCGGCATGCTCACTCCCGAACAAGCGCTGGAGCTCAAAGAAGCGGGCCTCGATTACTACAACCACAACCTCGATAGCTCCGAATCGTTCTACGGCAAGATCATCACCACGCGCACCTACCAAGATCGCTTGGACACTTTGCAAGCCGTGCGCGATGCGGGGATCAACGTGTGTTGCGGCGGCATTCTCGGGATGGGCGAGACCGCACTCGACCGTGCTCAATTGCTGCATACACTGGCAACTCTGCCGGCGCATCCGGACAGCGTGCCTATCAATCAACTCGTGCAAGTTGCAGGCACGCCGCTCAACGGCGCCGCTCCGGTCGATCCGATCGAGTTCGTGCGCACCATCGCTGTCGCACGTCTGCTGATGCCGCGGGCCCATGTGCGCCTGTCGGCAGGCCGCAGCGATATGAGCGACGAAACTCAAGCCCTGTGCTTCTTGGCGGGCGCGAATTCGATTTTCTACGGCGACAAGTTGCTCACGACGGAAAATCCCGACGAGCATCATGATCGCGATCTGTTCGTACGCTTGGGCATCAAGCCGGAAACCGCGAAGCCTCACGCGCATGCCGATGCGCCTCGCAATTGCGCGACAGAACAGCCCGCAGCGCATGCCTGATAGCGCGCAATCACTCGATACGTATCTCGAAGCCGACCTCGCTGCGATCGCCGCTGCCCAGCGCTACAGACGGCGCCGCATCGTCGCGTGCGCGGATCTCGACAAACCCACGCGCGTGAACGTCGACGGTCGCGACTGCATTCATTTTTGCAGTAACGACTATCTCGGACTGTCGACACACGCTTCTGTCCGAGAAGCCTTTGCAACAGCCGCTAATCGATATGGTGTCGGCAGCGGCGCGTCGCACCTGATCACTGGACACGGACCCGAACATCACGCGCTCGAAGAAGAACTCGCCGCTTTCATGGGCACGCCGCGAGCACTTGTTTATTCGACGGGATACATGTGCAATCTCGGTATTGCGAGCGCACTCGTACGCCGCGGCGATCGAGTGCTGGAAGACCGTTTGAATCACGCATCGCTCATTGATGCTGGTTTAGCGAACGGCGCTCGTTTCGAGCGATACGCGCATGCAAACGCCGAAGCACTTGAGAAGACCCTCGAGCCCAAAGCCCAACGCCCAACACCCCAACGCAGTTGGATCTTCACCGACGGCGTCTTCAGCATGGACGGCGATGTAGCGCCGCTCAAGGCATTGCACAGCGTTGCAACCAAACATGATGCGACGCTCATGATCGATGACGCGCACGGCTTCGGCGTAATCGGCGCCACGGGACGAGGTTCGTTGGAATACTGCGGCCTCACACCTCGCGAAGTGCCGATCTATATGGCAACGCTCGGCAAAGCTGCCGGCGTGTTTGGTGCCTTCGTTGCAGGTTCTGAAACGCTGATCGAAACATTGATTCAGAAGTCTCGCACCTACATCTACACGACCGCGGTTCCGCCTGCAGTAGCCGCTGCTACACGTGCTGCTTTGAAAGTCATCCAAACAGAACCTTGGCGTAGAGAACGCCTGCACGCGTTGATCGCCAAATTTCGCCAAGGTGCCCGCGAGCTCGGCCTCACGCTGTTCGATTCCTCCACGCCCATCCAGCCGCTGATATTGGGCGACGAGGCGCAAGCACTTACTGCGAGCGAGCGGTTGTTGGAACGCGGCTTGTTGGTCGCTGCGATTCGCCCGCCTACGGTGCCGCAAGGAACCTCGCGACTGCGAATTACATTCTCCACCGCTCACGACATGGAAGACGTCGAACGATTACTCGACGCGTTGTCCTATCTGCCGCGCGAACATTGAATCATGAGCGTGCACGTTCGCATTTACGGCGATGGCCCCGATCTCGTGTTCGTGCACGGGTGGGGATTGCGCTCAGTCGTTTGGGACACTCTCATTCCGGCATTGGAACTGCGCTATCGCGTGCACCTGCTGGATTTGCCGGGCCACGGCGAAAGTTCTTGGGACGACAGCATCGAAGATCTTGCAACGCTTGCGGCCAGCGTAGCGACGATCGTTCCCAACCATGCAACGCTCGTCGGCTGGTCATTGGGCGGCTTGGTTGCGCAGTATCTTGCCGCGCACAGGCCGGATCTCGTCGCAACACTCGTACTCATCACCAGTACGCCGAAATTTCTTGCAGAAGGTGATTGGACATCGGGCGTCGAGCCCGCGGTGCTCGACGATTTTGCAACCAAGCTCAAAACCAACTACGCGCAAACAGTGTCCGATTTCTTGACACTGCAAGTGCGTGGACAAGAGCGCGCAACCGCTACGTTGCGTGAGTTGAAAGCTCGCATCCTGCCTGGACCGCAGCCCGATCAACGAGCGTTGCAAGTGACGTTGGACATTTTGCGCCGCTCGGATCTACGCAATGAGCTCGCGTCCATTCATCAGCCCACGCTCGTGCTTGCCGGCGAGCATGACCGGCTTACGCCGCCTGCGGCCTGTGAGTATTTAGCCGAACACATTCGAGGCGCGCAGTTTCGCCTGTTTCATCGTGCAGCCCACGCGCTTTTCATTTCTCACGCCGAGAAATTCACGCTCGAGTTGCTCACTTTTCTCGCGAGCCACGTATGAGCACCTCGGACGAGCACGACCTTGAAGATGGCGCCGTTCGCAAATCCTTCGATGCGGCTGCGCGCACTTACGATCGAGCGGCGGTATTGCAAACAGAAGTGAGGGGACGGCTGCTCGAACGATTGCAAATCGTAAAGATCGAGCCCGAAGTCATCGTCGATCTGGGCGCAGGAACGGGGCATGCCAGCCGCGCGCTCAAAAGCATGTTCCCTAAAGCGCACGTGATCGCGCTCGATGTTGCATTCGGCATGTTGCAGGAAGCGCGTCATCAACAAGGCTTGCTGCGTCGTTTCGCTCGCGTCGTTGCTGACGGCCGCCTATTGCCGCTACGTTCGCAGTCGGTCGATCTCGTCTTCAGCAACCTGATGGTGCAGTGGTGCGATCCGCCCGATGCTGTGTTCGCCGAAGTGCAACGCATCCTCAAACCGCAAGGACTCTTTACATTCACCACCTTCGGCCCCGACACGCTGAAGGAATTACGCACCGCCTGGGCAGCAGTAGATGAACACACGCACGTCAATCGCTTCACGGACATGCACGATGTCGGCGATGCTTTGATGCGTGCTCACTTCGCAGAGCCGGTGCTCGATGTGGAGCCGTTCACACTCACCTACAACGACGCCCGAGATTTGATGCGGGAGCTCAAAGCCATCGGCGCTCACAACGTCACTCGCGGACGACGCACCGGCCTCACCGGGCGTCGTTCGCTAGAGAAGATGCTCGCCACTTACGAAGGATTTCGTCACGCCGGCAAACTGCCGGCGACTTATGAAGTCGTCTACGGCCATGCATGGGGTCCGGTACAACGATCGAGCACGCCTCGCGGCGAGACGGCGATTCCGCTCTCGGCGATTGGGCGAAGACCGCGTTAGCACCGCGCAAAGCTCATTCTGGACTCACTCCTAATCCTCAACTCCTAACTACTTCCCCCGCAATGTCCCGAGGCATCTTCATCACCGGCACCGACACAGGCGTGGGCAAAACGCTGGTGACTGTCACGCTCATGCGATCGCTGGCAGCCAAAGGTTTGCGGGTGAACGGTATGAAGCCGGTCGCAACTGGAAGTGAGCGCACATCTGTTGGATTACGCAATGACGACGCCCTGAGTATCCAACGCGCCGCGACCATGTCTTTGGACTATGAGGCAGTGAATCCTTACGCGTTCGAACCCGCGATCGCGCCACATATCGCCGCCGCGCGTGCAGGCGTGAATGTAGAACTGACCCGATTGATCGTCGCTTACGAACAGCTGGCATCGCAAGCGGACATAACCCTCGTCGAAGGCGCCGGCGGATGGCGAACTCCCTTAGATCGGCAACATTTCTTGAGTGAGCTGCCCGAAACCTTGGGACTCGAGGTTGTCCTCACCGTGGGGCTGCGACTCGGCTGTTTGAACCACGCGCACCTCACGGCTGAAGCGATCCAACATAGCGGCCGCGCCCGATTGGTGGGTTGGGTGGGCAGCTGCATCGACGTCCACTACGCATGCCTGGAAGAAAATATCGCGACGTTGCGCGAACTCATCCGGGTTCCGTGCTTGGGGATCATCCCCGGCCTGAACGAGCCGACGGCGGAGAATGCGGAAGCTTATGTGAGCTTAGCGAAGCTTGTACGGTGATTGAGTGGGCGCCTCTCCTTACAAATTGCCGGCATCGCGCCCGTCCTCTACCATCCGACCAAGCTCTTCCTCCCCTCGGCCGCGAAATGAACCTGAGCGTCGCCTCTCTTGTTTCCAAGGAGCTTGCGTGGTCCGAGCACGTAGAAACAGCCGTCGAGCACCGGATTCAACTCGCACCGCGATGTTCATTGACGGCGAAAGGGGCATGGGTGTTCTGGCTATCGGCCGCGCTTGCGCCCACGGCATTGGGGATAGCGTTCGCCATGCGCGGATTTTGGCCCATTCTTCCCTTCGCCGGACTGGAACTCACCGGGCTCGGCGCCGCGCTTTGGATCTCGATGCGGCGGGGATTGCAGCAAGAATCGATCTCGATAACACCCTCCGAGATCGCGATCGAGTGCCGAATCGGACAGATTCATCGCAAGATCATATTTTCACGCCACTGGACGAGGGTTAAACTGCACGCCCCGCTTCACCAGTGCCCAAGCCGACTCACGCTGGAGTCACACGGTCAAGGTTGTGAGGTGGGTCGATTCCTCACGGAAGCAGAGCGCTGCAATCTCGCAGCTCGGCTCCAGCAACTGGTAGGAAATATGAACGAATCACCGCCGCTCTGAAGTTGGGCGGGGTGCCGTAGCGCGGGCGCGTCTTGCTCCGCACGGGACTAGTGTGGCGCAAGGGTTTTGGGTCCCCGTGCGCCACGGCAGATTTTAATCATGGGAGCATTGGCGCCAATGTCGAAGAGTGTGAAATATGCGGCGATCGCAGCCAGTCTGCTGCTCGCCGGTCCGGCGTTCGCGGCGTGGACATTAAATATGACCACGGGCATCACGCCCGTCAGCCGCGAAGCGCACAACCTGCACATGCTGATCTTTTGGATCTGCGTGGTCATCGCGGTGATCGTGTTCGGCGCGATGATTTATTCCATCGTCAAGTTCCGCAAATCCACGGGCGCCGTGCCGGACACCACGATGCTCCACAGCACCAAGGCCGAAATCATTTGGACGGCCATTCCCATCGTCATCCTGGTCGTGATGGCCATCCCGGCCGCGGACCAGTTGGTGCGCATCGAAGACACGAGCAAGTCCGACATGACCATCAAGGTCACGGGCTATCAATGGAAGTGGCAGTACGAATATCTCGACAGCAACGTGAGCTTCTTTTCCACGCTCGCGCGCGACAGCAACGCGGCCCGGCAACTGAATTCCGGCATCGATCCCTTTACCGTCAAGGACTACCTCCTCGACGTCGACCATCCGCTCGTGGTGCCCGTCGGCAAGAAGGTCCGCGTGCTCCTCACGGCCAGTGACGTGATCCATGCGTGGTGGGTGCCCGCCCTCGGCATGAAGAAAGATGCGATCCCGGGATTCGTGAATGAACTCTGGTTCCGCGCCGAAGAAACCGGCGTCTACCGCGGACAGTGCGCAGAGCTCTGCGGACGCGACCACGGCTTCATGCCTGTGGTGGTCGACGTCAAGACGCAAGCCGACTACGACGCCTGGATCAAGGCACAGCAAGGCGAGAAGCCCGCTGTAGCGCAGGCCACGGATTCTTCACCAGCATTAGCGAATCAAGCGGCGACCACGGTCGCTAAGGCGGAGTAATTTCATGAGCGCAGAGCACTCTCATCACGCTGCCCACGAGCACGGCCACGACGATCACGGCCCGGCCAAGGGTATTGGCCGCTGGCTCTTCGCGACCAATCACAAAGACATCGGCACGATGTATTTGATTTTCAGTCTGGTCATGTTCTTGACCGGCGGCACCATGGCGATGGTCATCCGCGCAGAACTGTTCAAGCCGGGCATGCAGCTCGTCGATCCGCAGTTCTTCAACTCGATGACCACCATGCATGCGCTCATCATGGTGTTCGGTGCCGTCATGCCTGCGTTCGTCGGCCTTGCGAACTGGATGATTCCGCTGCAAGTGGGCGCGCCGGACATGGCGTTGCCGCGCATGAACAACTTCAGCTTCTGGATTCTGCCGTTCGCGTTCGGCCTGTTGCTGATGACGTTGTTCGTTCCCGGCGGCGCGCCTGCAGGCGGTTGGACGATGTATCCGCCGCTCGTCGTGCAAACGGGCGATGCCTTCCCGATGATGATTTTCGCCGTTCACTTGATGGGCGCGTCTTCCATCATGGGCTCCATCAACGTGATCGTCACGATCATGAACATGCGCGCCCCGGGCATGACGCTGCTCAAAATGCCGTTGTTCGTTTGGACGTGGCTGATCACGGCTTACTTGCTGATCGCCGTGATGCCGGTGCTTGCAGGCGCCGTCACCATGCTCCTCACCGATCACTACTTCGGTACGAGCTTCTTCTCGGCTTACGGCGGCGGCGATCCGGTGATGTTCCAACACATCTTCTGGTTCTTCGGCCATCCGGAGGTGTACATCATGATTCTGCCGGCCTTCGGCGTGGTCTCGGAAATCATTCCGACCTTCTCGCGCAAGCCGCTGTTCGGCTATGACTCCATGGTGTATGCGACGGCCTCCATCGCGTTCCTGTCTTTCATCGTGTGGGCGCACCACATGTTCACCACGGGCATGCCGCTCGCGGGTGAGCTTTTCTTCATGCTGTCGACCATGCTGATCGCAATTCCGACCGGCGTGAAAGTGTTCAACTGGACGGCGACGATGTGGCGCGGTTCGCTCTCGTTCGAGCCGCCCATGCTGTTCGCGCTCTCGTTCCTGTTCCTGTTCACGATCGGCGGCTTCTCGGGCCTCATGCTCGCGATCGCGCCGGCCGACTTCCAGTATCACGACACTTACTTCGTGGTCGCGCACTTCCATTACGTGCTCGTCCCGGGCGCGATATTCGCGATCATGGCGGGCGTGTACTACTGGCTGCCCAAGTGGACGGGCCACATGTACAACATGACACTCGCGAAGACGCACTTCTGGCTGTCGACTATCTTCGTGAACGTACTGTTCTTCCCGCAGCACTTCCTGGGCCTAGCGGGTATGCCGCGTCGTATTCCCGACTACAACACGCAGTTTGCCGACTGGAACATGATCTCCTCGATCGGCGGCTTCGGCTTCGGTCTCTCGCAGCTCCTCTTCGTTTACATCGTATGGAGCACGGCGCGTGCCGGCGTGAAAGCCACGGATCGCGTGTGGGAAGGTGCAAATCCGCAAGGATTGGAATGGACGGTGCCTTCGCCAGCGCCGCATCACACCTTCGATGTCGCGCCTGAAGTGAAGTAGCGATGAACTTCGCCGTGGATACCACCGAGCGTAAGCGCCGCATTCGCAGAAATACTCTGTGGCTGCTGGCGCTCGCGTTGGCGTTTTATGCGGGCTTCATCGGCTTGGCTGTGTTGCGGGCCCACGGATAGCACGCGCTGATATGGATACGCTCCGCAAACAAAATCGCAGCCTGGTATGGCAGCTGTGGCTGTTTGCGGCGGGTGCCTTCGCATTCGGCTTCGCGCTCATCCCACTCTACGATGTGCTTTGCGACGTTACTGGGTACGGCAGCAAGAAGACTCTCGTCAATGCCGCAGCGGCGCCGACCAAGACAGATCTCAACAGACTGGTGACGATCGAGTTCATCTCGGCGCTACCCACCGTGGGCGAGTGGGAATTTCATCCGGTGAAGAACGATCTGCAGGTGCATCCGGGCCAACTGTACGAGGCGAC
>Ga0068855_100006004_pt1 | contig 14814 bp, 9 predicted proteins | sample KBSCornC52_FD_66592 | JGI IMG/M metagenome (GOLD analysis project Ga0068855, IMG submission 66592) | Corn rhizosphere microbial communities from Kellogg Biological Station, Michigan, USA - KBS Corn C5-2 | ecosystem: Host-associated > Plants > Roots > Rhizosphere > Soil ...
GCAGGACAGGATGATGTCGCGCGCTCTGGCCGACAGCGCGCCTTCGGTGAAAAAGCCGCCCATGGTCAGTTTCAGCAAGGTCTGCGCCTTCTCGACATGGCTCTGGGGCTTGGCTTCCAGATTCTCGAACAGCTTGGCGCGCGCCGCCATCTCGCAGGCAAGGCGGTCCATCCGGTCGGCGATTTCCTGCCGCTGCACATCGACAAAGCTGGCGCGCCTGACCCGGGTCTGCAACTGCGTCAGCCGCTGCAGCCGTTGCAGGACGGGTACTTTCGGATTGTGGAAGAAGTTCTCGAAAGACGCCGAATTCAGCACCGGCGTGACGAAGCTGGCCAATTGACGCTTGTTCTCGATGCCGATGATATTCTCTTCCACGAACAAGAGCCGTTCCATCCTCTCGTCCGGGGCGCAGTCCTGGATATAGCCGCTCAAGGTTTCCTGGGTCACCAGCCGCTTGGACCGCAAGGTGAAGGCCGCGATCAGGTCTTCATGGCTGAGGAATTTTCCCACGCCATAAACAACGCGATTGGCCAGGCGCCGCAAAGCGGTCAATTCCTCGACCAGGGAATCGGGGCGAAGCCGCTTGGCGCTTTTGAATTCGGCGACGATGCGCCGGGCGATGGCGGTGCGCGCTTCGGGTAATTCGTCGGCGGCAAAGCGTGCCGAAAGCGCCGCCACGCCGCCATGGCTGGCGTCGGCGGACAGTTTCCCCAGGAACAATTCCACCAGCCGCGTCAGCGCTTCGGCCAGATTCTCCGCCTGTCCGATCAACTCATGCAGCGCCGTCGACGCGCTCAAGGCTTCGGCCAGGATGGCGTCGATGGAAGACAGGATAAGGGTGCGGGCATCGCCCGAGGCGGGCGTTTGGGCAAGGATTTCCAGAAGCGCCAGAACCTTGTCGTTCCAGCCTTGGGTGTCCCTGAGATGGCGCGCCAAAGCGCCGTTGAAAATATAGGCCGCATCGCCCTGGCCGGCCAGCTTGGCGGCAAGCTCGGCAAACTGGTCGGTGCGGGGATTGGGAAACAGCCCCTTGCGCTGGTCGCGATAGACGCGCTGCGTCGCCTGGGTGGCGAGTTCGTTGAGGTTCTTGACGATCTGCTGCACCGGAGTGGTGCTGGATGCGGCCTGTGCCACCGCGATCTTCTGGACCGCGTGCTGATAGACCGTTCCAGTCGCCTCCAGCTTGTCCAGCATGTCGGCGCGATGAATCAATTCGGTGATGGTGATCTTGTTGCGGGCGAGAAAGTCGCCGAACAGGCGCATCATGGTCTGGCGCGCATGATAGGAATAAAGATCGTCCGGCTTGAAGCAGGGCAGGGACGGCGGCGTGTCTTCCTGCGCCGGCGCGATTTTCATCTTGTTGTGGCCGTCCTCGAAAATCTTCAGCGACAGATAATCGCCGGTATCGTCGTCATAGGTTTCCTTGACGACTTTGACGCCGGTGGCCTTCTCCGACGCCATCATTTCCTGCGCCATGGAAAGCGCCCGGGTGCGGTCGTTCACCACCTCATGCAGGGTCCAGCCGCCCCTGGCGCCGGCCCGGCGGAAAACTTCGAAATGAACCTGTCGTGCCATTGTTCCTCGCGCATGCGCCTGGCATGCCCAAGGACCTTCGCCTGAACAGCGTTGAAACCGGGTTAAGCTTGAGGATCCCGGATGCGGGGGTGGCTACCGCACAAGGGGCAGGCGGGATCGGGCTCGAGCGCTACGGTACGAAAACGCGCCGCCAATGTGTCGGTAATCAAAATTTTACCCGCCAGGCCCTCTCCAATGCCCGTAATTTGTTTAAGGACTTCCAAGGCCTGCAGTGACCCCATCACGCCCGCAGCCGCCCCCAAGACGCCGGTTTCCGAACAGCTCTGCACCGTGCCTGGCGGCGGCGGCGCGGGAAACAGGCAGCGATAACAGGGATGGGGAGCGCTCTTGTCCCAAGCCTTGAAGGTGGCGAGCTGGCCATCGAATTCCGTCACCGCCGCCGAGACCAGGATCTTGCGGGCGAAATAACAGGCGTCGTTGAGCAGGAAGCGGGTCTCGAAATTGTCCGACCCGTCCGCCACGATGTCGTAATCGGCGATCAGCGCCCGCACATTGGCAGCGGTCAGGCGGACCGGATGGACATCCACCGTCACACCGGGATTGAGGGCGCCGAGATGCGCGGCGGCGGCCTCCACTTTGGGCCGGCCCACATCGGCGGTGGAAAAGAGAATCTGGCGCTGCAGGTTGGAAAGGCTCACCGCATCGTCATCGACCACGCCCAGGCGGCCCACCCCGGCGGCCGCAAGATAAAGCGCCGCCGGACTGCCCAATCCGCCAGCCCCCACGATCAGCACCTTGGCGCCCCGGATTTTCGCCTGGCCGACGCCGCCCACTTCCCGCAGCACGATGTGGCGGGCATAGCGTTCCAGTTCTTCGTCATTCAGGGCCATGGCTTTCATGTAATGCCTGGCCGGGCGGGCGAACAGTCCCCGGGATCGACGATCTGCCCAGCGTTTGCGCGATTTTGTTTTGCTCCCCGCCTGGGCTAGCGTGCGGCCATCATGACATCCCATGCGCTGCACCAGCGGGCCTTCTCGCTGTACCAGGAAGGCCGGATTTCGGAAGCCGACCGGCTCTACCGGCAGATCCTTCTTCAGAACCCGGGCGATGGCGAGGCGCTGTACCGTTTGGCGCTCCTGTTGTTTCAGCAGCGCCGCCCAGCCGAAGCAGTGGAGACGTTCGACCGCCTGCTGCGGCTGGCTCCGGGCCTGGCCGAAGCCTGGACCGACCGGGGCGCGGTTCTGCAGGATATGGGCCGACTCGCCGACGCGCTCGACAGTTACGACCGCGCCGTGGCGCTCAAGCCGGATCATGCCCCTGCCTGGCTCAATCGCGGCATCGCGCTGCAAGCGCTGGGGCAGTTCGGCGGCGCGCTGGAAAGCTTCGACAAAGTGGTGGGCCTCCTGCCCCGCCATGCCGCCGCCTGGCGCGGACGCGGCAGTGCTTTGGTGGGCCTGGAACGCATCGCCGAGGCCATCGCCAGTTTCGACAAGGCGCTGGAAATTCTCCCCGGCGATCCGGCGATTATGCGCCAGCGCGCCATCGCGCTCAGCATGCAGCCGGACGAAATTCCAGCCGGGCTGGAAGAATTGGATGCCTGGCACAAGCGCGCCGCCATGTTCCATGTCACGGGACGACTGACCGATGCCCTCCAAGCCTTGGACCATATGCTGGCGCTTCAGCCGGATTACCCGCCGGCCCTGACGCTCAAGGCCGCGATACTGTGCGAAGCGCGGCGGGTGCCGGAAGGATTGGCGCTTTATCGCCGTCATGCCGAAATTGTTCATGGCGATGAGCCGGTCCCCCAAAGCGCCGATCCGCCGCACAAGCAGCGCCACGATGCCGAGCAGTGTGCTTATCTGGCGACACAGGGCGTGACCGATACGGGATTTCATCTGGAAATGGGCGCGCAGATCGATGGCCCTGCCGTCAACCCCGCCAACAGGGATGACGTGGCGCGGCGCTGGCGGGAAAGCCGGCCGCAGATCGTGGTGATCGACAATCTTCTCACGCCGCCGGCGCTCGAGGCGCTCCGCCGTTTCTGCTGGGGTTCGACCGTATGGCAGCGGCCTTATGAGAAAGGCTATCTGGGAGCGGTGCCGGCGCGCGGCTTTGCCTGCCCCTTGCTGGCCCAGATCGCGGACGAGTTGCGCGATGTCTTTCCCAGCGTGATCGGCGATCACGGCCTGGGACTGTTATGGGGCTTCAAATATGACAGCAGACTGTCGGGCATCCCCATGCATGCCGACCAGGCTGCGGTGAATGTGAATTTCTGGATCACGCCCGACGAGGCCAACCGCAATCCCGACAGCGGCGGGTTGGTGGTGTGGGATGTGAAAGCGCCGCAGGATTGGAACTTCGAACGCTACAATGCCGATGTTCCCAGCATGCGGGCGTTCCTGGACAAGCACGGGGCAAAGCCCATTGTCATTCCCCATCGCGCCAACCGGGCGGTGATCTTCGATTCCGACCTGTTCCATGAAACCGACCGGATCGAATTCAAGGACGGCTATGAGAACCGCCGCATCAATGTGACCATGTTGTATGGAAGGCGCACCTTCCATGGCGGCTGAGTCGGCAAGTCATTGATAAACCTAGGGTTTGGCTGCTGCCCGGGCGCAAGATTGTGAGGTGGGCGCGAGGCGACTAGGCTTTGACGCTCACGGCCGACCGGAATGCCGGCGGTCCCATGGTCAGCGAGGAATGATGTCAGCCTTCGGTCTTGAAGCTCATGGCTTCCGCAATCTCCATTCCGTGAATTGGAATCTGACCGCGCCCGCGCTTTACGAAGAAGCGGTCCGGCGCGGCGAAGGCCATGTCGCCAAGGATGGCCCCCTGGTTGTGCTCACCGGCCTTCACACCGGCCGCTCCGCCACCGACAAATTCGTGGTCAAGGATGCCAATACCGAACCCAATGTCTGGTGGGACAATAACAAGGCGATGAGCCCGGCGCATTTCGATGCGCTCCACGCCGACATGATGGCCTTTGCCGAAGGCAAGGAATTGTTCGCCAAGGATCTGTTCGGCGGTGCCGACCCCACCCATCGCATCAAGGTGCGCATCGTCACCGAATATGCCTGGCATTCGCTGTTCGTGCATCAGCTTCTGATCCGGCCAACGGCCGATGACCTCAAAGGCTTCGATCCGGAATTCACCATCATCGATCTGCCCAGCTTCAGCGCCGATCCGGCCAAGCACGGCACCGCCAGCCAGACCGTGATCGCGGTCAATTTCACCAAGAAGATGATCTTGATCGGTGGCACCTCTTATGCGGGCGAGATGAAGAAGTCCGTCTTCACCATCCTCAACTATATCCTGCCGCCCAAGCGGGTGATGCCGATGCATTGTTCGGCCAATGTCGGCAAGGACGGAAAATCCGCGATCTTCTTCGGCCTTTCAGGCACCGGAAAAACCACCTTGTCCGCCGACGCCTCACGCACTTTGGTGGGCGATGACGAGCATGGCTGGGGCGAAGAGGGCGTCTTCAATTTCGAAGGCGGTTGCTACGCCAAAGTGATCAAGCTTTCCCGCGAAGCCGAGCCGGAAATTTTCTCCACCACCGAACGCTTCGGCACGGTGCTGGAGAATGTGGTGATGGATCCGAAGACCCGGATGCTGGATCTCAACGACGCCAGATATGCAGAGAATACCCGCGCCGCCTATCCCATCGACTATATTCCCAATGCCAGCCCGACCGGCCGCGCCGGCAGCCCGAAAAACGTGATCATGCTGACGGCGGATGCCTTCGGCGTGCTGCCGCCGATCTCGCAGCTGATGCCCAGCCAGGCGATGTATCACTTCCTGTCCGGCTTCACCGCCAAAGTGGCGGGCACAGAAAAGGGCTTGGGAAAAGAGCCGCAGCCCACCTTCTCGACCTGCTTCGGCGCGCCCTTCATGCCGCGGCATCCGTCCGAATATGGCAACCTGTTGCGCGACCTGATCGCGGCCCATGGCGCCGATTGCTGGCTGGTGAATACCGGCTGGACCGGCGGCGCCTTCGGCACCGGCTCCCGCATGCCGATCAAGGCGACCCGCGCGCTGCTCAATGCGGCGCTGGACGGCAGCCTCGCCACGGTCGAGATGCGGGTCGATCCCCATTTCCAATTCCGGGTGCCTGTGGCGGTGCCGGGGGTGGACAGCAAGATCCTCAATCCGCGCGACACCTGGGCCGACAAGTCTGCTTATGACGCGCAGGCGAGGAAGCTGGTGGAAATGTTCCGGGCCAACTTCAAGAAGTTCGAAGCCCATGTCGGGCCCGACGTGCTGCAAGCCGCGCCGGTCTTGGCGGAAGCGGCGGAATAGGAAAGCGAAACATACTCCGGCTCTCTCCCCCTGCGCGGCGAAGCCGCTGCGGGGAGAGATGTCTCTGAGCGCTTGCGCGAAAGAGACAGTGGGGGGCGTTAGATTCTTCGATAAACCCAGACCCGGGCGGGGGGCAGGTTGGCCCAGACCCGCGAGGCGCAGTGCACGCTGTGGCCCGGCGGCGGCACCACCGGGGCATGCATGCCATAGGAAAACTGAACCAGCGGCGCGCCGGGCGCCATCTGGCCGGCCAGGGCCTCCATCAAGGCGAGGCGGCGCGGCATCGGGAAGTTGAGCAAAGGCAGGCCGGAGACGATCGCGGCGAAGGGTTCGGTGTGCCGGGCGCCCAAAGTCCGCTTGAGATCGAAGGCGTCGCCCTGAATCACATGGATCCCGTGAAAGCGGGCGGCGATGGCGGCCGCGAAATCCGGATCATACTCGATCACGGTCAACCGCTCGGGCGCGATGCCGCGTTCCAGCAAGGCGGCGGTGATCACCCCGGTGCCGGGGCCCAGCTCCAGAATCGGGCCCGGACGGGTGGGATCGATCTGGCGCGCGATGGCGCGGGCCAGGGCCCGGCTGGATGGCGCGACGGCTCCCACATTCTTGGGCCTTGCGATCAGCGCGCGCAGAAAACGCAGATTGTCGGTGAAGGTATCGGTTGGGGCGGTCACGGGGCCTTGAACGCTGGGGGGCAGCCCAGCTTAGAGCGGTTCCAGGAAAAGTGTGAAGTGCTTTATCCTTGCGGAACGGCGACGGATCAAGCGGTCTCGCCGCCATTCCAGAATTCTTTCAGCCGGGCCATGAAGCCTTCAGCCTCGGGCTGGCAACCGCTTTTGCTCTCGCCTTCGAATTCCCGCAGCAATTCCTTCTGCCGCCGGGACAGTTTGACGGGGGTTTCGACGGCGACTTCGATATAGAGATCGCCTCGCTGGGCGCTGCGCAGAACGGGCATGCCCTTGCCTTTCAGACGGAACTGACGGCCCGGCTGGGTCCCTTCGGGGATCGTCACCTTGGCGCGCCCGCCATCCAAGGTCGGCACCTCGATGCAACCGCCCAGGGAAGCGGTGACGAAAGAGACTGGGGCGCGGCAATGCAGATTGTGCCCATCGCGCTGGAAGATCGCGTGTTCGGCCACGGAGAGGAAAATATAAAGATCGCCATTGGGGCCGCCATTGCTGCCCGCTGCACCTTCGCCCGACAAGCGGATGCGGGTGCCTTCTTCGACGCCGGGCGGCACATCAACGGTGAGGGTGCGCTCCTTCTGCACCGTGCCCGCGCCGCGGCAGGTCTTGCAGGGGTGGCGGACGATCTTGCCCGTGCCCCGGCAATGGGTGCAGCTGCGCTCGATGGTGAAGAAGCCCTGGGTGGCGCGCACCTTTCCGTGACCGGCGCAGGTAGGGCAGGTTTCGGCGCTGTGTCCCGGCTCGGCGCCGGAACCGGTGCAGGCGTCGCACACCACCAAGGTCGGCACTTTGATTTCGGCGCTGCGGCCCCGGAAGGCTTCCTCCAGCGAAATTTCCAGATTGTAGCGCAGGTCCTGGCCGCGATTGCTGCGCTTGGAACGCCGCCCGCCCATCAGGTCGCCGAAGAAATCCTCGAACACATCGGAGAAGGATCCGGCGAAATCGAACCCGGCGGCCCCGGCGCCGGCACGGCCCATGCCGGCTTCGAAGGCGGCATGGCCGAAACGGTCGTAAGCGGCACGCTTCTGATCGTCCTTCAGGACGTCATAGGCTTCGCTGATTTCCTTGAAACGGACTTCGGCGGTCGCATCACCCGGATTGCGGTCCGGATGGAATTTCATTGCCAGCTTGCGATAGGCGGATTTCAGGACGTCGACGGGGGCGCCCTTGGGGCATTCCAACGTCTCGTAATAACAGCGCTTGCTCATACCAAAACCTGCCCCCTCCGGCCTTCGCACCTTTTGATCGGTGCTTCGGCCACCTGCCCCGCTTTTCTCGCGAGGCAGGAAGGCCGGAGCGTCCTCAATTCATTACGCCTTCTTCTGGTCGTCGACTTCCTCGAAGTCGGCGTCCACAACATTGTCGTCCGCCTTGGGGGCTTCGCCGCCTTCCGGCGCGGCGCCACCTTCGGCCTGCTGAGCCTTGTACATCGCTTCGCCAAGCTTCATTGAAGCCTGGGCCAGGCTGTTGGTCTTGGCCTTGATGTCTTCGACATCGTCGCTCTTGACCGCTTCCTTGAGCGCAGCCACGGCCGCTTCGATCGCGGTCTTCTGGCTGGCATCGACCTTGTCGCCATGCTCGCCCATCGCCTTTTCGGTCGAATGAACCAGCGCGTCGCCCTGGTTGCGGGCTTCGATCAGCTCGCGGCGCTTCTTGTCTTCCGCGGCATGGGCTTCGGCGTCCTTGACCATCTTCTGGATGTCGGCGTCCGACAATCCGCCCGAGGCCTGGATGCGGATCTGCTGCTCCTTGCCGGTGGCCTTGTCCTTGGCGGTGACGCTGACAATGCCGTTGGCGTCGATGTCGAAGGTGACTTCGATCTGCGGCACGCCGCGCGGCGCGGGCGGAATGCCCTGCAGGTCGAAGCGGCCCAGCGACTTGTTGTCGGCCGCCATTTCGCGTTCGCCCTGGAACACATTGATGGTGACGGCGGTCTGGTTGTCGTCCGCGGTGGAGAAGATCTGCGACTTCTTGGTCGGGATGGTGGTGTTGCGGTCGATCAGGCGGGTGAAGACGCCGCCCAAAGTCTCGATGCCCAGCGAAAGCGGGGTCACGTCGAGCAACAGCACGTCTTTGACTTCGCCCTTGAGCACGCCGCCCTGGATCGCGGCGCCCATGGCGACCACTTCATCCGGGTTGACGCCCTTGTGCGGCTCTTTGCCGAACAACGCTTTGACCGCTTCCTGCACCTTGGGCATGCGGGTCATGCCGCCGACCAGGATGACTTCGTCGATCTGCTGGGCGGTGACGCCGGCGTCTTTCAGCGCCTGCTTCACCGGGCCGACCGTCTTCTGGATCAGATCGTCCACCAGGCTTTCCAGCTTGGCGCGGGTGATCTTGATGGTGAGATGCTTGGGACCCGACGCATCCGCCGTGATGAAGGGCAGGTTTACTTCGGTCTGCTGGGCGCTCGACAGTTCGATCTTGGCCTTTTCGGCGGCATCCTTCAGGCGCTGGAGCGCGAGGCGGTCGGACCGCAGGTCGATGCCGTTCTCTTTCTTGAATTCGTCGGCCAGGAAGTTGACGACGCGGGTGTCGAAGTCTTCGCCGCCCAGGAAGGTGTCGCCATTGGTGGACTTCACTTCGAAGACGCCGTCGCCGATTTCCAGCACGGATACGTCGAAGGTGCCGCCGCCAAGGTCATAGACCGCGATGGTGCCGGACTGTTTCTTGTCCATGCCATAGGCCAGCGCCGCGGCGGTGGGCTCGTTGATGATGCGAAGAACTTCCAGGCCCGCGATGCTGCCGGCGTCCTTGGTCGCCTGGCGCTGCGCGTCGTTGAAGTAAGCCGGAACGGTGATGACGGCCTGCGTCACCTTCTCGCCCAGATGGGCTTCGGCGGTTTCCTTCATCTTCTGCAGGATGAAGGCGGACACTTCGGAGGGAGAGAATTTCTTGTTGTCGCGGCCCTGGACCCAGGCGTCGCCATTGTCGGCCTTGACGATCTTGTAAGGCACCATGCCGACGTCTTTTTGAGTCATCGGATCGTCGAAACGGCGGCCGATCAGACGCTTGATGGCGAAGAAGGTGAATTCGGGATTGGTGACGCCCTGGCGCTTGGCGGGCTGGCCGATCAGACGTTCGCCATCCGGGGCGAATGCGACGATCGAGGGAGTGGTGCGGGCGCCTTCGGCATTTTCGATGACCTTGGGGGCAGAGCCTTCCATCACCGCAACACAGGAATTGGTGGTACCCAGATCGATACCGATTACTTTAGCCATTCTCTATTCCTCTCAAATGGGCATGGAGTCCTGACCCTGACGGCGTCCTCCGGTCCATCCCATTGAATTCTTTGACAAAAACGGGCCGCTGAGCAAACCCATGCCGACCTCAGGGGGTATATAGGGAGGGCAGGGGAAGTTGCCAAGGCGGCACCTTGGCAGATGCCGGTTTTTCAGGGGTTAAGGGACCAGAAGGCGTAGTTCAAAGCCGCGGCGAAACTCGTCCAGGCGAGGTACGGCAGAAACAGCCATCCGGCAAGCCGGTCGCGGCGCCAGAACAAAATCGTGGTGGCCAGGATCAGCGCCAACAGGATGCAGATTTCGGCCAGGGCAAAGCCGATCTGGTGGGCGGCGAAGAAGATCGCGCTCCAGGCGAAATTGAAAATCAGTTGCAGGATATAGATGGATATCTCGAGGCTTTTTGTCCCGGCCACGCGCCACACGCGCCAAGCGGCCACCGCCATCACGACATAAAGCGTGGCCCAGACCGGCGCGAACACCCAGTTGGGCGGGGCGAAGGATGGATGCACCAGGCCCGCATACCAGCCCGCGATATTGGGTTCGGTGAAGACGCTGGCCGCCGCGCCCACCGCCGATGTGACCAGGACGAAAAACAACAATGGCCGCCGGTTGGCGCGCTTGGGATCATCGTCCGCGGAATGCAGAAAGCTCATCGCGCCTGCAACGCATGATCCGCGAGAATGGACGCGATCGATGCCGCCACTTTCTTGGCGGTGGGAATATGCAGGAATTCGTTGGGGCCGTGGGCGTTGGAATGAGGTCCCAGAACGCCTGTCACCACGAACTGGGTCTTGGGAAATTTCCGGCCCAGCATCGCCATGAAGGGAATAGAGCCGCCCTCGCCCATAAAGGCCACCGGCTTGCCGAAACTGTCGTTGCTGGCTTTCGCCAACGCCTTTTCCAGCCATGGCGACAGCGCGGGCGCATTCCAGCCGCCATCCATTTGCGGCGCATCGAAGCTCACCTGCGCACCATAAGGCGGATTGTCTTCCAGCGCGTTCTTCACCGCCAGCCGCGCCGGCTCCGCGTCGCAAGTGGGCGGCAGGCGCAGCGACAATTTCAAGGTCGTGTAGGGCAGCAAGACATTGCCGCCATTCTCCGGCAGCGGATAGCCGTCCACCGCCGTGATCGCCAGTTGCGGGCGCCAGGTGCGGTTGAGAATCAGCTCGGCGTTATCGTTCGCCATCGGCTTCGCGCCGGGCGCGAAGGGAAATTTGGTATAGACCTCATCACCCAGGATGGCGGCGGCGTCTTTCGCCTGTTGGCCGCGCTCCGGCGGTATCTGCACAAAAAGGTCGTCCAGGCGCATCTGGCCGGTGGCTTCGTCTTCGATCCGCGACAAAAGCTGGCGCGCGATGCGGAAGGACGACGCCACCATGCCGCTGGCATCACCCGAATGCACGCCTTCGGTGAGAACCTTGACCGTCAGATTGCCGATCACCATGCCGCGCAAGGAGGTGGTGAGCCAAAGCTGGTCGTAATTGCCGCAACCGGAATCCAGGCAGACCACCAGATCGGGCGTGCCGATGCGGTCCGAGAGATGATCGATATAGAAAGGCAGATCGGGCGAACCGGATTCCTCGCAAGCCTCGATCACGATCACGGCACGGGCATGTGCGAGACCCTGTTCCTTTAGCGCCAGAAGCGCGCTGATGGCGGCGAACATGGCATAGCCGTCATCGGCGCCGCCGCGCCCGTAAAGCTTGTCGTCTTTCTGAACTGGTGTCCAAGGCCCCGTGCCTTCGGTCCAGCCTGTCATTTCCGGCTGCTTGTCGAGATGGCCGTACATCAAGACTGTGCCGGCAGCTTTTCCCGGTATCTCAATAAAGATCAGCGGGGTGCGGTCCGGCAGCTTCACGACTTCGAGTGCGGAACCCGGAAACTGTTGCAGCTTTTCGCGCGCCCAGGTGGTGAACATCTCCACCACCTTGTCCATATGGCCGTGCTTTTCCCAATCGGGATCGAAGGCCGGGCTCTTGTTGGGAATGCGAATGTAATCGGTGAGGGCGGGAATGATCTCGCCATCCCAGATGCCTTCCATGAAGGCGGCGGTTTTCTTCGGATCAATCATTGATGTCATACGCCGCCACGATGGCTGAATTGTAGATCTCGCTCATCTTGGCTCCCAAGGGCGCGATCTGCACGGATTTTTCCAACCCGACCAGAAGCGGGCCCATCACATTGACCCCGCCCAGCTGCTGCAACAGCTTGGTCGAAATCTGCGCCGAATGCATCGCCGGCATGATCAGAACATTGGCCGTGTCGGTGAGGCGGGCGAAGGGATAAAGATCGAGCTTGGCCCGGTCCAGCGCCACGTCCGGCGCGAATTCGCCGTCATATTCGAAATCCACGCCCCGTGAGTCCAGAATGTTCACCGCCTCGATGATGCGCTCGCTGCGCTCCGAACGGGGAAAGCCGAAGGTCGAAGATGCCAGCATCGCCACGCGTGGGGTGAGACCCAGCTTGCGCGCGGTGGCCGCGGCACGGATGGCGATGTCGGCCAGCTGCTCGGAATTGGGAAGTTCGGTGATGGAGGTGTCGGCCACCAGCACGATGCGGCCCTTGGCGAACACCACCTGCATGCCGATAGGGCGGGTGCCGTGGGAATCGTCGATCACCATGCGCACATCGCCCAGCGCGGCGGCATAGTTGCGGGTGACGCCCGTCACCATTGCATCGGCATCGCCTGCCGCCAGCATCGAGGCGGCATAGATGTTGCGGTCGTTGAGCACCATGCGGGTCGCGTCGCGATGCAGCGCGCCGCGCCGCTGGATGCGCTTGTAAAGCCGCTCGATATACGGCCCGGCTTCCTGAGAGGATCGCGGCACGCGAATTTCCAGGGCGTTGGGATCGATCCCGATATGTTCGAAACCGCGCCGCGCCACTTCGGCGCGGCCCACCAGAATCGCCTTGCCCAGGCCGGAATTCTGGAACGCGAAAGCGGCGCGGATCACCGCTTCATCTTCGCCTTCGGCGAACACCACCCGCTTGGGCTTGGCGCGCACCGCCGCCGTGATGGTCTGAAGCAGCGTGGCCGAAGGATCCAGCCGCGCGGATAATTGATAGGAATAATGGTCCAGATTCTGAATTTCGCGCCGGGCCACGCCGGTCCTGATCGCCGCTTCCGCCACCGCGCGGCTGACATGGCTGATCAGGCGCGGATCGAACGGCACCGGAATAATGTAGTCGGGCCCATAGACCGGGCGCGAGCCGCGATAGGCGGCGGCGACTTCATCGGGCACATCCTCGCGTGCCAGGGCTGCCAAGGCTTCGGCGGCGGCCACCTTCATCGCTTCGTTGATGGTGCGGGCGCGCACGTCCAGGGCGCCCCGGAAAATATAGGGAAAGCCCAACACGTTATTCACCTGGTTGGGATAATCGCTGCGGCCGGTGGCGACGATGGCGTCGGGACGCACGGCTTTGGCCTCTTCCGGCGTGATTTCCGGATCGGGATTGGCCATGGCGAAAACGATGGGCGCCTTGGCCATGTGTTTGATGATGTCTTGGGTGAAAGCGCCTTTGGCGGAGACGCCGATCAGAACATCCGCGCCTTCGGCTGCTTCGGCCAGGGTACGTTTGGTGGTGACCACGGCATGTGCCGATTGCCATTGGTTGAGGTCGGTGCGGTCCTTATGCAGCACGCCCACCTTGTCCACGGCAATGCAGTTTTCCGGATGCACGCCCATGGCCTTGATCAACTCCAGGGTGGCGATGCCCGCCGCACCCGGTCCGTTCAACACCACTTTCATTTCGGAGAGCTTGCGGCCGGTGATATTGGCGGCATTGATAAGCCCCGCCGCCACAATGATGGCGGTGCCATGCTGGTCGTCATGGAAGACGGGAATGTCCATCAACTCGCGCAGCTGCTGCTCGATGATGAAACAGTCCGGCGACTTCACGTCTTCCAGGTTGATGCCGCCGAAGCTGGCGCCCAGATAGCGCACGCAGTTGATGAAGGCGTCCACATCCTCGGTCGAAACTTCCAGGTCGATGGCATCGACATCGGCGAAGCGCTTGAACAGCACCGCCTTGCCTTCCATCACCGGCTTGGCGGCGGCGGCGCCCAGATTGCCCAGCCCCAGAATGGCGGTGCCGTTGGTGATCACGGCCACCATGTTGCCCCGGTTGGTATAGTCGAAGGCCGCATCGGGATTTTCCGCGATGGCCCGGACCGGAACCGCCACGCCGGGCGAATAGGCGAGACTGAGATCCCGCTGGGTCGCCATCGGCTTGGTGGGGGTTATTTCCAGCTTGCCGGGCTTAGGTCCGGCATGAAAAGAGAGAGCTTCTTCGTCCGTAAAGGTAGGGCGCTCGTTGTCGGCCATGGGACCCGTTTTGTTGTCAGCAATCCACAGAATATCGGCCGAGCCTGTCATGCTGCTGTCGGGCGATGGGGATCCAGTCTGATAGGCTTTTCGCCATGACGGAACAACCTTCTCTGGTCGCTGGCCAGCCATTCAATATGGGGGGCCAGATGACGGGCGCCCTGGCGGCCGATGTCACGCCCATGATGGCGCAATACCTCGCGCTCAAAGAGGCGCATGAGGGCTATCTGTTGTTCTACCGGATGGGCGACTTTTACGAGCTCTTCTTCGCAGATGCAGCAAAAGCGTCGGAGGCCTTGGATATCGCCCTGACCAAGCGGGGCAAGCATCTGGGCGAGGACATCCCGATGTGCGGGGTCCCCGTGCATGCCGCTGAATCGTATATGGAAAAACTGATCCGCAAGGGTTTCCGGGTGGCGGTCTGCGAGCAGATCGAAGACCCCGCCGAAGCCAAGAAGCGGGGCAGCAAATCGGTGGTCCGGCGCGATGTGGTGCGGCTGGTGACGCCCGGCACCCTCACCGAAGACGCTCTTTTGGATGCGCGTTCGTCTAACCTCCTGGCCGCATTGGGGCGCTCGGGCAGCGAATTCGCGCTGGCCGCCGCCGACATGTCCACGGGGGCTTTCTGGGTCGCCGGCCTGAAGGAGCGCGACATCGCCGCCGAATTGGCGCGGGTTGCCCCACGCGAATTGCTGATACCCGATGGGCTTCTGGCGCATGAAA
>Ga0068855_100006007_pt1 | contig 14809 bp, 8 predicted proteins | sample KBSCornC52_FD_66592 | JGI IMG/M metagenome (GOLD analysis project Ga0068855, IMG submission 66592) | Corn rhizosphere microbial communities from Kellogg Biological Station, Michigan, USA - KBS Corn C5-2 | ecosystem: Host-associated > Plants > Roots > Rhizosphere > Soil ...
AAACCAAAAGCATCAACTACTATGAACAAAAGCTTTGGTTACAAAAGGGAGAGAATCATATCGATGTAGATGAAACAAAATTTCCGGTTGGTATTGCACAATTCACTTTGTATACTGCCGATAATCTGCCGCTGGCTGAACGGCTGGTATTTTTAAATGAAAGCAGGAATTTACAGATAAGTATCAGTACCAACAAACCCAAATACATGCCACGCGAAAAAGTGGTTCTTACTATAAAAACACTGGATGAAAAAGGGCAGCCCGTTCCATCTAATTTGTCGCTGGCCGTTGTGGATGATAAATTATGGTCTTTTGCCGATGATAAGCAGGACCATATTTTGTCGTGGTTACTGATGAGTTCCGAATTAAAAGGGAAGATAGAAGAACCCACTTTTTATTTTAAGAAAGATGAACCCAAAGCGCTGCCCTCGCTCGACCTGGTGATGCTCACGCATGGATACCGGTACTTCGATTATACTGACTATGTTCAACGCGAAGGAAAGCTACAGTACGTACCCGATCAGCCAAATATTGTGAGTGGTGTTATTGTAAACGACGAAGGTCAACCTGTTAAAGCCACTGTTTTTTTGGTTTATCCGAACGCAGGCGGAAAAGCAATTCAATACCATACTGCCGACGATGGCGTGTTCTTCTTTTCACAACTCTCGCCTAACAGTAATTATTATCTGTTTGCACAGGCTGCTCATAAAAAAGAAAAAGTTGTTATTAATGTGCAGCAGGTAGGCATAGGTTATAATCCATTAAGAAAAGGCGAAGATGACAACATTGCATTTGGAAATCATCAACCAGTTGCTGCAAAACCGATCGGTGCTAAAGCGGCGCCTGCAGCCATGCCGGCAAAAAATAATGCCAATGCAGAGGCGCTTAAAAAGCAATTGGTAAATCGGGATGAATTACTATTGAATGAAGCCAGACTCGATAACGTAATAGTGGTGGGTTACGGAACAGCAGCAAAACGCGTGATGACAGGTTCTGTAGTCATGATCAGAGGAGAAGGGATAGGGGCCGCTAAACTCGATGTAGCCCTGCAGGGAAAAGTAGCTGGCCTGGAAATTACAAAAAACGCCAACCCGCTGGCCAATCCGCATACCATGATACGCTTTCATGCGGCAGGTAATGTAAAGGCCCCTTTGTATGTGGTGGATGGCATACCTATGGAAGAATACCGGTTAAATGCCTTAAATCCTGATGATATTGAATCAATAACCGTTTTGAAAGATGCCGCCGCCACCACATTATATGGCAGCAAGGCTGCCTATGGCGTACTGATCATTGAAACCAAAAAGTTCAAATACGGAAGCATCCGGTTTAATTTCTCACGCGAATATTATTACGCTTCAAAAGAAGTGCGAACCGGCGACGGACCGGCATTTTCATATGTGAGGCGGTTTTATGCGCCGAAGTATACGTCGGTAGATCCACGTACCAGGAACGATTTCAGAGAAACCATTTACTGGAACTCCGTTGTTCAAACCGATAAAAATGGTATTGCTGTTGTTGAGTATTTTAATTCAGATGCATCTACCACTTTCAGAGCTATTGCCGAAGGAATAGCATACAATGGAATATTGGGAAGAGCAGAAAATACCTACGTAGTAAAAAACGCTATAAGTGTCGACGCTAAAATTCCACCCTACTTAACGGTTGGAGATAAAGCAAAAATTCCTCTTGTTATAAAAAACAATACCACAGAAGATGTGCGCCTGGTGATTAAAGTAAATCTTCCTGATAAAATGAACACCGGCGATTTTTCAAAAAATATTGTTTTAACAGCCGACAGTTCAAAACAAATACTTATCCCCGTTGAAGCTACGGCTGCCATGAATGGTACTATACAGTTTGTTGTAGAAAGCCCATACAATACCGAAAGGGTTTCACTTCCCATCTCCGCAGTTGGAAAAGGATTTCCTGTAATAGAAACATTCGCCGGTAATAAATCAACCAGTCATGAGTTTATCATAAACAAAGTAATACCGGGAAGTTTACAGGCGAATCTGAAACTATTTAAAAATCTGGAAGGGCAGTTGCTCGATGGTATAGAGTCGATGCTGAGAGAGCCGTATGGTTGTTTTGAACAAACATCTTCCAGCACTTATCCGAATGTGTATATACTGAAATATCTGCGCGAATCGGGCAGATCAAATCCTAAAACAGAGAAAACAGCATTGGGATATATACAAACAGGATACAAACGACTGATTGGTTTTGAAACAGCTCAAAACGGTTTTGAATGGTTCGGACATACACCGCCACATGAAGCATTAACAGCATATGGATTACTCGAGTTTACCGATATGCAGGAGTTTGTGGATGTAGATAAACAGATGCTTGCCCGCACAAAAGCATTTTTACTCAGCCGCCGCGATGGCAAGGGTTCCTTCAATCTGGCTTCCGGTGGTTACGACAGGTTTGCCTCCGTGCCCGATAAAATCGCCAACATTTATATTGTATATGCATTAACGGAAGCCGGTATTGGTAAGGAAATTCAATTGGAATATAACACGGCTGTTAAAAAAGCGCTGGAAAGCAACGACGCCTACCAGATGGCCATGATGGCGCTGTCAGCTTCCAATATGAAAAATGCAAAGGATTATGATCTGCTGATGAACGCGCTGAATACGCACTATCTGAAACTGAATTTATCGTCCGAAACCAGTGTGGTTAATTCGAGAGATGCTTCGCTTCGTGTTGAAACCATGTCGCTGTATGCGCTGGCTTTAATGCGGCAGTCATCACCCAAAATCGGAGTTATCGCCGGCATCATTTCAAAAATACTGGCCGAAAAAACCTACTATGGTTATGGAGCTACACAGGCTACCGTACTGGCATTGCATGCAATTGTTGAATATTCAAAACTCGCAGGTCATGTTAACGAGAATTTGCCTGTCACTTTTACCATGAATGATGCAACAGCCACTGAAAGTACAGGCATCACCGGTTTACTGCACGAAGGAAAAAATGTGTTTGGAATTAAATATGGTTCTGACGAGAAAGCTGTTCCTTATAGTCTGGAGGTTGCTTATAATACATTTACACCACCAAACAGTGAAAAGGCCGAACTGAAGTTAACAACGCGTTTGGCGGATAATAAAACAAGGGTAGGGGAAACATTACGAATGGATGTTGAAGTAACGAATACCAGATCTGTTCTGCAACCTATGGCTATTGCCAAAATAGGTATTCCTGCAGGTTTGGCGGCGCAGCCCTGGCAACTGAAAGAATTAATGGAAAAGAATCAGGTGGCTTATTATGAAATATTCGACAATTACCTGGTATTATACTGGATGGGATTTGCGCCTGGTGAAACAAAAAAGATCAGTCTTGATCTCAAAGCCGAAATAGCTGGTTCCTACAAAGGCAAAGCCAGTAACACCTATCTTTATTATACACCCGAATATAAGCACTGGAACGACGGATTGGAAGTGGAGATAGGAGAGTAGTTTAGTTGACGGTTAATAGGTTGATAAGTTGACAGGTTAATAAGTTGATAAGTTGACAGGTTGAAATTACGTATTAACTCATCAACCTATCAACTTATCAACTTTTGCACTAATCCTAAAGCACGCTCAATAATTTCTTGCCATCAGCAACACCTAAGCCTGAACATCCATCCCAGCCAACACCGGCTTTATAGCCTTTGCCGGTTGTGGTAGTGATGTTATCGCCTTCGGTTATATCGCGAAATACGGCAGGGTTCTGATAAATGCCGGAATGAATAAAACCAACCTGTTTTTTCTTCATCTGGTTTAATCTGGCCAATAAACCTGCCATCAAAGGGGCTACGGCACTGGTGCCACCGATAACAGCATAGGAGCCGTCGACATACACTTTATAACCGGTATTGGGATCAGCCACTGCACTTACATCGGGTAAGCCACGTCCTGCAAATTTGTTGTTCACCGAAACCGGTATTTTGGTATTCTTCTGATAATCGGGCTTTTTGAAAAATTCACTCACGCCACCACCGGTAGCTGAATCATTCGACTCGTGCCATACTATTTCGGTAGTAACGTTGCCGTTATCAGCCGTTAATTTTGTACCGCCACAAGCCAGTACATAAGGGCTCGAGGCCGGAAAATCGGCGTGTACCTTTCCATCATTGATGCCGTCTGCCGAGCCTGCATCGCCGGCTGCTGCACAAACACTAACGCCCATCAAAGCGGCTGCTTTAAAAGCTTCATTGTAATTGGTCATGGATTGTTTTGTCCAGTCTTTTTCGGCGGCGCCCCAGCTGATGGAGATGATCGAAGGCTTGTTTACATTATCATGCACAGCCTGCGTAACAGCGTCAAGGAAGCCCTTGTCGGTGTTGGGCGCATAATATACTACAATGGTGGCTTTAGGGGCAATAGAGCCCGCTACTTCAATATCCAGCATTACTTCTGCATCGGCAGAGGAACCCGGCTTATTGGTGCCGCCATCAACGGATACCGATTTTACTACGGGCATTGGTATTCCTATTTTCTGGAAGTATGTCTGCAGGTCTTTTAATTTATGGCCACCGCCCAGCTCTATAATACCTATGCATTGGCCTGTGCCATCTGCTTTAGGATAATTGTACACATCGGCCAGTTCGTTGGGGTAGAAGCTGGCAGGATGTGCATTGGGTGCAAATTTTCCTGTTGGCTTAAGTTGTTTGAATTTTGGTTTTGCCTGCGGACGATTATCCAGTCCGAACACACCTTCCACTACATTCTTCAGTTGTTTGGGCACTGAAATATCACCGCTTCTGCCGCGGAATTCTTTTCCGTCTTTTGCTTTGTAACAATTTAGTTTTACGCCAAATGCCTTCGACATATTTTCTGCTGTGCCGCGAAGGATCATACTGCGGCGGCTATAACTTGTATGCATAACAGAAAGCTCATGGTCGGCGGCAAAGTCTTCTACTTTTTGTACGTCTGCATCGTTTAATCCGAATTCCTGTTCATATTCTTCTCTTGTGTACGTTTTACCTGTTTGCTGTAATTCAGCCAATGCTTCATCGATGCTTTTTTTTCTTCTTATACGAACTGTTACTTCAACACTTTCATCGGGGGAAACAGCTTTGCTTTTTTTTGCCGAAGGGGTTGGCTTTTCGCTACCGGGTAATATAACCCGCGTGTCTGCTGAGTTCTTTTTTACTGACATAAAAGAATAGTTTGATGGTATTTGAATAAGAAGGTTACCGGTTAAAAACTCAAGTAAACAAGGACGGAATAGAAGGCGGGGGTATTTCCGCATAGCCCTGGATTTAAACCAGGGTTGTAAGGAAATTCATGTAAAAGGTATCACCTTAATTGTTATCTGCCAATACCACAATAATGGTATGTCGTAAAAAGTCCTGTAAAGCGCCTTTTATTGAGCACCGTCAATGATTGTAATGGCCGGTAAGCTTTTATTCAACAAACAGGCCAAACCATAGAACGTGACTAAAAAGGGGGGGAAGAGATGTTATAATAATAACCACGGCTCATCTGAATGCAGGCGTTTAATCTTCTTTCTGTTCTTAATACTTAATATTAACCTGGTTAATAAAGGTGTTTTAGGCGCTCTGTAATCGTGAAATGTTATGCGGGGTTCATTATTGGTTGGTGTGATGGCTGCTGTTATGGTTGAGCTGATCATAGTGTTTTGATTTATGACACAAAGCTATTGACCGCGGCAGCTGCTTTATAATCGTATTAGGTATGAAACGGAGCTTTGCCGGTAAAACCGGAGTTTTTGCCGGTGAAACCAAAAATGTTTCCTGCAAAGACGCTAAAACACAAAGAAATGTCTTCTTGGCGCCTTTGCATCTTTGCGCGAAATAAAAAAGCGACCCCGGCAGTAACGCCGGGGCCGCTTTTAATGAATTTATTGTGAAGGAAGACTCTTTCTAATTCTTCGTCGAAAACTTCCAGATCTCATCACTATAGCCACTTATTAAAACAAGTTCTGTAGATGTAACGCTTTTTATATTCCAGATCCTTTGCTGGTTGGCAATGCTAACAATGATCGATCTGTTATCGGGGCCAAATGCCCAGGTACCGCTTTCAGTAACTGTTAAAGACTGCGCTTCGTATTCTCCGCCGTGTTTAAATTGAGCATAGGCGCCTTTGATCAGTTTACTCACCATTTTTACCTGCGCTTCGCTTCTGCCCGGTACCTCACGCCTTTTTAAAAACCATTTTTTAGCGATCTGAGCTGTCGTAACACTTACCGTTTTAAGTTTCGGAAGCTCCTCTTCTATATTGTCGTCATCGCAGATAGTTGTTCTTGTTAATACAAACGATCCTTCTCCCATAGTGATCACAAGCCGGTCGCCTTTCAATTCCAAAATGGAAAGATCATATACATTCCCTTTATTTAAAAACAATCTTACTTTTTTGGTCGTTGTATTCAGATTCCACATCCCCTCTTCATTCTTGTTCATTAAAAAAGTCTTGTAATGCTTGTTGTATTTGAAGTAAAGGGTCATTTCTCCAAAATACTCTTTTACCAGTTTTAAAGTAGGTGTATCAAGGCCAGTTTTATCGTAAATGTCATAGAACTTCCATTTGCCAATCAGTGAGTCGACTGACTGAGCTCGGAGGGTCGCGGAAAATGCAATCAGAATGAAGAATAGGAATCTGGCTTTTGTCATTATTTGTAATTTGTTCGTTGTATTTAATCCTGGCTCAATCATTCATCTCCTCTCTCACTCCTCAAACCCAATCACGTAAATACAATTATAGAGATTTGGTGCACGGAAGATAAGAACTTTGCGCTATGAACGCAAGCTAAAAGCTGATCCTTCGGGAATATTAAAGTCAAACTGATTCATGGTAATATACTGTTTGGTTTTTCAATTATTTTTTATATACTGGTAGTTACGATAGCCATGAAGTAGTGCGACAAAAGCTACTGATGGTTAAAATAATTGTTTTTTATCCGTTTATTAAAGGTTGGAGATTCGTAAACAGCAAAACGGAAGTATTCCGTTTATAATTAATTTTCAACAATTACCGAATTCAGTTTTCCAATATTTTAAATCTTCATAGAGATCGGACGTACCAGCAAAACAAAAACGCAGTTCATCTCCAATTATTGTTCTTTTATAGCAGGGAAAAAGGAAAAATTTTGATAATATAGGCCGGTGGCCCGGGCAAGCGTAATATTCCGATTTTTTCGATAGTATTTTTGGCCCGCGCAGCTCTTTCAGGCTTGCCGTCATAAGCGTTCGGAACCTATCCTCGAATTTAAGCCGAAGCCCAACGGCTTCAATATGATTAGCTCCGGGCAAAACCCGGAGGAATGGTAGCGTATTAAAAGCAATCCGCCAGCCGGTGGATTCAATATAACGAATTGAAATAATAGCGACGTACACTGTTTTACCTGATTAAAACCGTCGTTCCTCTTTTAAAAACCTGCTGCCCCGTTTCACGATCGGTATACCGGAGCATCCATACAAATACCCCGCTTGATTGTGGCTGCCCATTAATGGTTCCATCCCATTTTCTTGTCCAGTCGGTCGAGTGAAAAATTACCTGTCCGTACCGGTTATAAATAAAAAATTCAAGATTGGAAGCTTTCCAGGCATTCAATGGATAAAGAAAATCGTTCTTTCCGTCATTATTTGGCGTAAATGCATTAGGAACGGTGATATAGCAACTGTTTACCACTTTCATCTGATGGCTTACCGTGTCAAAACAATTATGATCGTTTTCAACAATAAGTCTGATCGTATAATATTTCGACCGTTCAATCGTAACCTTAGGATAAGTTTCAGGCAAAGGATTCTGCAACAGACTGGAAGAACCATCACCAAGGTCCCAGTTCCATGAAACTATTTTACCAATGCTGCTGTCGGTAAACACTGCTTTATCTTCCGGGCACAATATATCAGGATAACCAAACGCAGCTTTCAGTTCATTATCGAGCGCTATAGGGGTCGCGGAAGTATCTTTACACACGCCATTTGACACAGCCAACTGAACAGTTTTATTTCCGAACGATCTGAAGACATACGTAGGGTTTTGCTGACTGCTGCTGCCCTCGCCGGAGAAATTCCAGTTCCATTGATTTACCCCGTTGGCGCCATTGTGGTTAAAAACAACTGTATCGAACTTACAACCGTATAATAGTCGGTAAGTAAAATCAGCATTTACCGTGTCTTTGGTGACAAAAGGCAAAGCCTGCCCGGCAGGGGTTTGCTGACCGCATTCATCAATGATCGTGTTTCCGTCACTGCCCGGCCGCAGTTTGATCTGATAATTACCTGCTGTTTGTATGGGAGCCGATAACTGAACATTAATAACGGTGGTTAGATCATTTACACAATTACCCGAAGCGCCGGTAATAGTTACTGGTGTTGGACCGGTAACTATAAAATCACTGCCGTTGGCAGCGATCGTACTACAGGCAATAGGCTTGCGAAAAATCAGTTGCAATACATTAGGGGCGCAGCTTACCGGTTTAATACTGTCGAGTGGAGTAGGCTGTATTGGGTTAACGGTATAGGAAATATTGTCGCCATCCGGAATGGCATTATCGCAGTTATCGAGCAGGGTATTGCCATCGCTGCCTTTTTGCATCGTGATGGTATAATTGCCGGGTGGTAAGCCACTGCTCATGGTTAATACTACGGTATCCATATCAAAGCCGCTGCTGCAACCCATGCCCAATGCAGATACAATGGTAGCTACGGCAGGTGATAGGCTGAAATCGCTGCCATTTGCAGCAAGGCTGCTGCATTTAAGTTTTTTATTGAAAGTAAGGGTTACTGTTACACCACCGCAACCGGGCCATGCCTGCTGTATTTTTGGTTTCAGCGGATCGGTTATAACGGCAGTACCGCCGCCAAATGATAAGCTGTAACCGCTTTGCGAGTCGGTATAATGACTAACCAGCAGAAGGTACTTGTGCCCCTGCTGCAGCGTGGGCATGGTGCTGAATGAATTCTTTTTATCGTTCGGGTCAGAAGCGCACTGAATAAAGCTAACGCCATTTGAAGCGGCTCCTGTTACTCCAAAGGTGCCTGCCCAGTTACCGGTTACGATCAGCGATTTATCGGTAAATACATCATCGGGGTTATGCCCGGTCACGTCATACAACATCCAGTCGTAGTCATCGCCCAGGTTGTTAGGTGTTATTAAAAAGCCTAATGTGCCGGTTTGATAACAGGTGAAGCTGTACCAGAAAGGATTTTTATCGGCATACGCGGCGCCGTCGTTTTCGCAGCCGGGAACTTTAATATTGTGGCTGCTGCAGATGGGAACGTTCGTTTGACTGAAAGTTTGCACGCCACAAACAGGAAAAGCCGTAGATGGAGTTTGTCCCAGGGTAGTGCACGTTTGCGCCAGCAGCCTGTTGCCAATTAGCATCATTACAACTAACCCGAGAATTCTCATATGCATATGTGAAATTGACCCCAAAAGATAGGAGAACGTTGCAATTACGTCAAATATTGAATGTCATTTGTTGAATAATTAACAATCGGCAAGATCCGATATGCAACCGGCAATCATTTCTGCTACCACCACTCGCCACCCCTGAAAAAATCATGTGGCGCCTGCCCGGTAAACGATCTGAAATCCTTGATAAAATGCGCCTGGTCAAAATAGCCGGCATCATAGGCTATTTCAGTAAGGCTCGTCGAGCCGGAGTAGGTACTGATCAGGTTCTTTAACCGTACAATTACAGAGAACTGTTTGGGAGAAGTGCCTGTTATACGCCTGAATCTTTTTTCAAAGGGATCGCGGCTGATAGGCAGGTCTGCCAGCAGGTCCTTTATCTTCAGATCTCCTTTCGAAAATTTGATCTTTTGTATGGCTTCGCGTATAAGCAGGTCGCATTGTGTTTTTTTCAACTCAGATAATAAAAATTGTTCAATGATCTTTACCCTTTCGCGGTTGCCGGGCGCTTCGGCAAGCTGCTCTTCAATAGCCTGTATTTTAGCCCCCTCAATCAAATGATCAAGTGATATGCTGATGCCGCTTAATTCGTGCAGCGGCTCTTTGAAGAATGAGGCTGCTCCACCCTCATGAAATATAACCATCAGGGCGCCCGTATTTTTTGAATAGTCTATAAAACGGCTCGATTCCCTGATCCCGGTTATCACAGATAACGGCAAATTATGATACGTGCCATTTTCCGAATACCCAACCTGCCCCCTGAACCGAAAGGCCATCACAATAGACGTATCGGGCAGGATCCTGTTCAACATTCCCTGCTCACTTTCAATGATCAGAAAGTGTTTAACGAAAGGCTGTAAAATGGCACAAGGCTGATATCGCTCCATACTTATTCAGTTTGCCCATGTAAATCTACAAATGATCACGGGTTTAGTTGAAAATAGAACATTGAAAATTGAATATTTTTTGTGTAACCAATTCGTTACCTATATTTGCAACCGGATGGTTACATATTGTTTCAACTATTGCGAACAAATCAAAAAAAATCAAGATGAAAAACGAACCATTGATCATCGAACGCACATTAAATGCTCCGGCTGATGTAGTATGGAAAGCCATTACCAATGTAGACCAGATGCGCAAATGGTATTTTGATGTTTCAGACTTTAAGCCCGAATTAGGATTTGAGTTTCAATTTAAGGGTGGCAATGAAGACAGGGTATATACGCATTTATGCAGAATAACAGAGCTCGTTACAGGCAAAAAACTACAATACAGCTGGCGGTACCAGGGTTATGAAGGCAACTCTTTTGTAACATTCGAACTGTTTGCCGAAGGCAATAAAACGCGTTTGCGTTTAACACATGAAGGGGTGGAATCATTCAGCGCGAATGGACCGGATTTCACAAGAACAAATTTCGAACAGGGATGGAATCATATTGTGGGTATATCACTAAAGGAATTTGTAGAAAAAGAGAAAGTAATGTAACGCTTAATGCATAACGCCGAATGCAGAAGGCTTAGGATAAGTACAATGGTATTTTGTATTAGGCATTAAGCATTCTGCGTTCAGCATTCAGCACATATCGGAGTGTCTTGTTTGTATGGTTTCCGTATGGTTCCTCTATGCCTCCGGCATAGCTCCGTCATGGGAACAGTATGGTAATAGTAAGGCAATAGTAAGGGAATAGTAAGAGAAAGGTCAGCAAAAATGAAAAATGAGGAATAAAAAATTAAAAAGCCAGCTCAGTGAATGGTATTTCACTTTCTCATTTTTCATTTCTTATTGTAAAAATATGCCGGATTCCTGAAAAAGGCCGGTGAAATTATTCAGTATAAATTTTCCTGATGCGATTATTGCCCAGATCTGCCACATAAACATTTCCGTCGCTATCAACGGCCACGCTCTGCGGATAATAAAATTTAGCTGTTTCTGCCGGACCATCGGCGAAGCCGCTTTGTTCTGCTGTTCCTGCAAACAGGGTAACTACGCCTGCAGGCGTTATTTTGCGTATGCAATGATTACTGTTATCAGCCACATATAAATTTCCCTGTTTATCAATGGCAATTCCCTCAGGGTTGGCAAAATCGGCATCGGTGCCCGTGCCGTTCTTGTAGCTGTTTACTCCACTGCCGGCAAGCGTGGTAATTGTGCCTGCCACTATTTTGCGTATGCGCTGGCCGTCGGTCACATAAACTGTTCCGCCTGCATCGGCACATATGTATTGCATACTATAAAATTGCCCCGTATTGAGTGGCCCGTCTGCATATCCTCCGGTGGCGCTGCCGGCAAGTGTAGTAACAACTCCTGCCGGAGTAATTTTACGTATGCGGTGATTACCGTTATCGGTAACGTACATATTCCCCGATGAATCAATCGCAACCTCATACGGGTTCGTAAAACGGGCGGCTGTATCAGGTGCATCTACATATCCCTGGGCCCTCCACTTTCCTGCAAACGTAGTAACATCACCGGCCGGAGAAACTTTTCTGATGCATTCGATGTCTGCAGCGTATATATAACCTTGTCCATTAACTGCTAAACCCAATGCATTACCGAACCATGCAAAATTGGCTACAGTATCAAAATAACCGGCATTACCGCTGCCTGAAAATGGACTTACATCGCCGGTCGGCGAAATTTTTTTGATACGGTAAGTGCCATCATACGCGTAAATAAAACCCTGCCGGTCAACTGTTATTGAATGCAGAAAATTAAATTCGGCACTGGCTGGCGGTCCGTCGATATTGCCCCGCGTGCCATTACCTGCCAGGGTGGTTACATAAACTTTTGGTATATAGGTAAAAACAGGGGTAGTGATGGTACTGCCGTTTACTGTAACAGATATGCCTCCCGTTCCCGCTTTTGAAGGAATGATTACAACCAGGGTATCGGTTTTAGCACGCTGTACAATGGCTGTTTTACCGTTAATACTCACTATGTCGTCGGTGATGTTTGCACTGAAATTAGTGCCTGTGATGGTAACCACTGTACCGGCAGGTCCGGATGAAGGGCTTATTGATTTTATTGTTAAATGCTGAGGCGGGTCAGGTTGCGGAGTCTGGTCGCTCTTTTTGCAGGAAATTGCGGCCGCATAAACGGCTGATGCCAGAAAAATGAAATACAGTACTTTGTTGTTCATGTGGCAGTATACTATAAGATTATATAGGAATCGGTTTCCATAAAATAGAAAATCGAACCATGTAAAAGTAATCACCGCTACTCTAATTCACAACCGGAAGAGTAGTATATTTTTTTGAACGGCCCTCGTTATGGCTACACTTTGCATACTTTCTTCAGAATATCCACAGCTTCAATCTGTTCTTTTTCATTCAACGATGCAAAGCCAAAACGCAGTGCATTATAGTTTACTGTTCCATTACTGTACGCATTGCCATCACTCATAAATAACCCATGGGTGGCGGCGCGTGCTGCAACAGAAGGTAAGGGGTGTTTTTTATTGAACCGTAACCACAAAGCCATGCCACCGGCCGGTTTGTGAAATGACACAGCATTGCCCAGTTGTTTTTCCATCAGCATACATAAATGATCGCGCCGTTCGTGATACAACTTCACCGATTTTTTCAGGTGCCGCACCATATCACCGTTTTTGAATAACACGGCAAGTGCTTCTTCCAGCAAACTGTCGCCCCGCAGATCGATCAGTTTTCTTAACTGTGCCGCTTCATTTATGAAATTTTCAGGGGCAATCATATAACCTACACGAATAGATGGCGCCATTGTTTTGGTAAGTGAACCGATGTACACCACATTACCGCCATGGCTGGCGCTGGCCAATGGTAAAATAGGGCCGCCGCTGTAATGAAAATCGTAATCATAATCGTCTTCAATAACCGCCATTCTATATTCCCTGATCAGCTCTAGCAGCATCATGCGCCTGTCGGCACTAAGGGTAACGGTAGTAGGGTGGTGGTGATGTGGAATAATATATAACAGATCGGGCTTTTTCTTTTTACAGATCTTTTTCACGGCTTCCACATCCATCCCATTTTCATCAACCGGTACTTTAATAAGCCTGGCGCCAAGCTGCTGAAAGATCATATCAGCCATAAAATAATCGGGCTCGCCTACAATAACGGTTGAACCTGGCTGTAATATCAGCGAGGCCGCCGTATAAATCGCCATTTGTGCACCGTGGGTCATCAGCACATTATTCACGCCAATATGCAAGCCTCTTGTTTCTGAAAGAAACTGCACCAGTTCCCTGCGCAGATTCAATGAGCCATTCAGGTCGCCATACAGCACTGTACGTTTAAACACATTACTGTTAAACATGCTGCGGTATTCGCGCATGAGCAAATCAACCGGAGCCATGCGCGGGTCGGGAAAGCCATCATTGACAAAAAGCCGGCAGTCGCCGGAGCGTATCCCTGTCGATGGCAAACTAACGATCTTATTAATGGGAAAGTTGGCATGGCCTGCATAAGCAGGAATAGCTTCAGCCGGCCTGAACGACCGCGGTTTTATTTCGGGTAACTGGTTCGACACCATTACACCCTTGCGCGGAATTGTTTCAATCCAGTCCTGCGTAAACAATTCCTGATAAGCAGCCACAATTGTTTTACGGTGAACCTGTAACAAGGCTGCCATTTCACGGCTGCCTGGTAACGACGAACCAGGTGTAATAATACCTTCTCTGATTAGATTGATTAACCCATTGGCTATTTGCTGGTAAACAGGCGTAGCTGAGTTTTTATTAATGGTAATAAGCGTTTGATAAGGGAGCATCTGGACTACTGATTTTCTATTAACTGGACTATAAAAGTAGGCCAAAGCCGGGATATTTTTGTTTTAGAAAGAAACAATAAACCAATCATATGAGTACAAGATTTAAAATGGGAAAAGTTCAACCCAATGCTTATAAAGCAATGGATGCCCTTGACAAATACGTACATGCTACAGGTGTTGATCCCCTCCATCAGGAGCTGATCCGCATTCGCGCTTCACAAATTAATGGCTGCGCCTACTGTGTTAATTCCCACACCCGCGATGCACGTAAACTGGGCGAAACAGATATTCGTATGCACCTGATCAGTGTATGGCATGAAGCAAAAAATGTATTTAGTGAAGAAGAGCAACTGATCCTGGCCATCACAGAAGAAATTACCCTGATACATCAACACGGGCTAAGCGACGAACTATACAACAAGGCCATGGCATTGTTTGGCGAAGAAAAAACTGCACAGATCATTATGGCTGCTATCACCATCAATGCCTGGAACCGCATCGGCGTATCATTAAACATGGAACCTGTAATTTAAAGTTCACGCGTATGCATATTATTCGTTTTGCGCAAAGCGCAACGGAAATTGAAAATTGCTGGGATGTGGTAAGTGTGCTGCGTCCGCATTTGCTGAAAGAGAATTTTATTCAGCAGGTGCATGAAATGCAGCAGGAAGGCTATCAGATGCTTTAT
>Ga0068855_100006009_pt1 | contig 14806 bp, 8 predicted proteins | sample KBSCornC52_FD_66592 | JGI IMG/M metagenome (GOLD analysis project Ga0068855, IMG submission 66592) | Corn rhizosphere microbial communities from Kellogg Biological Station, Michigan, USA - KBS Corn C5-2 | ecosystem: Host-associated > Plants > Roots > Rhizosphere > Soil ...
TGGGTGTCACCTCACATTCTAAATCCTCCGCTTTGACGCCAATGAGATGCAGAAACTTCCCGTAATTTGCAGAAGGGAGTCATGTGAAGGCTTCCGATAATAGTACTTAACGGGCTTTTCGGAATGTTTCTTAGAGCCCGAATGACTTCCGGACTTCCCCGTTGTTACTGCGGAACTGCCAGTACCGCCACTTGGGCAGGAGGCTTGTGTTGTAACCGTCCGTTCACATTATAGAAATGGGTGCGCGTTAGAATCCCTGGGATGTGTGAAGAGTTTTACTCAGAGAGGAACCAACAAATGAATCAATTTTCGAGCGCGTTCCAACGATCGCGCAAGTCTGTCATGGCGTCGGCGGCCGTACTCACGCTGACCGCTCTGGCCTTCACCGTGCCAGGCCCCCTTCACGGGGACAACGGGAATGGCAACGCCTACGGCAAGAACAAAGACTATCCTTTTGGCGTCAACCAGCAGAGCAGCCGCGCCTACTCCATCGGCCTGTGGGGGGACCTGCCGTATTCCGCCGAGCAGGCCGCCGTTATCCCGAACCTGATCGCCGATATGAACTCGCAGGATCTCGTCTTTACGGTCCATGACGGCGATTTGCGGCAAGGCAGTGGATCGCCGAACTGCGCGGATGGCAGCATTTATACAAGGGCGGTCACCTACTTCAGCAGTCTCCGTGCTCCCGCTAGCTTCACGACCGGGGACAACGACTGGACCGACTGCGATCGCAAGAGTCTTGGTGCGGACGGGAGAAACTCTCTCCAGATGCTCGATTACGAGCGCGCACTCTTCTTTAGCACGCCTCACACGCTAGGCCAGACCCAATTCCTTCAGGAAGTTCAGGCGACACCGCTGTGTAAGGGCTTCGGCAGTGCCAATGGTAATTCGGGCCCTAATAGCGATGTCACCAAGCCCCAGACTGCCACGTACACCAACGTTCCGTGCGTGGAGAACCGCCGCTGGATTGTCGGCACAGTTATGTACGCGCAGATCAACATTCAGGGCTCCTGCAACAACCTCTGCGACGATTACCCGGATCCCGTGGAATACGCGGCCCGCAACGCGGCGGGCATCCAATGGATGAAGGACACCTTCGCGACCGCTGTCGCGCAAAATTGCGTGGCCGTGATGTTCATCTCGCAGGCCGATCCGGGCTGGGACGATACGGACGGTACTCGTGCACCGACGCGCAACGCGAATACCCTGGTGGAAGACGATGCACAGAAGCTGACGGACGGTTTCCACGACTTTCTGGTCGCGCTTCGTGCCCAGGTGATCGCGTTCGGCAAGCCCGTTGCCTACGTCCATGGCGACTCGCACTACCTGCGCGTGGACAAGCCGCTGTTGGACAGCACGGGGAAGCGCGTGACAAATTTCACGCGCGTCGAGACCTTCGGCGACCACCAACCCTTCCTCGGCGATGTGAACTGGCTTAAGGTCAACGTGGATCCCTCCAGCCGCGAAGTGTTCTCGTACGAGCCGCAGATTGTGAACCGCGATCCTATTCTCGTGCCGTAAGATCACTCTCCAGGCACGGAAGCTCCCGACGAACCGCGCTCAGGCACACACTTGGGCCGGTTCGCTGCTGTATCTTCATTAGATCCTGCAACGGCAAGGTCTAACTACTGAACTGAAGTGAAAAGGCACGAAACCCGTTCGATTCCCCTAGCCGCAAATCTCCCACTTGGTTCGCCGTAAACAACGCTGTGGGCAATTAGACACTTCCGTTAATGTGGGTTAACGCCATTCTTTGGAGAGCCGGCGTCAGCCGCCGGATTAGGGCGACGCGACCGAGATGCCACAATAACCGATCCGAGATTTCCGACCGGCTTGTCGTTACTTCTCCATCTGGATTGCCTCCGGCTTCTACACGTGATATAGGTAGAAGCCAGAGGTATAGGCGATGACGGCGAAGTCAGATCTTCCGCAAGGAACTCTCGATCTCCTGATTATGAAGATTGTGGCGATGGGACCCGTGCATGGGTACGCGATCGCGCAGCGGCTCCAGCAGGTTTCACGGGACGTGGTCCAGGCTCCACAAGGATCGCTCTATCCCGCCCTTCACCGTCTGGAGAACCGGGGACTTCTGGATGCGGTTTGGAAGGAGACGGAATCGGGTCGGGAAGCCAAGTTCTATCGGCTAACCAAGAAAGGCCGTACACAGTTGGAAGCAGAAACCGCCAGTTGGCAGCGCCTGACGGAGGCAGTGAGCCTGATTCTGAACCTCTCCGAGGGAGGCGCGAAATGACTTGGTGGCGGCGCCTCTTGCAGAGACAGAAGTTGGATGAGCAGCTAGATAAGGAACTCAGCTTTCATATCGAAGAGCACACGGCGCGTCTCGTGGCTGACGGTCTAGAGCCCAGCGAAGCGCGCCGGCTGGCCCGTATCGCCGTGGGAGGCCTGGAACAAGTCAAAGAATCCTGCCGGGATGCGAGGGGCACGCGATGGCTGGAAGATTTGTGGCAGGATCTCCGCTACGCGCTGCGGACCATACGGCAGCGGCCCGGGTTTACCGCGGTAGTCGTATTGACTCTGGCCGTGGGTATCGGGTCCACGACGCTGATGTTCACTGTGCTGAACGGCGTGCTCTTCAAGCCGTTCCCCTACCGCAATCCCGAACGGCTCTTTTCACTTCAGGAGAAAACCGCCAAAGCGACGCAGTTTGGCGACCTGTGGGCGTTTGCCTACCCGAATTTCCAGGATGTCCGCAGCGCTGTTCGATCGATAGATTCCGCGGCGTGGCGCCATACCGGCGGCACCTTGAGCCAGCCAGGAGACGCCGAGTATATCCTCTCGTGTGAGGTCTCGGCGGAATTTCTTTCGATCCTTGGAATCTCACCCGCTATCGGCCGAGACTTTACGTCGCAGGAGGACCAGGCTGGAGCGGCTCCCGTGGCGCTCATCAGCGACTCGCTCTGGAAACGGAAATTCGGTGGCCGGGAGGACGCCCTTGGGGCAACCCTCACGTTCAGTGGTCAGCCATATGCGGTAGTGGGTGTTCTTCCCGCCAGCTTTCGACTTGCCGATGACCCCGTGGATCTGATGACTTTGATCGGGCAGGATACGGAGCCTGTGATGAAAGCGAGGGAAGCCCACCCGCGCATCGGCGTCTGGGCCCGCCTTCGAGACGGCGCGACAGTAGATAGAGCGCGATCCGAACTCTCCGTTGTTGCAAGCCGTTTGGCCGCCGAATACCCTCGCTCCAACGAAGGCCGCACGTTTATCGTCGATCCGTTACGTCCGAGCACGGGGAATGCCGGTTCGACAATGTGGCTCTTGTTCGGCGCCGTGATCCTGGTTCTGGTGATTGGTTGCGTCAACGTTGCCAGCCTCCTGGTAGCAAGGGCGTCTTCGCGTGGTCGCGAAATGGCCGTGCGCGTCGCACTGGGCGCCGGTCGAGGGCGATTGGTCCGACAGTGCCTGACGGAGAGCGTCGTGTTGGGCCTGATTGGAGGAGTCCTCGGAACACTACTGATGTTCTTTACTCTCCGGCCGTTCATCGCGCTGTGGCCCGGCAGTTTGCCCAGAGCACAAGAAGTGCAAGTAGACTGGCGCGTGTTCGCGTTCGCGGCTACCGTGTCGCTGATGAGTGGCCTACTGTTCGGAGCCGTTCCGGCGTTGCGCGCACCGGCCCGGGAGCTCGAACGATCACTGCGGGCGGGATCGCGTGCGTTGGTAGGCGGGTCACGGCGGCTTCAGAGCATCCTGGTTGCGAGCGAACTGGCACTGGCGGTGGTGCTGTTGGTGTCGGCGGGGATACTGGGCAGTACATTTCTGCGATTGTCCGCTCTCGACCCTGGCCTCAATACCCACAACGTCTTGGTAACTCGTCTCGCGTTGTCGCCGAGCATTGTCACGGATCCGGCGCACATCCGTGCGGATTGGCAAGACATCCTCGACCGGGCTCGCGCGCTGCCGGGAGTCCGGTCAGTGGCGATGATCGATACCGTGCCGATGCGCGACGGCAACAATCAGCTTGGCTACTGGACAAGTTCGGCATTGCCGCCGCGAACGGAGCTGCCGCTATCGCTTGCCTCCAGCGTCACGCCCGACTATCTCGAAGTCATGGGGATTAAGCTGCGCGCAGGCAGGTTCTTCGATGGGAATGACCGAATGGATAGCCAGCCGGTAATTGTCATTGATGAAGTTTTAGCGCGTCGCGCGTTTGGCGATTCGCCGGCGGTGGGAAAGCAGTTGTGGATTCCCGACATGGGTCCGGCGCCACAGCAAGTAATCGGAGTGGTCGCGCACGTTCGCCACTGGGGATTCGCCGACGACGACCAAGCGCAAGTGCGGGCTCAGTTCTACTATCCATTTGCTCAAGTACCCAACCCCTTGCTTCGCCGATGGTCCGAACTGATGTCCGTCGCCGTGCGCACCGAGAACGCGCCGCTGGGAATCGTGGAGCCGCTGCGCCGCGAAATCCGGACCACGGCGCGTGACCAGGTGTTAACCGAGATCCGCACCATGGACCAGTTGGCGGCAGCAACGCTCGCGCGCCACCGGTTTCTTCTGGCCCTCATTGGGGCCTTCGCAGGAACTGCTTTGCTGCTGGCGTGCATAGGGATCTACGGCGTCCTTGCGTTTCTATCCCGCCAGCGTGTGCCCGAATTTGGCGTGCGCATGGCGCTGGGAGCGGATGCCAGAGACATCCTGGGGCTGGTACTACGGCAGAGCGTTGGAATGATCGCGGCTGGGGTCACGATCGGCTCGCTCCTTGCTTACGCTACCGAACGACAACTGGAACGCTGGGTATCGGGTGTTCAGTTGGGCGATCCGGTTCCATTTGTATCCATGGTCGCCATCCTTATTGGAGCAGCGCTCGCCGCAAGCATCGCTCCAGCGCGGAGAGCCAGCAGGACGAGCCCAGTGACCGCGCTCCGGCAGGAGTAGCCGCAGCTGGAATCCGATAGAACGCGCTTGTGGGAATTAGCTACCGATAATGATGCTATGAAAGCGCTGCAGCGGGGGTTGAAGTAGACTCCCGATGAGGAGGTGCTGCAGTATGGAACAGTTTATCGGATGCGACGCTCACAAGAAGTTCTCTGTGTTGGTCGCGGGCAAGTTCCCATAACCCGACTTCTGGATAACAAATTCAGCGACGACGGCGGCTGCCCGAGAAGCTTCTCGTCGTTGTCGGCTTCGGCCGGTTGCCCGACGGTTGGCTGGTACTCATCGAAGCCAGAAACGCCTGCACATCCGTCACGAGCCCGATGGGCCGCGGCAGCGACGGCAGTTCGCGAAATTGTACTTGAATCCCTAGTGCGCGCTCATAGTTGCGCACATCGGAGCGTTCGAGCGGAGTCACAAAGGTCCAGGAGGCGCCACGTGCGCCAGCGCGGCCCGTGCGTCCGACGCGATGAATGAAGTTTCCCGCCTCCTGCGGCAAATCGTAGTTCACGACATGCGCGATGTCATCCACATGAATCCCGCGCGCCGCCACGTCGGTGGCGACCAGTACACGGTAAGCACCATCTTTGAAGCCCTGCAGCGCTTTGTTCCGCTGGCTTTGCGAGCGATCGCCGTGGATCGAGGCCACCTTGTGTTCCCCGCGCTCCAGAAATTTCGTGAGCCTGTCGGCGCCCTCTTTGGTGGCCACGAAGACCAGGAAAGAACCCGTCTCGTTCTTCAGCAGATGCTCGAGCAGATCAAACTTGGAGCCCTGAGCGACTTCGTAACAGAAGAGATCGATCCGGCCGGCGGTTTCTGGGCACGCCTCCACCGCGATTCGCACCGGATTGTGCACGTAGCTTGCGACCAGACCCGCCACGGATTGCTCCATGGTCGCTGAGAAAAGCATTGTGTGGCGTTTCACCGGAAGATGATCGAAGATGATGCGCAGAGAAGGCAGAAAGCCCATATCGAGCATCCGATCGGCCTCGTCAAGAACCACCGTGGCGGTACCGGAAAGATCGATTAGCCTCCGCTCCAGATAGTCGCAGAGACGGCCCGGCGTCGCGATCACCACTTCGGCCCCGGCTTGGATATCGCGCAACTGATTGGCCTCGCTCATGCCGCCCACAACTACAGCGGTGCGGATGCGCATGCCGTGGGCAAGTTGCCGGAATGCCGCGTCGATCTGAATGGCAAGTTCGCGTGTGGGGCTAAGGATAAGGACTTTTATCGTTTTGGTGCGGGGAACGGCGGCGAGAGCTTCAATCAGCGGAATCGAGAACGCCAGAGTCTTGCCTGTGCCAGTCTGCGCGGTCGCCACGACATCGCGGCCTTCCATGAGTGGTGGAATGGTCTGCGCCTGGACTGGCGTTGGGGTAACAAATTCGTTCTTATCGAGGTTGTTCCGCAACGCGGAGCAAAGATTGAGTTCAGAAAAATGCTTTATCAATTGTGTTCGGTTCTTCCTGCGGCGAACCGGAACGTCGTCAGTTTTTAGGATAGCAGCGTCAAGAAAGAGCATGATGCTCGAAACGTGTTCGCAAAGCAGGCCATGGCGGCTCGATTGCGTATCCCAGAAACTCCCAGGATTCGGCGTTGTGGGAAGTAGACCCCGATAATACGTGACATCAGGCCGCGTTCCTGAAAGCCTAAGCCGGTGAGGGCTGTGTTCCGTAATTGTATCGCCAATACTTTGAGCCCAGGAACATCGACGTAGACTCTTGCGAGTGACAGAGTCGAATGGCGTGGTCACGCCGAACAGGTCCGTAAGTTCAGCGCCTGGAGGACGCCGCGGCAGATTCAGACGCCCCCGTTCGCAGATCCTTGCTTTGCTCCTCGGCTTGGGTCACCGCATTGTCTGAAGCCTGTTCCGTTAAGGTCGGCCTTAGCGCGTGGATCGCTTGACCGAGCGATTGTCCCGCCGTCACCCGGTCCTTGAGGTCAGCGAAGGAGAGATTGAGAGTTTTCGCAGCTTCCAGAGCGGCGATGAACTGGCCCTCATTCTTGAAACCGGCAGCCGCGCTTTGCAAGGTGTTGCCCGGCGGGAGCAGCGCCTGCAAGCGGGACGCTAGAGCCGTGTTCGAAGCGATTCGCGAGACGAACGGGGCGGTCTTACCAGCAAACTCGGACTGATGCAAGTCCCGTTCAGCCTGACCGTTGGCGAGCTTGACATTGTCTTTGACGGATTTATGGTCCAGATTCGGACGTAGGTCTTCGATTGCAGTTCCCAAGGAAACCGGATTCGTTCCGGTCACTTTCGCCTTGAGCTGGTCGAAGGGAATATTCAAGTTGTGGGCGACGTGCAGTGCGCTCACGAACTGGCCCTGGTTACGGAAGCCTGCCGCGGCGCCCGCAAGAGTTGTTCCCACGGGAAGCAGAGGCTGAAGCTGCCTCGATAATCCCTGGTTCCGGGAGACACGCAGCGAAACATCGCCAGAAGATCCGGAGATCCCTCCCGCATTCGCCTCGTGACTGGCATTGCCGTGATTTCCAGCGCCCGGATTCACATTGGACGCGCTGTTTGCTGCTGCCGTTGCAGTGCCACTACCGGAACCGGTCGCGTGCCCCACTGCTGCTCCTACTCCTGCCCCAGCTCCTCGCTGGGCCCACGTCGGAATAATAAACGTGAGTGCGGTGCCGATCATTGCTACTCGAACGAATGTTTGCCTCATTGGTAACTTCTCCCTTATGTCTTATTCTTGGACCTCTAGAGGCCCCCTACGCCCAAGCTGCGCCGGATCCGGAATCCAACGCCAAAAAATACGGTGTTCAAACTGTATTGAGTGCTCCGCGTATAACCCGCGTAAATATTGAACGACGGCCCGACGCCGACCGTCCCGAATGTCGAGAACCCGTTATCGCGCGCGATGTAGGCGGAGCCAGTCGTGACGTTCTCCGTCTCAAAACCCTGCTTCAGCAAACCCGGTGCGACATCGGCGACAGCCGCTTTGGCTGGCCCGTGGATAGTCACCACGCGGCTCACGACGGTCTGCTGCCCATCCGGCCCGATCACGTAAACGGAGCCTCCCGCGTTCACCCAGCGTGCCAACCTGTAGCGCGCGCCGGCTTGGGCGTGGGTCACAAAACCATAACTGGTATAGGGCCGCACGAAAAACTGTGTATCCGATACGGCATTTGCGATCCCCACCTCGCCAAACGGAGTCAGATGGCCGAAGCTTCGTTCGACGTAATTGCTCCAATCGACGGTGGCGTGACCAGTCGAAAGACCTTGATTCCGGTCGCCAGTCGGTGCGGTGCCCGTGACAGTTGAAGCATAGTTCATCGCCGGTTTAAGGAGCATGAATCGTAGTTCGCTAAACACATTCCCCACACCGTTGAAAGAGCCAGTTCCGCTCGATATCTGGGAGGAACTGGAAGGTCTGACGAAATAGTACGGTACGCCGAAGCTGAGAGACCACCGCTTCGTAAGTAGGTAGCCGGCGGAGCTATCCAGCCGTGTGATGCTCCCTAGCTGATTGATGCTGCCCTGGACTCGACCCTCAAACGTGAAGCGCCCGGATTCACCCGATTCTTGTCCCATAAGGCTGGAAGCAGCTATGCACACAACAATTGCGCTGGATTGGAGCATCTGTTAGGCAATCTCCTCTTCCCGGACGCACAAGTGGCGCGGTAATGCTGCGGAGAAAAAGCACGCCTCATGCCAAGTCAGCCAAGTGACCAAAACATTGATAGTTCAGTGTGTTTTGTCGTGAGACACTATTTCCAGGCTTGGGATTGTGGCACTTTTTCCCACCAGTACTGCGTAACTGTTATCTAGGGCCTGGAGCGGTACTCGGCGTAAATAAAATACGTGAATACGTCATATCAGGGCGATTTCCTGTCGCGACCCGTACCCTTGCGCACGTAAATGCCCAGGTAGGTTCGGTAGGATCCCGGAAAGCTATCGGCGTTGGCTTCGTTGACGGAATACGTATTCCCCCGTAGCGGCATTTTCATATTGGCGAAGCTGAGCACGAAGGCGCCGATTTCTGGTTCTAGCGTAAAACCGTACACGCCTTGTCCCGCGGTGTATACAAAAATAGTTGAGGAACCGTAGACCACGCCGGCAGCTACCTGTTTCCAGCCCGACTGAAGAACAGCGGCCTCGCCGTGTGCTCCGGTCAGGACGACGCAAGATAGAGAAGATGGTGCCGACGCTAACATTGACATCTATATTGGACGAGCCGTCGAGCGGATCGAAGACGACAATATACTTGCCACCTTCCGAACGGTCGATCGTGGTAGTTTGTTCGTCCTCTTCGGACACCAGAAAGGCCACACTTTCGCGCGCACCCAGGCAATGGAGAACGGCTTGGTTAGCGTACACATCCGGCGGATCTTGGCCTGGACCATCTTGGTTGCCAGCGTCATGCCGGAGAGTAGCGACGAAAAGTTGCCTCGGGCCGCTGGAAACTGATCTTCTTGCTGTTGCAAATGTGCTGCTGGACCGTAACGAGCATGCGTTTGGAAGAATAGTAGGGAAACGTTTGACCGGGAACCCATCGCTACCTATCAATTTCTCCGATAGGTGATATCAGATTTCTAGTATAGGAAGCCAGGCTCTCCGGTGATATACTCCATCCAATTTAGTTTCCGTGGGTTTACGGAATTTGTCGTAACGAGGAGGTATCATGCGGTGTTTGTTGACAGGTTTTGCTTTCTTTCTCATCGCCCTAGCGGCGTTAGGCCAAGCCAATAACGGTACGATTACCGGAACCATCTCCGATCCCGCCGGTGCGGTGGTTCCAGGCGCTCCGGTCGAGGTGCGGAACATGGAGACGGGCGTAGTCTCTCGCGGCGGCGCGTCGGAAACGGGGAACTATGTAATTTCCGTTCCGGCAGGAACTTACGAGTTGACGGTGACGGTGACGGGGTTCAAGAAGTTCGTGCAGCAGAACGTGCAGGTAGTCGTCGCCACGAGTACGCGCCGCGACGTGAAGCTGGAGGTCGGCTCCGCCGCGGACGTGATTACCGTTCAGGATTCCGCACCCTTACTCAAGACGGAGAGCGGGGAAGTAAGCCATCGGGTCACGACGGACGACGCGAACCAGCTTCCCGTGCTGACGATTGCGGGCGGGTCCTGGTTCGGCGCTACCTCCATGGGCAACCTCCGCAACCCGCTGGCGGTCTCAACCCTGCTTCCCGGCGTATCCTTCGGCAATGACCGGGCGATGGTGGTGAACGGCATGCCAAGCAACAGCGAATCCATCCGCATCGACGGCCAGGACGCCACCGGAACCATCTGGAAGGTCATCCAGCAAAACAGCCAGGCAGGCAGCGTCGACGCCATCCAGGAAGTATCGGTTCAGACCAGCAATTTTGCCGCGGAGTACGGCCAGGTCGGCGGCGGCTACTTCAACTTCACCATGAAGTCGGGCACCAACCAATTCCATGGAAGCGGCTACGACTACTTCGTGAACGAGGCGCTGAATGCGGGATTGCCGTACACGGATGCGGGCACGCTGACGCCGCTGAAGAAAGGCCAGCACATCCGCAACGCCGTGCGCCGCACCGATTACGGAGCAACCATCGGTGGTCCGATCCAGATTCCTAAGGTGTACGACGGCAAGGACAAGAGCTTTTTCTTTTTCAGCTTTGAGCAGTTCCGCGAAAGCCAGACGATTTCCAACGGGATTCAGACGGTGCCCACCGATGCCTATCGGACTGGCGACTTCACCTCCTCGGGTTGCTATGCCTGGGTCGCAGGGCCTAACTTCTGCGCGTTCCGCCCCGCCATTGCGTACACCACTGGTGCACTCGCTGGCCAGCCAGCGGTAGACCCGGCGGGCCATACGCTCATGAATGGCGAGGTCTTCGATCCCCGGACAACCCGGACCGTCAATGGATCCCTGGTACGCGACCCCTTCCCGAACCAGCAGATTCCGCAAACTGCTGCGTACGTGAGCCCCGTGTTTACTGCCATTCAGAACTCTTTCCCCCACGCGACCAACGGCAACCTCACCAACAATTACGCGATTCCCACTTATTCCAACTTTTCGCATGACACCACGTGGTCGGCCAAGATCGATCACTCCATCAGCCCGACCATCAAAATCTCCGGGTACCTCTCGCGCCTCATGCAGAATTCCCCCAATGCCAACGGGTTTAACTACATTGCTTCTGCGCCCGCGCCCACTTCCAACCGGAATGTTACCGCCCGTTTGAATTACGATCAAACCCTGCGGCCCACCATGCTGCTGCACGTGGGCATCGGTTACATCTGGCAGCGCCAGCCGACCGATACCCCGGCCTTCGATCAGAGTGCCCTCGGTCTTACGGGCTACCCCGTCAGCGACCGCTTCCCGTCCATGACCGTACGCAATGCATTCTCTCCAAACATAAACGAGCTCCTCACCGGTGGGTATGGCCCGGGAGTCGGCCCCCCCTTCATTGCGACCATCTACGAAGAGAAGCCGACCGGGAATATCAACTTGACTTGGGTCAAAGGGAATCACACCTACAAGTTTGGCGGCGAGTTGACGCTTGAGGGTTATCCGGAGTACAGCAAGTGGCGCTCCAATGGGCAGTTCAATTTCTCGCAGGCCCAGACCGCCGATCCCTGGCAGAATTTCCTGCCGCTCAACACGGCCAATCCCACTGGCTTCACTTATGCGAGCTTCATGTTAGGCTTGGTGGATTCGCTGCAGAGCAGTCCCTATACGCAAACCAGGCTCGGCAGCCACCAGCTGGGGCTGTATGCGCAGGATACCTGGAAGGTCACTCGCCGGCTCACGCTGGACTACGGCCTGCGCTGGGATTATCAGACCTACCTGAAAGAGCAGTACGGCCGACAGCAGAACAACTCGTTTAGCACGCCGAATCCCACTGTGGGCGGTCTTCTGGGCAATGGCATCTACGAAGCTACCTGCAATTGCTCCTTTTCGCACAACTATCCGTTCGCAATCGGGCCGCGCGTGGGAATGGCCTTCCAGATCAACTCGAAGACCGTGCTGCGCGGCGGCGCCGGCGTGACCTACGGGCTGGTGCAGACCCCGGCGGGCGCCTCCTACCAGATTGCCGACTTCCAACAATACAACTCCCCCGGCTACGGACTCAGCCCCTACCCCGGCGGTTTCCCGACTAACAATCCGAATCCCAATGTCGTATGGCCGAATTTTACGCCGGGCCAATACCCAACTCCTTCCGGCGGTTACCTGCCGCCGGGGAACGCGCCGTTTTTCTGGAATCCGTCTGCCCGGCCGCCCCGCACCCTGCAATGGAGCATAGGGATCCAGCGTGAAGTCACCAAGGATCTGGTGGTAGAAGTAAGCTATGTCGGCAACCGGGGAGTCTGGTGGTCTGCCCCGGTCATGGACACATACGCCGCGAATACCCTAGATGACTCAAGCCTCGCCCATTATGGGCTGACCCGGAACAATCCGGCCGACATGGCCCTGCTGGGCCTTCGCATCACCGATCCGGCGGTTGTCGCGCGCGGGTTTGGCCTAGCCTATGCGGGTATGCCGCCGAATACGACGCTGGCCCAAAACCTCCGCCCCGTGCCGCAGTGGAACTCTCCGAGCGCCTGGCTCGGGCCTCCCCGCGGCAAAACCTGGTACGACTCGCTCCAACTGCAGGGCACCAAGCGCTTCTCGCATGGCCTGCAGGCCCAATCGTCGTTCGTTTGGTCGAAGGCCACCGAACTCGGAACCGGCGCGGAGACCGGGCAGTACGTCGCAGGCCTCCCCGTCGTTGAGGACATTTTTAACTACGCTTCCAACAAGCAGCTCAACCAGCTGTCTAAACCGCTGGCACTGGTGATTTCGGGCTCCTACACGACGCCGAAAACACCGGGTGACAGGATGGCGATGAAGGTTGTTTCCCAAGTGGTTCGGGATTGGCAGTTGGGGTGGGTGCTGCGCTACCAGAGCGGAGATCTGATTCAAACTCCGGGTTCGACCAATCAGCTCATCACGCAGTTGCTGCGGCCCGCGGCGGGCTTCGGTCCCGGCTCCACCAACCTCCAAAACTACGTGCCCGGGCAAGCCCAGCTCCTTGTGGACCCGAACTCTAAATCCTTCGACCCGGCGGCCCAACAACTCCTTAATCCCAAGGCGTGGTCGGATCCGGCGACGGGACAGTGGGGCGTTTCGTCTCCGTTCTACAACGGCTACCGCTGGCAGCGGCAACCGTCCGAGGCTATGAGCTTCGCCCGGAACTTCCGCATGGGCCGGGAAGGGAAGTACACCCTCCAGGTCCGCGCCGAATTCCAGAACGTCTTCAACCGCCACTTCTATTCGGTCCCCACCATCGCGGGCAGTCTTCTAGCCCCACCATCGACGGTTGGCGGCGTCATCAACGGCGGCTATGGCACCATCAACACCACCACTGGGACCGGGGCCGGCGCTGTTCCCCGATCCGGCCAGGCCGTCGTGCGCTTTAACTTCTAGAACCGCGGCGGTTTGAGCGGTTAAAAAGGGCCGGTTCTCCCTTGTTACCCGGGGGCACCGGCCCTTTGTATTTTTTGGTTCGATTCTGAACCTTGCAGGTCTTATCTCAGACGTTGCAGCACATCGGCCGCTTCGGCGCGGACCTGCGGATCTGAGCCGTTCGCCGCAGCCCTCAGTTGTTCCGCCGCGGCCGTAGTATTACCGCTGCGCCCCAAGGCCATTCCCAGTTCGAAGTGCGCGCGCCAGAGATCGGGTTGCAACCGCACGGCTGCTTCCAGTTGGCTGATGGCCGCCGGCAGCTCGCCGCGGTCCGCCAGGAGCCGCCCATAATCGAGCCGTGCGTCGGCGAAATCGGGTTTTAACCGGATGGCCTGCTCGAATTGAAAGCGGGCTTCCGCGATCTCCCCACGCGTGGCCAGCACCCGCGCCAGATTCAAGCGCCACTCCGCGACGCCGGGCTGGATGCGCAGCCCCTCGCGGAACTGCCGCTCGGCCGCGGCCTGATCTCCCATGCCCCATTCAACCGATGCCAGGTTGTTGTGCTGCTCGGGCGTTTCCGGATCCAAGGCGATGGCCTTCTCCAAGGCTGTTCGCGCTTCGGCGCCCTTGTTCTCCTGCCAGAGGACCCACCCCAGCGTTCCCCACGCCGCCGGATCTTCCGGCTCCAGGACAGTGGCCCGGCGCAAAGTCGCCTCCGCCTGCGGGAATTGGCGTGACTCCATCTGCGCATTGCCGAGTATGTTCAGGTTGAATGCGCTCGGCTCGCGGCTCACAGCCTGGTCAAGATATGGAATCGCCTTGGCGAGATCGCCCACCGCCCAGTATCCCCGGCCCAACTCCGTGTAAAAGCCGGCCTGTGAAGGCTTGTATCGATCCACCAGGTCCGCCAGCTTCGGTAATCCCTCGCTCAGGTTCCTCCGGTACTGAATCTGCGCTACGGCCGTGTATAGCGCGTTCTCCGGAGTATCCGCGAGGGGCGCCGGATAGTAAGGAACCAGCGGGCCGCGATAAGCGGTGGTCGCCGATTCCAGCACCTCAGCCTTAGGCGCCAGGAGATCGCCCTCCGGTTTGCGCCGCTGAATGAAATGATCGGTCATGACCACGTGAACGGCGTCGTCGGTTCTGCGCTTGGGCATGTGACAACCCACACAATCGGCGCCCGCGGCGTGCGGGCCTGCGGCATGTGAGCCCGCGGTGCGCTCGAGCATAGCCGCATGGCACGATTCGCAAACGCCGTTATAGTGCGCGGTTGCCGCCGGCCCCCGCGGGATGTCGTGCGGATCGTGACAGGTGGTGCAACGCAGCTTGCCCTCGTGTGACATCCGCAGACGATAAGCGCCATGCGCGATCTCGAAACGGTCGTTGTTACTGGACGTGTCACCGCCGGCCTTGTCGAACGTGATCAGGAAGTCCCCCAGCGGCTGCCCGGGCACATAGGAAAACGGCGCCCGGTCAAAGCGCCGGATCGAGTGCGGCAGATTCGTACTGGTTGTCTCTAGGTGGCACTGCAGACAGACCTC
>Ga0068855_100006013_pt1 | contig 14801 bp, 13 predicted proteins | sample KBSCornC52_FD_66592 | JGI IMG/M metagenome (GOLD analysis project Ga0068855, IMG submission 66592) | Corn rhizosphere microbial communities from Kellogg Biological Station, Michigan, USA - KBS Corn C5-2 | ecosystem: Host-associated > Plants > Roots > Rhizosphere > Soil ...
TCGTTCCACATCACTTCATTCGTGCTGCCGGGCAGCCACTGCAGCATGCAACCCTGCTGCCAGTTCCACGCGTGCGTCTCGCCGAGCTCGATCCATTTGTCGCCATCCTGCAGGTCCACCATGCCCACCTGGATCTTGTCCTCCGGCTGGGGCGAGCGGCTTTCGAAATCCACCTGGTTGCCGAGGACGAAGCGGCCCGTCGGATCGAACTGAAACTTGTCGTAATACCCGAACCAATGAAACTTCGGCCCGCGGGTGATCGCTCGAATCGGCGGATACTTCGGAGCCTCCTGCGCGCGCAGACTGCGCGCGAGCGCGGTGGCCACGAGACCTTGGAGAAACGAGCGACGAGAGGGGAGAGACATCATGCCGCCGAGTGTGCGCGGCGCGGCAGGTGGATCAAGCGTTTCGTCGGAAGTGACTTCGCCAATCGGTGCGCGTGGAGAGCATCCGCGGTTTGATATCGCCGAGCCGGGAGCCTGGAGCGCACATCACCCGGCAGTAGATCTCATAAGCATCCGCGGCGACACGACAGCCTTGGACTGGCTGGAGCTGGCCGAGTTCGCGGCATACGGCGTAATGAGGATTGGCGCGCAACTGAGCCTCCACATGGACCAGAAGCCCGTCGGGAAAATCACCTTCGAGAAAGAGGGTGTAATGGCGATTTTCATTTTCATCGATTTCGGGAGCGAGCATGGCAACGCGCGGCACGAGACGGAACTCGCAGCAGGCTTCTTCCAGCACCTGCGTGACGAAGGGCTCGGCGAGCTTTTCCCCGCAAAGATCCGAAACCCCGCCTTCCCGCCCGAGGAAACGGAGCGAGGGCGTCGCGCCAACAAAGCAGTCGACCTCCACCAAATCGCCCAGGCGATACCGCCACAATCCACCCGCGGTAGTGACGATCACCGTGTAGACTTCGCCTTTCCGCAAAGCGTGGGCGAGGTACACCTTTCCGTGAGCGTCCGCAAATTCGAAGAAGTGCGAGGTGACCGCCACTGGATGACGTCCGGCGAAAGGAATCGAGATGCAAGCTTCGGTCGCGAGCAATCCCTTGGCCTGGATGGCAACGTGTGGCAGCCGCTTTTGCAATTCCCGGAACGGCAGCGCGGCCTGACCATCGCTCCAGCAACTCACAACCTGAAGATGCGGCCAGAGCGCGGCTATTTCCGAGGGGCCAGCCGCATCGAGCAGGCGCGCGCGCTGGGGTGATGGAGCCGCGCAGAGGAGGGATTGCACTTGCGCGGGAAAAGCGTCCCGAGGCCGGCAATTGCCCGACGCCACATCGGCTATGAGTTCATTCCACCACTTGGAAAGGGCGTCCCACAGCAACGTTAGGAATGACGGATGCCAGACGGAGATGAGCCGGAGCTGCGGCTGGCGAAGCAGGCAGAGGAGCGTCGCGTAGCGGAAGGCATCCATGCTGGCCGCCAGGCGCAACGCCGATGGCACGGCGAAGGTGGACTCGACCAGGCGCTGGCGGATTCCGCCGAGATAAGCGCTGTCGTCATCGAAACCGATCGGGACGGCCGAACTTTCTTCGGCGACGGCCGAAATGGCGGGAGAAATGGACCAGTAGGCGGAGCCCAGCACGATCGACGGATACAGCCGCGCGAGATCGAGCATCCATGGACCGATGGCGGCGTTGAAAGACCGCTGGAGTCCACGGGTGAATGGAATGAGTTTGCGCGCGCCACTGGAGCCGCTGGTGGGCACAAGCCGGGTGACCGGTTCGCCGGTGAGGACGTTCGCTTCACCGTGCCTGATCCGCGTGATCCAAGGCTCAAGCGCATCGTATTCCACGACCGGCACCCGTTCGCGGAAATCTTCGTAACTGCGGACTCCAGGAAAATCGTGGGCGCGTCCATAAGCGCTGTCCGCGTGGTGGGTAATGAGGCTGGCGAGGAGGCCGCGCTGTGCCGGCTCTGGGCGCGCCAGAGCGCGTTGATAGCGCGCCCACGCGCCGGTGCTCGCACCGAGCCACAATCCATTGGCCAGAGCCGCGGCCGCTTTCACAGGCGCGTCACCATGCGCCGCCCGGCAGCGGTGAGATTGGAATCATCAATCTCGGTGATGCAGACCAATTCATCCCCATCCCCGTGCGCGGGATTGCGCTCGAGGAAAAAGGCGACGTGCCGGTCTTTGCGCCGCCCGGCTGCTGTCTCGCGCAATTCCGCGCGCAAGCGCTGGGGCTGGGAAAAGCGCACGATTCCTGCGGCTCGATCAAATGCCTCGCCGTAACGGGTCTGCGCCAGATGATCGAGCCATTGCTGTATTTCATTGGGCGTCGGCGCGCCGCAACGCGGGTAAAATTCGCGCCAGAAGACCGGTAGAAAACGGTAGGTGCGAAACCCAGACGTGAGGAGCAGCCAATAGCAGGGCCGCTCAGGAAACGAAGCGCGCAAATGATTCACCGCCGCGATCCAGGTGCGGGCCAGCACCGGTGAGCCCCACGCTTCGGGAGCGACAATCGTGTCGCCGGAATAAATCACAGTGGCCAGGCGGCCGGCGAAATCCACCTCCGTCATCAGCAAAGTAGAGAAGCCGCACAAGCATCCGTCGCGGCGGATTTCCAGAACCCAGTTTTTCTCCGCGAGGTCGCTTTCGAATTGCCGCCGCGTCACGCCCTCGAAGTGCCGCGAGAGCAGGGCAAACATCTCCTCACGGTGATCGACCGTGAGCGACTCACGCGGAAGCAAACCGGGAATCTCGTGCAGGACGGCGGTGCTATTCATAACAGGGCGACATCGGGGAGATAAACTGCGCGGTTGCCGTGTAGATCGACGACGGATTTCTCGGACCACTGGACCTGATAGAAACGACTGCGCCACATGCGTGGACGAAACCGACGGCGCAGTTCGACCGTTTCCGGTGAATCGGCCGGCAAGCCGACGGTGAGAAATTCGACGCCCGCCTCGGCGGCCGGAGCGAAAAACCCTGCCACCAATTCCGGCAGCAGCGAGGACGCGCCGTCCGCCAAAGCCAGTGGCGAAAGAAACGCCGCTGGCAGCACCGCGCCGGGCCGCGGCAACCGCGGCAGGCCAAACGGACGCCCAACGAGGTTGAAGACCGGTCGCGTCCGAGAAAGCCAGGGCGCGTAGCATTGGATGACCGTCTGCCGAAAAGCGCGTTGATCCCAAAGAGCACCGCAGGCCACCAGCTCGCCACCCTCAAAAAGCAGACGAAACCGATTCAGCGGCAGGTCATGTTGCTCGAGGCTGAGCAAGGTCTCTGCCGACCAAACCGGACTGAGCTGATGGCGCTGCCCGTGATCATTCAACAAACGCACCAGCGCGGGCAAATGCTCACTAGTGGCGACCGTCAGCGGCGTTCGCAAGCGGCGCCGGACAGGGATCAGGAACGTCTCAAATTCCGCGAGGAATTCATACGCCGGCAATCCCAGTCCGCCGCGCTCCAATAAGCGAATGGCGCGAGCGTTATCCGCTCCGATGCTTGTGAAATAGGCATCTGCGGGATCGTCGCCTTCCATCTCGCGGAAAAAGCGATAGCCGTTCCGCAAAACATCGAGGCGCCCCCGCGCGCCCGCGTCCAGTCGCAACTCAGCAAGATATCCGACCGATGCCGGCCGTCCCGCCACCCAGGTTGCGCGCCGGGTGCAGCGTCCCATGCACACCAGGCGGTCGCGCGAAAAAGCCACGATCGTCCGATCGCGTCCGCCGGCGATATTCGCGCCGCGCGCGTAAGCCGGTTCACGCTCGAAGGTCACGCGGATCGCGCCTTCCATGGCATTCTCGCGCAGGAGCTGGCGGATGGCCGCGTCGGCCGCGTCTTCGGCGACAGCGAAGCGCACGCCACGCGCGGTATTCAATTCGCGGTGAGCAATGGTCCCTGCCATGATTCGTCTCCCAGGGGATAATGATCGCGCATGCTCACGTCGCCGCGATGCATGGCGTTGATCAGGAAAAAATTGCGCCACATGAATCCATTCGCGCGGTTCACCACATCGATGCCGCGGCGCAGGATGCTCTTCCATGAATAGAAACGCCGCCGCGCCGCGAGGCACCCGCGTTGCAATTCCTCCGTGCTCATGCAGCGCGGCTGAAAGGGAATGCGGTTGTAGCTGTAGCGATCATCGAGCCACCAAGCATCATAGAGCAGCCGGTTTTCGCTCGCGAGGCGGCGATAGAGCGGCGTCCCAGGAAAGGGCGTGAGATGATTGAACGCCGCGATGTACATGGCGTGCTCCTCGGCGAAATCGACCGTGCTGGCGAAGCTCTCCGGCGTATCCCCATCGTAGCCGAAGACGAAGGTCCCATAGACGCGGATGCGATGCTTGCGCAGATTGGCCAGTGCTTGGGCAAAGCCGCCCCGGGCCGTATTGAAGGTCTTGTTCATCACCGCGAGGTTCGCCGGATTCAGGCTCTCGAAACCGATCAGCACGCCCTGGCAACCGCTGCGCACGAGCAGGTCGAGGAACTCCTCATCGTGGGCGGCATTGATGCTCGATTGCCCCACCCAGCGAATGCCCAGCGGAATGAGTGCGCGGAAGAATTCCTTCGCCTGCGCGAGGTTCGAGGTGATGTTGTCATCCACGAAAAAGAAAAGCTTCTTGCCGTGCCGGTTGGCCGCGAGCTCGGTGAGAATATCGCCCGGCGGGCGGCGCGTCTGGCTTTGGGAAAAGACCGTCTGCACCGCGCAGAAGTCGCATTTGAAATGGCAGCCCCGTCCCGCTTCAACGAGGCCGATGGGCAGATAGCGTTTGCCGCGGAAGATGGAACGATCGGGACGCAGACCCGAAAGCGTGGGCCGCGCCGTGGACCGATAGAATTTTTCCAGCCGGCCATGCCGGGCATCGTCGAGAATGCGAGGCCACAATTCTTCCGCCTCGCCCGTGACGACCGCTTCCGCGTAGCGGGCCACTTCGTCGGGGCACAGGCTGGGATGAAAGCCGCCCATGACCACCGGCACGCGCCGGCGGCGATACTCGCTGGCGATCTGATACGCCCGTTTCGCCGTATACGTTTCCACGCTCATCGCCACGAGGTCGGTCGGCTCGTCGAAGGGAATGGTTTCCATCCGATCGTCGTAAAATTTCACCTCCACGTCGCGCGGGGTCAACCCCGCGACGGTCGCCGCCGGGAGTGGTTCCATCTGCCAGGTGCGAATGTAGCCGCGATCTCCGCGACGCCGTCCGATACAAGGATGGATGATCGTGAGTCTCATACGGGCACCGCCTCATTGATCGCGGTCGGTTTCTTCACCGGTGCGCGGCCGATGATCCAGTCGCAGTTGTAAAAGCGGCTAAGATTGTGCGCGTAGAAACGGTAGCCGAGATTCGTCCCCAGTCGCACCGGCCACGGCGCGGGCGAACGAGTAATGCGCCGAAAGATCGAGGGCAGGCTGTAAGCATGTTTCCACGCGACCTCGATGCCGGTCTGCAATTCCTCCACGCTCATGTGCCGTGGTTGAAAGACCACGTGCTGGCCGTCATACAGCTCCCAATCTTTCGTCAGGAGGCGTCCCTCCGCCTCCAGGCGTTTGTAGAGCGGAGTATTGGGAAAGGGGGTCACCACGGCAAAGCGCGGAAGATCGATCCCGGCCTCGACGGCAAAACGCGCGGTTTTCAAAAAGGCATCGGGGCGATCGTCATCGAGACCGAAGACAAAGCAACCTTGCAGCGCGATGCCGTGTGCATGGAGGCGCTCGACCACGCGGCCGTAATCCTCCGGCGTGTTGAAGCCCTTGTGATTCTGCCGCAGGTTGGTGGTGGAAATGGATTCGAGGCCCATGAGCAGCCCTTTGCAACCGCTGCGACCAGCGAGGTCGAGGAGTTCGGGATCATCCGCGAGCAACACCGTGGCCAGGCCGTACCACTGCAGACGCAGCGGAATGAGCGCGGTGAAAAGTTCCAGCGCGTAACCCCGATGCGCGATGAGATTCAGGTCCACGAAGATTAACTTCCGTGCGCCTTGCTGACGAATGTCGGCGACGACTTCTGCGACCGGCTTTTGCCACGGCTTCCGTCCCCACGCGGTGGGCACCACGCAGAAGTCGCAGCTATGGACGCAGCCCCGTGTGGCTTCGAAAACATCGCTGGTCAGATAATGGCGGCTGGGCAACAGCTCGCGCCGCGCGAAGGGGCGGCCCTCCAGGTCGAGACCCGGCGCCTGACGATACAACTTCCTCAAGCGCCCGCTCATGAAGTCGCGCAGCAATTCTGGCCAGGTATCCTCCGCATAACCCACGACCACGGCGTCGGCATGCGGCTCGGCGTCTTCGGGAATGAGAGTGACGTGCGGTCCACCGAGGACCACGGTGGCGCCCCGCGCGCGAAAATGGTCCGCCAATTCGTAAGCCCGGCGGGCGGTACCGGTGATGACCGTCAGCCCGATCAAGTCCGCCTCCAGATCGAGCGGCACATTGGCGATGCCCTCATCGATCAGCTCGAGTTCCGCGGGCACATCCGGCGGCACCAGCGCGGCGAGGGTGGTGAGCGTGAGCGGCTGGTAACGGAGCGACTTTTTCCAAATGCCGCCGCGATGCCGGTAAAGCGGACCTTTCGGAGAAATCAACGCGATCTTGATCACAGGGCGAAGCGTAGGCGCCCGAGCCCGTTCGGGAAAATTGAAAATACCGACGATGCTCATTGAGTTTTTCAATCTCGGAAATCACCGGCGCTCGGATAAGAATGGGTTTTGAAATGAATGCGATGCGACAAGAAGCGGGACCGGCCTCGGCGCGGGACAGGCCATCCGTGCCGGAACCCGGCGAAGCGGCCATCGATTTCACCCGTCCTTTCATCGCCGAAGACTTCACGCCACTCTTTCACACCCGCATTTACGGCGGGCTGCCGGAGGCCGTGCGATTGCGTTACAATCAACTCCACGCCCTCTATTTCAACGAGCAAATCGCTTTCTTCGAGCAGGAGATTCTCAGCCCGTTTCTGCTCGCTTTAGTGCGCAGCTCGCCGCCCGCCGATTTGGCGGAGAGCCTGCGCGTATTCTTTGAAGAAGAACAGCGGCACACCGCGCGGTTTCGTGAGCTCAATCTGCTCTGTGCCCCAGAACTTTACGGACGCAGTGAGCGTTGCTTTGTCCCGGTTTCGTCCGCGTTGGCCGCGACGATTTCGGCCATAGCCGTGCAGCCGTTTCTTTTTCCGCTCTTGATCTGGCTGACGCTCCTGCAGGAAGAGCGCTCGCTGTATTGGTCGAAGGGTTGTCTCGAATGCGCTTCCGAATTGGAGCCGCACTTTGCCGCCACGCATCGTGCCCACCTTGCCGATGAAATCGGTCACGTGCGGTGGGATGAAGATGTGCTCGATTGGCTATGGCCGCAGATCGGACCGGCAATGCGGTATCTCAACGCGTGGCTCCTCCGCTGGATGCTCGGTGAGTTCTTCCTCCTGCCGAAACGCTCCTCTCGACGGGTGGTGCGAAAGCTCGTCGAGGAGTATCCGTTTCTCGACCGGCGACTGCTCGATCGCGAGATGGACGATCTGAAAAATAACCCGGCCTTCCTGGCCACGCTTTATTCAAATGAAGTCACTCCGCGGGCTTATGCGCGCTTCGCCGAGAGTCCCGAGTTTGCTGGGCTTGCGCGGATACTCCCCGGCTTCGACCGGGTTTATGCGCCAGATTTCCGGTCATGAAAGATCACCGCATCCCTGATCGCCTGAACCTCGGCATCCTCCTGGCGCAGTTGGCGGCCATCGGTGTCTGCTGGTGGCAAGTGTCTCGCGTAGCGGGCGGGTGGCCACTGGTCCTGCTCGCGCTCGTCTTCGGCGTGATCATGAATTCCGTCTACTCCACCATCCACGAGGCGGAGCACGCGATGCTCTTCTCCCATCGCGGATGGAACGATTTTGCCGGCGCTTTCATGGCGCTCTTTTTCCCGGCGCCGTTTCATCTCATCCGGCAGGGACATCTCGGGCATCACCTGCGCAACCGCACGGACGATGAGGCCTTCGATTTCTATTTCGAAGAGGACCACAAGCTTTGGAAAATCCTCGTCCTCTATGGAATCCTGACCGGCTTCTATTATCTCATCGTCGCGCTGAGCAATCTGGTGTTCCTCATCCTGCCTTTCCGTGAGGACAAGAAATACTGGCACGTCGACCAGGCCTCGACGGCGTTCATGGAATCGTTGAATCCGGGATATCGATGGATCATTCGATTGGAATGCGCGGCCGCCCTCGCACTGCACGGCAGCGTAGTGTGGCTCCTGCACGTCCCGCTCGCGCACTATCTCGCGATGTATGCAGGCTTCGGGTTGATGTGGTCGGGCCTGCAATACGTCCACCACTACGGCACCGAGCGGCATGTCACCCGCGGCGCGCGGAATTTGTGGATCTGGAAACCGCTCGATCTGCTCTGGCTCAACCACAACTGGCACCTCACCCATCACCAGAATCCTTCGATCCCGTGGCCGTATCTTCCCCAAGCCGGCGCGGAGGAGGGAGCCGGGCGCGGTTTCCTGCTCATGGCTTACCTGCGCATGTGGCGCGGGCCGCGGCGGGCCACCGAGCGCGTGTCCAATCCTCACTTTGGAAAGGTCATTCCGTGATCCCCGCGGAAGATGACGACGCGCGGCTGCTCGCGGCCGCCGCCGCACACGCCGAGGACCGCAGCCTCGCCAGTCTGACCGCCGCACGCCTGGCCGATCTGGCGCGCCGCGAAGGATTGGATTTCGCCACGGCGGTTCTTTACGACCGCGTGCAACGCGTCCCCGCCAACGCGGCGTTCCGGCAGGCCGCACAACGCCCTCCGGCCCAGCTCAGCGCGGATCTCATCGGCATCGTGCCGGGAGCGTTTCACCGCCAGCACCGAAATACCGGTGCGGATGGCGCGCGGGTCCTGGCCATCGCCCGGGAACTGGGGTGCGAAGCCGCCGTCCTGCCGACGCCGAGTTTTGGCACTCTCGATGAAAATGCCGAGGCCATCCTCCACTGGCTGACCGCGCATCGCGGCCGAAGAATCGCGCTCGTCAGCCTCAGCAAAGGCGGGGCGGATGTGAAGCGGGCACTGGCTTCACCGGCCGCACCAGCCGCCTTCGCCGATGTCTGCGCGTGGGTCAGCTTCAGCGGCCTGGTGCAGGGCACACCGTTGATCGCCTGGCTGCGCCGCCAGCCGCTGCGCTGGTGGGGCGTGCGCTTGCAACTCTGGTGGTATGGCTGCGATGTGCGGGCGCTGGAGGATTTGCGCCACGGGCCGGGCACCGCTCTGGATTCCTGGCCGGCTTTGCCGGAGCACCTCACCGTCGTGCACGTCCTGGGTTTCCCATGCGCACGGCACCTGGCTCACCCTTGGGCGCATCGCGGCTACTCGCGGCTCGCGCCGCTCGGACCGAACGATGGCGGAGGCATTCTGCTCGCCGATAGCGCGTGTCTACCGGGGATCGTCTGCCCGCTCTGGGGCCTCGATCACTATCTCGCTCCGGAGCAGGATGCGCTGTCGACGCTCACGGGCATCGTCGCCGCGGCGCTGGCGCCGCGCCACGCCAGGGCATCCGCGATCCAGCCGAGCACCATGCCCGCCGCGAGATCCAGTGCGTAGTGCTGGCGGGTAGCGATCGTGGAATAGAGAATCGCCGTGCCCCAGACGATCGCGACGACGATCATCCAGACTGGTGTCACGCGGCCGAACATCCGCCAGGCCAGCGCACCCATGTAGATGAGAAAAGCAGCGTGCAACGACGGCATGGCATTCATGGGGCCCGAACCGTGGAGGATGACGTACATCGACACCGTGGACCCGCCATCCGCCGGCCACGGCGCGATGGTCGGCAGGAAGAGATAAATGAGGAAGCTGACCACCATCATGATCACGAATCCGGCGACATAGCGCCGAATGCCATCGCGCGTGGTGAGCAGCCAGGGAACGACCGCGGTGAAACTAAATTGCGAGAGATAGATCCAGCCCCAGGGGCTCGGCTGAAAAGGGATATGGCGATCCAGCCAGGTCAGCGGTACCGGCCGCAGCGGAAAAAAGGCGTGTCGCCCGAGTAATTCGTACCCGCCCCAGAAGACGAGATTGAGGGCGACGGTGAGCCAAAGCTTCCACCACCACTCGATTCGCAACCGGGCGAGCATTTGTTTCATAGGATGGGTTCTTTTGGCGGGAAGATGCGCCGCGCCATGAATCCGAAGAGCAGCCCTCCAAACAAGCCGGCCGCCCCCATCCACTCCGCCAGCCTCTGGGACCCGGCGTTGGGGACCGGATTGTCGAACGCATTAACGGAAGCATGAAAGGCGACGACGAGCCAGCGGTCGCCGCGCTTGGCGATGGTGGCCGTGAAGACGCTGTTGAAGGTCAGCTCGGCGCCGCTAGTGAGCACAAATTGATCGTGCAGATTTCCCCACGACACCGCCCAGTCACCGTAAACATGGCGGCCGATCACTTCCGGGTTGGACTGGATCTCCCGCACGATGCGTTTGGGGCCGGTCATCATGCGCTTGTAAAAATCGCGCACCTCCGCGGGGCCTTTGCAGACTTCACCATTCTGCCACGTGACCACGACCTGCGGATCGAGATAAGTGACCAGGCTGTCGATGTCGCCCTTCCTGAAACTGGTCACCAGGCCTTCGCGCAGTTTGCTGATGGCCGCGGTGGCTTCACCGTCGTTTTGCGACGCCTCGGGCTCGCTCCAGGCGGAAAGGGTCAAGGTCAGAGTTAGGAGCAACAGGGCGATGAGCTTCTTCATAAAGGCGCGGGGATGCGGGGGTTAACGCTGCATGTTTTGCAGCCAGCGGAGATAATCGGCCAGCTCTTTGTCTGCCGCGCAGTTCGGGCGCTTGCCAAGCCGAAGGGAAATCGGATTCCATCGGCCTATGCCATACCTCACCGTCTCGACGAATGCGGAAATTTACCCGGGAGCCGAAAAGCAATTTTTGAAAGAGGCCTCGCTCGCGGTGGCAGTCGGCACCGGCAAACCGGAGCAATACGTGATGGTGAAACTCGAAGCCGCGCAGTCGATGGTTTTCGCTGGATCGAATGAACCGGCGGCCTTCGTGGAGCTAAAGAGCATCGGGTATCCGGCCAGCGGCGTGGAAAAGATCGCCGCCGCACTTTGCACTCTCGTGGCGAATCATTTGCACGTGCCCAGCAGCCGCATTTTCACCGTCTTCCACGATGTGAAGGCGTCGATGTGGGGACAGGGCGGCGGAATATTCGGGTAAGCGGTGGGCTTCTCACCGCCGCCTGCTCGCAGACACATCACTTCGCATCGTCTGCCGATACGCACTCGGCGTCTGGCTGACACGAGCACGGAATTGCTCGGCGAAGCTGCTGCCATCGACGAAGCCGCAGCGCGTCGCGATCTCCGCCGCGGAGAGGTTCGTTTCCTCGAGCAATTTCATCGCGGCGATGACCCGCGTCTTGATGAGAAACTCCTGCGGGCTGAATCCGAAGGCATCCTGGAAGCGGCGCTGAAAGTGGCGCATGGAAAGCCCGCACGCGCGCGCCACTTCGCTGAGCAAAATCGGCCCGGCGAAATCACGCCGGATAATTTCGATGGCATGCGCCACGTTCTGGATCGTCGGCAGCTGCATCTCGTGTTCCGCCGCGCGGCGCACCACCCCGGCGGTCCCGCAAATGTGACCGTCCGCATCCCGGAGGGGCAGCTTGGTGACGAGAAACCAATCGGGAATGCCCTGTTTGTCGAACCACAGCTCCACCCGCTCCACGAGGCGCGCCTTGCCGGAGAGTAGTCGTGCATCGTCCCGCACATAACCGGAGGCCATGTGCAGCGGCGCGACGTCGAAATCCGTAAAGCCGAGGATCTCGCTCTCGTGGCGCATTTGGTAGTGTTGCATGAAATTCCGGTTCACCAGCATGAAGCGGCCCTGGAGGTCTTTGCAGTAAAAGCAAACGCCCGGCAGGTGATCGAACAGCACGTGAAAATGGTCGCTCGGCCGGACCTCCGCCAGCCACGCGGCGCGTTCGCGTTCCAGCCGCTGGAGGCGGGCGCGGGAGGAAACGCGTCGGGCACGGGATGGCGCATTTGGCATAAGCTTTGTCGTCACACATGACGCCAAGCCGGGCTACGATCAACTCTCTTTCCATCCCTATGAGCACTTATTTCCCGAACATCAGCAAGATCGCCTACGAAGGCGCGAAGTCGAAGAATCCCTTCTCCTTCAAGCACTACAACGCGGAGGAAGTCGTCGCGGGCAAGACGATGAAGGACCATCTGCGCTTCTCCGTGGTCTACTGGCACACCATGTGTGGCCAGGGCGCCGATATGTTCGGCGGGCCGACGGCCATCCGCCCGTGGGAAGCCGGCAAGAGCGGGCTCGATCTGGCCAAGGCGCGCGTGCCGGTCTTCTTCGAATTCGCCGAAAAGCTCGGCGCCCCGTACTACGCCTTCCATGACCGCGATGTCGCTCCGCATGCCGCGACGCTGAAGGAATCCAATCAGTGGTTCGATACCATCGTCGCCCTGCTCAAGGAGCAGCAGCAACGCACGGGTATCAAGCTGCTCTGGGGCACCTCGCAACTCTTCGCTCACGCCCGCTACGCCCAGGGCGCGGCCACCAGCCCGAACGCCGAGGCTTTCGCCTTCGCCGCCGCGCAGGTGAAGAAGGCGCTGGAAGTGACCCAGGAGCTCGGCGGCGAAGGCTACACCTTCTGGGGCGGCCGCGAGGGTTACTCCACGCTGTGGAACACCAACATGAAGCGCGAGCTCGATCACCTGGCGAAGTTCCTTCACATGGCAGTCGACTACGCCAAACAGATCGGCTTCAAGGGCCAGTTCTACATCGAGCCCAAGCCGAAAGAGCCGACCAAGCACCAGTATGATGCCGACGCCGCGGCCTGCTTGAACTTCCTGCGCGAGTACGACCTGCTGCCCCATCTCAAGCTGAACCTCGAGACGAACCACGCCACGCTCGCGGGTCACTCCATGCAGCACGAAATGGAAGTCGCCGGAGCCGCCGGAGCGCTCGGTTCGATCGACGCCAACACCGGCGACCTGCTCCTCGGCTGGGACACCGACCAATTCCCGACCGACGTCTATCTCACCACGCAGTGCATGCTCGGCATCCTCAAGTATGGCGGCTTCACCACCGGCGGCGTGAATTTCGACGCCAAGGTGCGCCGCGAGAGCATCGACCCGGAGGATTTGTTCCACGCGCACATCGGCGGCATGGACGCCTTCGCCCGCGGCCTCAAGATCGCCGCGGCGATCCGCGCGGACGGGCGTCTCGATCAATTCGTCAAGGATCGCTACGCCTCCTGGGACAACGGTCTCGGCGCGAGCATTGAAGCCGGCAAGGAGAGCTTCGCCTCGCTGGAGAAGTTCGCCCTGGAGAAGGGTGAAGCCGGCGGCGCGGCCAGCGGTCGCCAGGAATTCCTTGAGAACCTGATCAACGAGTTCATCTAAGGCCTTCTTCGGAAGCCACTTCCAAAAATCACACGCCAGGGGGGCGCCGGGAAACCGGCGCCCTCTTTCTGTTTTTTCCAAGAGGAAAGCGACGTCGCGGGATTGACACCGTGCACCTCTTGACGTTCTCCATCTGCCAGCGCGATGCTGTGCGCGCTTCTACGTTCCCTTTTGCCCCATCTTCAATGACCCGGAAATTTTGCGCCCTCCTTGTTGTTCCCTCGCTGTTCCTCGGTGTGCTGACGTCGTGTGATAAACCCGTCCCGCCGAAGCCGAAGGCGGAGAAGAAGCCGTATCTCGGATCACCGGAAGTGCGATTCACCGAAGCGCGGTCGCAAATGATCGATGGGCATTTCAATGAAGCGGCCAAAGGGTTTGAGGACATCCTCACCGTGCCGAAGATCCGCCAGCCGCTGCAGACGTGGATCGAATTTCACCAAGGGCTGGCGCTGCTGCTCGCCGGCAAGCAGACCGACGCGCAGGTGGTCTTTGGCAAAATCGAGTCCGACGGGCCCTTTACGAAAGCGGGATCGGATTCGCAGCTCGCGCAATGGTTCGTGAATATCGCGCAGCAGTTGCACTCGAAGGACCCGATTCCACCGACGCAAGGACGGGATTACGACAAATGGTCGTTCGAAGGCATCGCACTGCTGGCGCTGGGGCTGAAGGATTGGAACATGGAAAAGTACGACGACGCGACGGCGCTTTTCCGGCAGTTCAACGATGCGGCGCCGGAAAAAATGGTCGACTGGGCCGACGGTCCGGCGGATCTCAAGAAGCTGAAGGCGATCGGCGATAATTTCGTCAACGACTACAAGGAATTCGACCCGGCGAACAAGGCACTGGTGGCCGCCAAGGAAGCCTCGCCGGAGGACCAGATGGCCGCGGTGGAAACGGCCAAGGCCGCGCGGGCGAAGATGAAGCTCTCCTCGAAGATGAGCGAGACGCTGGATGGCTTGATCGCCGAGATCGAGCCGAAGGCCTCCGCGATGATCGCGGCGAAAAACAAGGCCTCCGCCGAGGAGATGGCGGCGGATGACAAGGCGCTGACCGACGCGAAAACGAAACGCCAGGAGCTGATGGACAAATTCCAGTTCGACGAGGCGAAGACAGCGATCAGCGACGCCAACCTGAAAACCGAAAAAGCGCGCGACGAGCAGGAACTGCTGACGAAAAAGGTCTCCTGGCTGGCGAACTTCAAATCGCAACTCATCGAAGACCTGGCCAAAAAGGGCTATGCGCAGCCGATCGAGAAGAAATCCGGCGATAAAGTCGCCGGGGGCGTGGCCACCGCGGATCAACAGCAACTGACTCTCAAGGCGGGCGGGAAGATGCCATGGCCCGATCTGTCACTGGATTCGGCATATCAGATGGGGCTTTCCTTCCTCGACAAGGATATGCCACCGGAAATCATGAGCTTCCGCAAATGGCACCTCGGGGTATTTGCCTTTTACGCCGGCAAAAAG
>Ga0068855_100006014_pt1 | contig 14799 bp, 13 predicted proteins | sample KBSCornC52_FD_66592 | JGI IMG/M metagenome (GOLD analysis project Ga0068855, IMG submission 66592) | Corn rhizosphere microbial communities from Kellogg Biological Station, Michigan, USA - KBS Corn C5-2 | ecosystem: Host-associated > Plants > Roots > Rhizosphere > Soil ...
CAACATAGTTTATGATTTTTATAATAATTACAAACTCTTAAAAATCATAAAAAAACATGCCGGGTTAAAGCTGAAAGCAAAACGCTAAAAGCTGAACGGTTGAGGCGAAATCTTTAATACCCAATGCATTGTGCATTTTGCGTTAAGCGTTAAGCGTTAAGCATTGGCATTAAGCGTTATCCACACTTATACGCTGCCGCTTCTTTATTCGTTATTATTGCAACCATTTCCTCAAGCGACAGTGTGATGAAACTTCAACCATCTGATCAATTAACCAACACACAGGTAAAAACAGGTCTGCATTTAATATTAAAAGACGGCCTGGCTACCGAAACCATGAACACCCTTACGGCAGGTACCTTTCTTACTGCCATTGGCTTATACATGGGTGCATCCAACGTTCAAATAGGTATTCTGGCGGCCTTACCCACTTTTACCAATATTTTTCAGTTAATATCCGTTTGGCTGGTACAAAGGTTTAACAACCGGCGTATTATAACGGTTGTCGGCGCTTTTTGCGGCCGTGTTCCCTTACTGGTGATCGGCATCATGCCGCTGTTATTTTCAAAAAGCGCCAGCGTATCGGCATTGATATTTCTGTTACTCTTTCAATACTTTTTTGCTTCCATCGCCGGCGGCAGCTGGAACTCATGGATGCGTGATCTTATTCCGCAGGAAATACTCGGCAGTTACTATTCACATCGCAGCCGGCTGATGCAGATCCTGAATGTTACGCTTAGTTTGATCATTGCTATGAGCATCGACTTTGTAAAAGCACATTATCCGGCCCATGAAATCACCGTGTATGCCATTATGTTCATCGTCAGTGGCGTTGTGGGTATGATGGGTGTGTATGCTTTGTCGCGTACACCGGAGCCTAAATCGAAACCCATCAATGAAAATATTGTAAAGCTGCTGAGCAAACCGCTTAGGGTAAGTAATTTCAGAAAGCTGCTGGTTTTTAACTCCTGCTGGATCTTTGCCTTTAACATGGTATCTCCGTTTTATTCCGTATACATGATGAAGACACTGGGCCTGCCGCTCGTATATGTAATATGTATGACGATCGTAAGTCAGTTGAGCAGTATTACTTCCATGAAGTTATGGGGCCGGTGTTCAGACAGGTTCAGCAATAAAACCATTATCCGCATTTGTGCACCGGTGTATATTGGCTGTATTATGATCTGGTCGGTTATTGGTATTATGTCGCCTGCCATTATGTTACCACTGCTGGTTATTATTCATATGCTCATGGGCGCATCCAATGCGGGCATTACACTGGCGCTTTCGAACATTGGTATAAAACTGGCTCCCGCTGAAGAAGGCATCGTATACCTTGTTACAAAAAATATTGTTACTGCATTATTTTCTGCTACAGCTCCCATGGCTGGCGGGTTGCTGGCTGACTTTTTTACGAGCCACTTTGTAATTCATCTGTTTGGCCGCGGCCAGTGGAATTTATTTTTTATGGCGGGCGCTGCAGTGGCAGTGCTGTCGCTGAAAGTTTTAAAGGCAGTACAGGAAGAAGGTGAAACAGATAAAAAATTATTGGTGTCTGAAATACAGCGAACCGGAAAAAAGCAATTCCGGCATTTACAGAATCTGCCTTTATTGCGCCGTGCATTCTATCAGAAAGCGGTAACAGTAGATTTTAAAAAGCGCATCTCTTTTGATGATCTGATTAAGTTCAAATGGGAGGAAAGAAGTAAGAGGTAAGAATATGCTGTTTTCCGACTTCAGGCTTCCGGCCTGCCGTATTCAGGTCATCCCAGGTAACTTAATTCCCGAGCCTTTTATATCTTCCACCAGCTTTTTTTGAATTTCGTATTTCGACATTTCAAACTCCAGCGCATCTACCCAGCCGTTTACGATGATCTTAAACCCGTCGGGGTCCAGTACTGAAACACCTATATGTGGCTTTGGCTCACTTTCTACCAGCGGAGAACTACGCAGGCTTTTTTCAATGACGGTTTTTATCTTTTCAAAATCGTACGCATAGCTGAATTTCATTTCCATATCCAGTCTTCTTTTGCCCAGCTTACTGATATTGACAATTACTTCGTTCGATAGCTTACTGTTGGGAATGATTACAGTCCTGTTGTCCCATGTGGTAACGATGGTATAAAAAAGTTGTATGGATGAAACAATGCCATCCTGCCCCTGGGCAATGATATTATCCCCTACCCTATATGGTTTTAATATAAGGATCAGTACGCCGCTGGTAAAGTTTTGCATGGTACCCGACAGAGCTAAACCCGCCGCCACACCAATAGCACCTACCAGCGTAGTGAAAATGGTCATTCTGATGCCGAGCATCTGTATAATACCCAGGCCCAGCATAATCTCCAGCACCGTAACTATCAAACTGATAAGAAATGGTTGAAAAGATTCATCAACTTCTCTTTTCTTCATCCTTCTTCTTAACCAGCCCCTGAATAATTTAATGAACCAGATCCCCAATATTAATACTACGATGGCAATCAATAAGCGAGGGCCAACATTAATTACCCAGTTATAAAATTTATCGTATAGTACTTCAGGCTTCACAGGTTTCATAGAATGTATTGAAATGAGAAATAAAAAATTAGAAATTAGAAATGAAAAAGGTACAGCCTCAGTATTTAAGTTTTTTACTTTTTAATTTTTCATTTTTAATTTCTCCGAGCATTTCCAACGCAGCCTGTAAAATTTCTGAAGGTTCAGGTATTGAAACAGGCTGCGCAAATAATTTACTACTTACATAACTTACTACCTCATTCTTACTCTTTAGTTGCTCTGGCACAGGAAAAGGCAATACTTTCGATCTTGTTTTCCAGGGTGTGTGTTGCGGATTGGTTAAAGCATATAACACAATAAGCGGCGTGCCTGTAGCAGCCGCAATATGTATAGTAGCCGTATTAACAGAAATAACCAGTTGCGCCTCATGCACAACGGCGATAAATTCCTCCATAGTAAACAAACCCGCGGCCACATGTACATTTTTACCGGTTGCCTGCTGAATTTGCTGCGCCTGTATTTTTTCACTGCCTGCTCCGGTTAATAGAATAGGCAGATCAAAATGCTGCTGCAACAGCTTTACTGTTTCTATCCACCGGTCAACAGGATATTCCCGCTTTTTTTCACTTACTCCGGTATGCACAACGATCCATGACTGCCGTACATCAATTTCCTGTTTACGCAGCTTTTCCATAGCTGTTTGCAGGGCCGCCTCATTAAGCCGCAGCTGCAGGCTATCGTTATGTGTATATGCTCCTACGGCTTCAACCAGTTGCAGATCGCGCTGCACCTGGTGCCGTATAACAGAATAAGGCTCTTTGTCTGGTACCCAATCGGTTAGCAGCTCATAAGGATTCTCCCTGCAATAAGCAAGCCGAAGCGGAATACCGGCCATATAAGCAAGCATGGCGGCAGGCAATGCGCTTTGGCTATAGGCAGTAAGAATTACGGCTGCATCAAAATTGCGCTGCCTGATCTCATTAATCAGTTGCAGGCAGGCTTCGGGGGACAATGTTTCGCCTGCTTTTACCCAGGGAACATTGTATACCAGCACCTCATCTATTTCGGGTAAAGAAGCAACAATGGGCTTTCCCATGCCTGATGTTAAAAGGGTGATCCTGCAGTTAAACGTTTCCTTAAGGGCGCGTATAGCAGGCGCGCTCATAATGATATCCCCCATATTATCAGCGCGAATACATAAAATATGTTTGCAGGCACTCCAGTTATTCATGATTTATCAGTCAAAAGGATCAGCTCAGCTGCTTCCTTTAAATTGTTTGCTATGTAGTTGGGCTTTCGTTCTTTAGTCAGCAGCCATTCCGTTTCGTTCCCATTATTAAGAAGGATGGTTTTGCATCCTGCACTGTTACCCGCCTCCACATCATTCAGTATATCACCGATCATCCAGGAGCGGGCCAGGTTTATATTGTGTTCGCGGGCAGCCCGTAATAACATGCCGGGTGCTGGTTTATGGCAATCACATGCTTTGGTATACGCTTCAACAACGCCGTTCTTATGATGAGGACAATAATAAAATGCTTTCAGATGAACGCATCCCGTCTTCAGCAACTGATCTATTTTTTTCTTTACCGGCAACAGATCCGCCTCACTAAAATATCCCAGCGCTACGCCCGATTGATTGGAAACGACAAAAAGATCGTATAAGCTATCCTGCAATAGTTTTAATGCTTCTATCGCAAAAGGCTCCAGGCAAATTTTTTCGGGATCCACATTATACGGCACATCCTTAATTAAGGTTCCGTCTTTATCAAAGAATACCGCCCTGCGCATCTTATACATTTAATACAGGGTAAAACGACTCGGGCATCATTGTACGGATGGCTTCCTTTATACTAAAATTCTCCATCCTTAATAAGCGTTTGTGTAAAGCCGGTTCATGCTGACGTTCTGTTAATAATGATTCATATAGTTTATGTACCGAAACACTCACCTTTGTCCAGGTAAAATATTTATTTACCCGTTTAATGGCGCTGGCTTTCATGGAAGCAAGCAGTTTATGATCGGTCACCAGCAATTCTATTTTTTGGGCCAGTGCAAGCGGATCATTGGGCGGAACCAAAAAACCTGTTTTGCCATTGGCCACGCTGTATTTAATACCGCCCACATTGGCGCCTATTACGGGTGTTCCGCACGCCATTGCTTCGAGTGGTGTAATACCAAATGGTTCATACCATGGTGTTGTAATAAATACGTCGGCGGCCGCATAAAAATAACGCAATACATCACGGCATCTTCTGCCCGTAAAGGTGACCAGGTCACACACTTTTTCCTCTTCTGCTATTTTCTGCAGGCGCGCAAATTCAGGTGTTACTATAGGATCGGGTGCATCGGTATCTCCGCCAACCACTACAAGTCTGGTGGCTGAACGAACTTTACTACGTAAGCGGCCAACCGCCCTGATAACATTATCTATTCCTTTGCGCGGCACAATCCTTCCCAGCTGTAATAAGATCCTTTCGTCTTTTTTCAGTCCGAGTTGTGCTCTTGCTTCTTCAGCATCCATCGGATAAAACTCAGCGGGATTGAATCCGCAGGGTACAATAGTGATCTTTTTTGGATCAGCATTATAATATTGTATCAGGTCAGTACGGTCCTGCGGACATTCGGCTATTACCTGGTCAGCATCATCTACAATGTATTTTTCAATATCGTATCGTTCTTTGGGAAAGCGGTCTTTTTCTTTCTGGTGCGCCAGGCGCACCAGACCCAGTGCGTGGAATGTAACTACATAGGGTATATGCAGTACTCTTTTTACAATAGATGCCACCAGGGCCGACATAAAAAAGTTGGCATGAATAAGATCGTAGTGCAATTGTCCGCGATCTATAAACGATAACATGTTATCGGCAAATTCATGCATAAAGGGCAGCAAGCCTTCTTTCTCAATAAAATTTTCGGGTCCTGCCTTTACATGGATCACCCGAACGCCGGGCATCCATTCCACAACAGTACTTAAGTTTCGGTTATCTTTTCTTGTAAACACGTCAATGATATAACCGGCTTTTGCAAGCTCTTTGCTCAACTCTGCCACATATACATTCTGGCCGCCGTTATCCACGCCGCCCAATACGGCAAGGGGAGAGGCATGCTCACTGATAAACGCGATTCGCTTCTTCATGAGTTATATTATTATTGTTTATTGCCAATTCAAAAACCGTTTTCCATTGGCTGGTGAATCTTTCAAGGTTAAACTTTATCCCCGCAGTTTTTTTACCTTCCAGACCTATTGAGATCGCAAGGGCTTTATCGTGCAGAAGCAACTTCATCATATCTGTCAGGTAGTCGACATTAGTATGCGCATACCCGTTCACTCCATCATGAAAAACAGTAGCATACTCAGTTGTGGCAAGCGCTACTACCGGCATACCGATCATCATGGCTTCGCAAACAGCCAGTCCAAAACTGGTATACCTTATAGGGTTGAAGAAAAAACGATACCTGCTTATAAAAGCCGGAAGTTCAGGATGGGGAATTTCCCCAAGACCGCCATACTCTTTAGTTCCCATTCCAATAAGATCGAGCGGGATCTGTTTCTTTACTTCCTCATAAAGATCGGCTCCCAGCCTGCGTCCCCGCTTATGCAAATGATTAACCACCACAATACCGCGTTCCAGTTCGCCTGAATAAGTGACGCTCGTTTCGGGCGCACCATGCTCGATCACTTTTACAATGCGGCTGTTGTTCTTCCACATCAACCGGTTGTAATGCGTTACATGCACCATCACCACATCGGGATCATTAACCGCATGCACCGTATCGGTGGGGTTATCCCTGGGAGGATCATGCTCAAGATAAATACGAGGCAGCTTCCTTTGCTTTTCACTTAGTATGTCGTATTGGTCAACCAAAAAATTGTTGTTGGTCTGAAACAATACGCAATCGAAGTCGAGATTTTTTACTTCGGCAGCAGGCACTTCAATTACATTATCTCCGAAAGGAAAAGTTTGCCCTCTTCCATAATAGCCTTCTGTTCGTTGTTCGTTCACCGGAATATAAATCGTGTAATCGCCTTTCGAAAGATAATACAGATATGTGCCGTGAATGTGCCATGTAAAGATTTTTAGATTCCCCATTTTTTCTATAGACTTTTTGACAGAAGTATGAAGTATAGCAGTGAAAATAATGCCACCCCTTCGCCCTCTTGTTTTCTTCAAACTCAAGTTCTTCTGTAGATTATTTTCCCAGTTCTCACAAATGAAGAGGTGTATCACGATGAGAAGAAATACTGCTAAACATTTTTTTGTGCGAACAAAACTGAACAATCGCATGGTGCAATAATTGATGCACTTCTGACGAACTGTCCGTGCAAAAAAAATCATTATGTATACATTGGGAATTAATGCCGCATTTCACGATTCATCAGCCTGCCTGATACAGGATGGGCAGTTGCTTGCAGCCGCAGAGGAGGAACGTTTTACACACATTAAGCATGGTAAACGACCGGTTCCTTTTTCAACATATGAATTACCGTTTCATGCCGTAGATTATTGTTTAAGCGTTGCAGGCATTCATTTATCAGAAGTAGATCAGATAGGATATTCTTTCAACCCTAACCTGTTACTCAAGAATCGCTCAATGGATGAGGAAATCACCTTGCCATTGCAACCAAGCCAATACACCAAATCGAAAGAATGGTATTCGGTATGGGACCCTTTATTTCTTTCATTTATAGTGAATGCACCGCGCCAACTGGCAGATGGCTATCCGCATCATTTACAAAAAAGGTTTATCGGCGCTAAAGCATCGGCAGACAAATGGCAGTTTGTAGATCATCACCTGGCGCACGCAGCGAGCGCTTTTCTGCCATCGCCATATCGTGAAGCTGCGGTGCTTACTGTTGACGGCCGCGGCGAACATGCCACCACCAGTTATTATATTGGCGAACAGAATAACCTCAGTTTACTTTCAGATGTACGCATGCCCTATTCGCTCGGACTTTTATACGAAAACGTTACCAGCTATCTGGGCTTTCTGCATTCATCTGATGAATATAAAGTAATGGCACTGGCTTCGTATGGAAAGCCCAATTATGTAAATGAATTCCGTTCTATTATTCATTTAGGTGAGAACGGTACCTATACTATCGATGACCACAATCTTGAACAGATGCTTGGTAAAGCGCGCAAAAGAAATGAGCCTTTTACCCAAAAGCATTTCGATATAGCGCATTCTTTACAAAAGGTACTCGAAGAAACTGTACTGGAACTGGTGAACTGGTTTCATAAAGAAACAAAGCTGACCAACCTGTGTATGGCAGGCGGCGTTGCGTTGAACTGTGTGCTAAATGCGGTGATACGCGACAAAGGTCCGTTTACAAATATTTGGGTACAACCCGCTGCAGGTGATGCAGGTACCGCTTTAGGCGCAGCCATGTGGCTGGATGCCGTTAAACGTAATCAGCCCGATGATCGCTTTTATATGGAGCACGCCTATTGGGGGCCCGAATATACCGATGATGAAATTGAAAAGTTTCTGCAATGGACAAAGGTGCCTTATAAAAAACTCACCAACATAGCACGTGAAACGGCTGAAATACTGGCGCAGGATAAAGTAATCGGATGGTATCAGGGCAGAATGGAATTTGGTCCGCGTGCGTTGGGCAGCCGTTCTATATTGGCCTCTCCTATTAACGCATCTATGCAGGCTCGTTTAAATGAGATTAAAGACCGTGAAGATTTCCGGCCTGTTGCTCCTGTGGTATTACAGGAAGATGCAGGAGAATGGTTTGAAAATGCATCCTACTCGCCATTCATGCTGTTTGTATATAATGTAAAAGCCGACAAGGCCGACAAGATCCCTGCCGTTCGGCATGTGGATGGCACGGCGCGTATTCAAACTGTAAACCGTCAGCAACATCCTTTGTATCACGATCTGCTCACAGAGTTTAAAAAATTAACCGGCGTACCGGTACTGGTGAATACATCTTTCAATACAAGAGGCGAACCGATCGTATGTACCCCCCGTGATGCCATTGAATGTTTCTGGACATCTCCCTTTGATGCATTAGTGATCAACTCGTTTTTATTGGAGAAATAAATGACACCTTATATTTCTATAGTAATTCCAACTTTCAGGCGGCCGGCATTGCTTGTCCGGTGCCTGCATGCACTGGTCCATCAGGATTTTCCGCAGAATAAGTATGAGATCATTGTGGTAACAGACGGGCCCGATGAAATGACCGTTAAAGCCATAAAAGAATTGACCATTGCATCTCCTGTAATAAATGTGTATTCATTGCCGGGTAAAAAAGGTCCGGCTGCCGCACGCAATATGGGATGGCAAATAGCAAAAGGAACATTTATCCTGTTTACCGATGATGATTGCATTCCGCATAAAGGCTGGATCCAGGCATTTTATACAGCCCATATGCAGCAGGCGCAAACTGTTGTTGCCTTTACGGGGCAGGTAGTAGTGCCGCGCTCTGAGCAGCCCACAGATTATGAAAAGAATATAGCCTGGCTCGAGAAAGCAGATTTTGTTACCGCTAACTGTGCCTGTACCAAACAGGCACTGGAACAAACCGGTGGCTTTGATGAAGCATTTACCATGGCATGGCGCGAAGACAGCGACCTGCAGTTTAAACTGATCGATCATGACATTCCTATTCATGCGATACAGGATGCCATTGTTACCCATCCTGTGCGAAAAGCGTGCTGGGGCATCAGTTTAAAAGAACAGAAAAAAAGTATGTTCAATGCATTGCTGTATAAAAAGTATCCGGGACTGTATAAGCAAAAGATCCGCAAACACCCTTTGTGGAATTATTATGCGATCGCCTTGTCTTTTATAATTGGTATAGTAGCGGCCCTGCTGCACGCAAATCAGATCATGACCATTGCTTTTATAGCATGGCTGCTATTGGTTATGCAGTTTACCATAAAACGATTAAACGGCACCCGGCATACAGCTGATCATATAGCTGAAATGATCGTCACTTCAATACTGATCCCTTTTCTTTCTATCTATTGGACCTTATATGGATCTCTTAAATTTAAAACATTACTATTATGAAAAAACTCTTCACAACCGAGATAAAAAAAATCGCTGTTTTTCGTGCGTTGCAGCTCGGTGATCTTATATGCATCATACCCGCTATGCGCGCATTAAGAACGGCTTATCCCAATGCAGAAATTACATTGATAGGATTGCCATGGGCAGCAGGTTTTGTAAACAGGTTCTCAAAATATTTTGATCACTTTATTTATTTTCCGGGTTATCCGGGCCTGCCCGAACAACCATACGATGAGATAGCTTTTGAAGCATTTCTGACTCGTGTACAGGATGAACAATTCGACCTTGTACTACAAATGCAGGGCAATGGAACGATTGTAAATCCGCTGATGTTTAAATTCAACGCTAAGTATGTGGCAGGTTTTCATAATAAAGACAGCCGCGTTGATTCGCCTTTTTTTGCAGAATATCCCAATCAGGGTCATGAAATAAAACGCTGGCTGAAACTGATGAAACATCTGGGTATTCCTGAAATGGGCACACAGCCTGAATTTCCGGTAATGCAGGAAGATTATCAGGAGCTGGATAATCTGGAACTGCCGCTTACTTATAAAAAATATGTTTGTGTTCATCCGGGCTCGCGCGGCGTCAACAGGCAATGGCCTCCTGAGTTTTTTGCATTGCTGGCCGATTACTGCGCCGATAACGGACTTACACCTGTTATCACAGGCACAGAATCAGAAAGACCCATTACACAGGAATTACGCAGATACATGCGCAATGAAGCTGTGGACCTTACGGGTAAAACCAGTTTGGGTGCATTGGCCGCTTTGCTGCAGGATGCAGCCTTTATCATTTCCAACTGTACAGGCGTGGCGCATGTTGCAGCGGCATTAAAAATACCGGGTATTGTTATCAGCATGGATGGTGAGCCCGAAAGATGGAAACATAGTTATCATATCGTAACCGATTGGACAAGAAATGCACACCTCGACAGCATTTTGCTGGATACAGCTGCGCTGGTAGACAGGGTGAAAAGAGAATGGCAACCGGCTGCTGATCTTTCACATGATTAAGCATCTTCGTCATCATCTTCATCGTCGCCTTCAACGGGAACCGCTTCATGATGCACATCATGAATGTATTGCATTTTGAGATGATCATACAGGGAATGCCTGTCGATAAGCCAGGCTGCCAGGCTGGCCATCATACCAGCCAGTAAAAGATGAAAGATCACATTGTGGCGGTCGGTCATTTCGAGCACCAGAATGGCTGAGGTAAAAGGCGTTCTTGTAACGCCTGTTAAAAATCCGACCATGCCGGCAAGTATAAGCAGATTGGCATTGGCCGGCGATACATTAAACCATTCGGCCAGTACGGCGCCAATGCTGGCGCCTGAACTTAAAGCAGGTGCAAAAATACCACCGGCTGATCCTGTGGTAAAAGACAGAATGGAACCGCCTATACGTGCAAAGGGCATATACCAGGGAAGGTGCTTATCGGCTGTAAATAATGCATGGGTCATAATTTCTTTTCCTGAACCCAATGCTCCTTCATTTATAAAAAAAGCAAAGCCTGCCATTATCAGTGCGCAGGCCGTGATGTACATGACGCGCTGCGATACTTTAAAATTTTTCATCCAGCTGATGATAGACAGCATTATACGCGACATAATACTGCCAAACAATCCTGAAATAATACCGACTACAATAACCCCAAAGAAAATATAGCTCGACAAATCATTCACATCAGGGTAACCCAGATACAAATAGGGCCCGAGCAATCCCTGTGCTGTTAACCCCGCTATTATTACAGCGGTAAACAGAGCAGTTTTGAAAAAACTCATGTGCGTGCGGGTCAATTCCTCTACAGCAAATACAACGCCCCCCAATGGTGTATTAAATGCAGCTGCAAGCCCTGCAGCAGCGCCTGCCATGATCATATTTCTTTTAGAGATCTTTGGCCACCACGATGGCAGCCACTGATTGATCACTCTGAATACCGATCCGGCGATTTGAATGGTAGGTCCTTCCCTGCCTATTACGCCGCCTCCAAAAACCATAATGAGGCTCGACAGTATTTTAAAGAAAATGACGCGCAGGCTGAGCAGCTTATTTACCTTATCAATATATTTTGGGGTAGCCAGTTCCACAGCCGCCATAACCTGTGGTATACCGCTTCCGCGTGCATTGGGTGAAAATTTGCTCACCACCCACCAGGAAGCTATAAAACAAATGGGGGCAATAATAAAAATCATCCATGAGCCATGCTGTAGATGTAAAATCCACGCAGTTCCTTTTTCTGCCGCGGCAAACAAACGAGTGTAGATCACAGCAATAAGGCCGGTAATCACCGAAGCGACCCAGAATGGGATGGCCTGTAACAAATTATTCTTAACCCGCTCATTATGTAACTGTTCGTAAACATGCTTAAGCCGGTTCCGTATTGGATTGATTATACGCATCATATTACGCGCGCAAAGATAGGATGCATCCCGCTGCGAATGAACTTTACAACATTAGAATGACATGAGTTTATTCCACAGCCAGCGGATGCGATTTCCAGCGCTCCAGCTTATGCATGTTACGGGTAAAAAATCCGGTGAGAAAAGAGGGGAAGCCTACCTCCCGCAGCTTGCCTTTTACCCGTTCTTTCATTTCATCAACTGATATGTTGCGCACTGTAAATTTTCCGTCCTGGAAACAGTGACTGCAATACATCGTGCTTCTGGTGCCATCTGCATGGGTGCCACCAGAATCCCGTTTCATAGGCATACCGCAGGATTGACAGCATTTGTAGACTCTTTCCATAACAGTCGATTTTTAAAGGTGAAGAAGAAGTCTTTTAAATTTACAAAATTCTTGCGTTGAACGATCACCAACGCACTAATGTTTTTATGTTTTTTTCCATATATGCAGTAATCCTATGGATTCCAGTGTGTTTAGCCAACACAACAGCAAAATGCCGGAATCAGGGCCATCTTTTAATGACATTTTAACCCTCCTGGAATAAGTGTCAAAGCCATTCTCAGGTGCAGAGAACCTATCAATAAGGGTTACACGTTCGTTGAGGATAATATCAGCAATAATTCAGTAATTATTATGCCACGCGAATGATCATCTGCAAAACGTTTTAGTGGAATTGCCAGGGGCCTTTAAATGAACAAGGGTGGACCATTGTTAGCTGATCCACCCTTACGGTAAAAAAATTTTATGTGCAGCACTATATGTTTACCGGCTTCATTCTGGGAACCAGGATATACATAATGATCCAGGCTGTAATATAGGCAAAAGCGCACACGCCAAACATCCATGCGTAAGCGGTTTGTACATGACCCAGATCCTGATAATGTTTCGATAAACGGCCTGCCAGCTGTTGTACCAGTACGCCACCTAATCCACCAGCCAGGCCACCGATACCGGTTACCGATGCTACGGTTCTTTTGGGGAACATGTCAGATACTGTAGTAAACAGGTTAGCCGACCATGCCTGATGGGCGCCGGCACCGATACAGATCACGATCATGGCATAGATATAAGCATTGGCGCCATACACCTCTGTATTACCAAAATGCTGTGTAGTAGTTAGTAAAAGCGGCAGCAGGGCAATGATGAACATCGCGGTCATACGGGCGCGGTATGTTTCAAGCCCCCTGTTGATGAAGAACATGGGGAAACCGCCACCGGCCGTACTGCCAAAGATCGCCACGCCATATACCACAAAAAGCGGCAGCATGATGGCATGGCCTTCCATATGAAACTGGTTTTTCATATAGGTAGGCAGCCAGAACAACAGGAACCACCAGATGCCGTCGGTCATGAATTTACCGATAAAGAATGCCCATGTTTGACGGAACAGCAACAGCCTGCCCCAGGGCACTTTGGCTGCTTTATCTTCCTGTACCGAAGCACCCGGTTGCGCAACATCGTCCTGATGAATGTATTCGTATTCAGCTTTGGTGATCCTTTTATTTTTTGAAGGCGGATTGTATAACCAGAACCAGAGTATCAGCCATACAAGCCCTACAGCGCCTGTAATAATATAGGCCATTTGCCAGCCCTGTACTTTACCATTGAACCATACATCATACGCGATAACCGGCACCGTTAGCGATGCGATCATGGCGCCGATATTGGCTCCGCTGTTAAAAATACCGGTTGCGAGCGAACGTTCTTTTTTAGGAAACCATTCTGCCACTGTTTTGATAGAAGCAGGGAAGTTACCGGCTTCGCCGATACCGAACAAACTGCGCACAATAGTGTGACTGATAACAGAACTTCCGCAAAAGGCATTCATTGCACCAAAGAAAGACCATATGATTAGTGATAATGCAAGCCCTAGTTTGGTCCCTATTTTATCAATTACCCAACCCGCAAGGGCGGTTACACCTGCATAAAAAAGAGTGAAGAACGAAATAACGTTTCCAAAGTCAACGGGTGACCATCCAAGGCCTCCTTCCGATCTCGGTTTTGAAAAAATGGGCTGCAGGTAACCGATAACCTGGCGGTCCATATAATTGATCGTAGTAGAGAGCAACAGCAGGGAGCATATAACCCACCTGTATTTTCCTATAGCTTGCTTCATTAGAAGGAGGTTTTTTTAGGGTGTGTCCGGTAAGTTTTATAATTATTTTGTTACATAATTAATTATTTCCAGCGCCTGTTTTGTAAGCTTAATTAACTTATCGTACTCCTTATTCTGCATGATCGCTTTCGTAATGAGCTTGCTGCCCATTCCAACGGCAACAACGCCACTGTCGAACCAGGCTTTTATACTCTCAGACGTAGTATCAACCCCGCCGGTTGGCATGAACAGTAAACCGGGGAATAATTCTTTTATCGCAGAAACATAGGACGGACCTACCACGCTGCCGGGGAAGATCTTTACCATTTTAGCTCCGTTCATTTCTGCTGTAAAAATTTCAGTGGGCGTTAAACAGCCGGGGATCCATAATAAACCTGCTTCTTCTACTACGCGGGCTACCGGAGGATATACCACCGGACTGATAATAAAATCAGCGCCTGCTGCAATAAATTTTTCTGCATCGGCAGTGGTTTTAATGGTACCAATGCCAAGCAGCATGCCGGGCATGCTGTCGTTTACCACCTTGCGCATGGCTTTAAAATTATCCAGCGCCTGCTCACCGCGATTGGTGTATTCAACCGATCTGATGCCGGCAGTATATAATGCTTTCAATATTTCAACACTTACTTCCTGATCGCTGTGAAAATACAGGGGCAGCATTTTCTGCTTTAATATCTGCGCTATGATCTCCTGTTGGGTACTCATGCTTTTTGTATAGATGCTTTTATGTCGTCTACCGATTTATTG
>Ga0068855_100006019_pt1 | contig 14797 bp, 10 predicted proteins | sample KBSCornC52_FD_66592 | JGI IMG/M metagenome (GOLD analysis project Ga0068855, IMG submission 66592) | Corn rhizosphere microbial communities from Kellogg Biological Station, Michigan, USA - KBS Corn C5-2 | ecosystem: Host-associated > Plants > Roots > Rhizosphere > Soil ...
CTCCGGGTAAGGCAAATATTGTCAACCGAGAAGAGCTAAGACTGGTGTGGCAACATGTATTATTAGGGCAGATTCTGCATTTACTGGGTGATAGAGCGGAAAACAGCCTTCTTGAGAGGCAAAATTTGGTCAGAGCACTGAAACTTCTAAAGGATTTTGGTCGTCTCCTTGAGCCTACAATAGTCCAAAAAGTTACCGCCGCGCTGGAATTTAAATCCCAAAACGCAAACGTTGGCCTCGCCCACTGGCCTCCTCAATACTTCCGGAATTGGCAGGAGGTTTTTGCCACGCAGAAGCCGGGAATAACGGACGCTGAAATTGAGACCATTCTGGCGCGCCTGGGTTCCACCTCCATCAACCTCGCTTGAAAATGCCCCGGAGTAACCGCGATTCCAGATGATGTGGAAAATGGTTGGGTAGCGGACACTCTGGAGAAACTTCACAACGGGATTTAGAGCGTCGAATTTTTGCGGCGTTCCTGCCGGCTCTGGCTTACAGGCTTTTTCAGCAGCCTACTAGATTATGCGCGTGTCTCAAAGGCCTGTTTGAGTAGAGCTGTCAGTAGCACCCGATGTTTCTCAAGGTCGGAGTCCGCAAGGCTGATACGATACATCCCAAAGTGCCGATTGTAGGTCAACACGTCCAAATCTGTGGCGCTTAATTGTGCGTCGGTCTCAGGGCTTTGAGGGAGTTTGATTTCCAAGGTCATGCTCTGAGGTCGGGGTTTGCAGACCGCAAAATTGAAGGCGTTGTTGTCCAGTGCGAAGCCGATGTAGTTCTTCTTGAATGTTTGAACCAGATTGGGGGCCAAGGACCGGCACATTCCAAAAACTTTGTCCGCGATTGAAACCATAGCTGGCGTGGAACGGGTCTGCTCCCAATAAGCACGATTCGTAATTTCCGAGACGGGCTCATCCTCATCCACCAAACCCAAAGGCACGGTGTCCAGAACTCGTGTAAAAATCAGGCCAACGCCACCCGCTGTTTCGACTGCCGTAAGCTGTAAAGCCATCAGCGGAATGTGACCGTTGAAAAGTCCGATTACGTTTAAAAAACGCGAAGTGATGTCCTCGGCTACAAGGACGGCGGTGTGCTCGTAGGTTGGATACATCTTCCGCTCGCGGTCCCAATATTCGATGGTTCGAATTATGTGGGACTCGTCGGTTGCACCGAGTTGAAGCTCGACTTCGTATCGCCCGGTTCCGTCCTCGTCCTGCAGCAGCATATCCAAGCGTCCACCCCCACGATGCGTACGCTCGCGATCCTTCACGATGAGCGATCCGAGTTTCAGCACCGAAGGATCATCTGCAATCACCTGTTGAAGCCACGCCTCGTTGTAACTTGAGTGCTGCTTCAGCGAAATCGTTTTTAGTGGGGTGTATCCTGCCATAGAGAGAGAGATTTGAGATGGAAGCCGTTCGGTGGGCCAGCACAAAGCCGGGACGCAGTGTCGCACGAAAAACTCTTGTTCCAGGCAACCTACAACTCAGCCTGCTCTAGCCTGAGTTTCACCGCAGGCCAGCCGGGCGAAAGCACATTGAGCAATCGGAAGAACTCACGCCCGTGGTTTGGGTGTTTCAAATGACAGATCTCGTGAGCAATGACGTAGTCGATACATACCGAGGGTCCATGCACCAACTCGGGATTCAGCGCGATACGCCCGTCTTTTCCAGCGCTACCCCAACGTTTGGGCATGTGGCGGAGGGAAAGTCTCGGAGAAGGCAGCTTGTTTCGGGCGCACCACGGTTCCCATCGCTTGAGACGTCGACTGAATTGCTCCGTTGCATGCGTTCGCATCCATGTCATTAGGAGCGATCTCACTTGGGACTCTGCGCCTGTCGGTGTTACGACATTAAAGTACCCACCTTTTAACGTCACTCCTGCGGGCATGCCTTTTCGCACCTTGAGCCGGTATTGGCGGCCTAAATAGCGGTGCGCAGCGCCGGGCAAGTAACGCTTCTGCCTCCGGAACTGATTCATCTCCGCGAACGCTCGCTGTTGCTTAAGAATCCACGCGCTGCGCTTTGTGACCTTCGCTTGGATGTCCTGCTCACTCGCACGAGCAGGAGCCGTCAGTTCAATCGAGCCGTCAGGGAGCACGCTGATGGCCAGTGTCTTTCTCCCAGTGCGCAGAAGCTGGGCGAGACCGACGCTGGTTTGGATGATCTCACTCTTAGACATCCTCAGTGCGATGCATCGCGACGCGAATCACCGCTTCGATGATCGCATCCATCTGCGCATAACTAAGCGTGATTTCCTTCTGCCGCTGAAGATCAAACAGAAAATCGTCGAGGTCGTTTCGCATCCGATTCTGCGCATCCACATTCTCGCGCCACCGGACGACGGCGTGTTTGCGGATGATTTTGTCCATGGCAACCGCAGCTTCTGCGAGAATCTCGTCTGTAGGAGAGTTGGAGCCTGCCGAGCCGCCCTCTTTCGAGGCTGGATCCTCCCGGACTACACTACTGTGCTCGTTAGCGGGCACGGAGGATTCGGACGCGATTTGCTCTTTAAGCGCTCCGAAAAGAGCGCGTGAGAGGTCGTTCTGTCGGATCATTTCAGGCACGTCGTTCACTTTCCCTCGGCGCACCTCCTCCATGATCATGGTGACCTTTGCGAGATACTGCGCCTCGTTGATTCGCTGGACCTTATAATCGTCGATGGCCTGCTGAAGCAGCACAGACAGCCTCCGATAGAAGAACGGATCCTCCTCCATCTTTTCCGTGATCGTCTTCTTCGTCCGGTTGGCGATCGTGTCGGCTTTGGCTCTGGGAGATTGCATTTTCTCCAGCTCTTTCTCGAACGCTTCCCGCTCAAAAATGTTTACCGGTTCGACCACCTGGATCACCTCCTCAGCCTGCACATAAGTGTTCAGCATCTTCTGAATCTGCTTCTCGTAATCGCGGTAATCGATCTCCTCCGCATAGCGTAGCTTTACGCTCGCGCGCAGCTTCTGGAAGAAAGCCGCGTCACCCTTGTAACGCTTTGCCAAGTCCCGTGGTGTGCCATTCACCCATTGAATACTGGACGATGCCAACTTGAGCACGCGGCAGAAGCGCCATAGTCGCGTGTAAAAGTCATCGCGCACCTCCTTCTCTTCTAGGGCGAGCTCGAATGACTCCTCATCCTTCTTGTTCTTCACTGTCTTGAAGATATCCCACACCCCGTCGTGCAGTTCGGGCAGCTTCTTCGCCTCCTCGGTGATGTTCGTCAGCGCGCCCTCGAGGTCCTCCGCGTCGAACTTGCCCCCCAGACTGCCGTAGAGCTCCAGGGCATCGTGCAGTTCGGCCACCACGCCGTAGTAGTCCACGATGAATCCGTGATCTTTTCCCGGGTGCAATCGGTTCACCCGTGCGATGGCCTGCAGCAGCGTATGCTCTTTCAAGTTTCGCGCGATGTAGAGCACCACATTCCGTGGCGCATCAAAGCCGGTGAGCAGCTTGTCCACCACGATTAGGATTTCCGGATTCTCGCCTTTCTTGAACGCGTCGATGATCCGCCGGTTGTATTCCTTCTCCGTGCCATACTTCTGCATCATCACCTTCCAAAAGCGCTCCACGCTTTCGTCCTTCTCCGCTTCCTGATGCTCTTCCGGGTTCTCGATCTCCGCCGGTCCGGAGATAATGACCTCCGTGCTGATCTTGCCAAATTGATCGAAAAAACCCTTCAGTAGCAGCGCCTCCTTTTTTCCCGGCGCGGTGAGTTGCCCCTTGAAGCCGGTGCCTTTCCACTGTTTCACGAAATGCTGGGTCACATCCCAGGCGATCAGATAGAGGCGGCTGTGCAGCCGGTTCAGTTCGTCGCGCGCGGAGAACTTCCTTTTCAGGTCAGCCTTCTGCTCGTTCGTCAGCCCTTCGCACAGGGAATCGAACATCCTGTCCACCGGCTTCTGGTTTACGTCCTGAATAATGTGCCGGCCCTCGTAGAGCAGCGGTACCACGGCTTCGTCCTCCACTGCATCGCGGATCGTGTACGCTGGCTCGATGAAACCGCCAAAACGCTTCGCCGTGTTTTTCTCCTGCTTCATCAGCGGCGTTCCTGTAAAGCCGATGTAACAGGCCTTGGGCAGCGCCTGCTGCATCTTGATGTTCGCCTCGCCGTACTGGCTACGATGGCTCTCGTCCACGAGGACGAAAAGGTCGTCCTTCAACCGGTGCAGCTCTTTCGCCGCCTTCGCCGCAGCCTCAAATTTGAAGAGCACCGTGGTGATCACGTTCACCCGCTCATCCTTCAATAGCTCGATCAGATGCGCTCCCGTCTTCGCCTGCTGCGGTTCCTTCCCGCATTGGTGAAAGGTTTTGGTGATCTGTTCGTCGAGGTCGATGCGATCCGTCACGATCACGATCCGCGGATTGCGAATCTCCTCGTCTAGGGCCAGCGCCTTCCCGAGCAGGACCATCGCCAGCGATTTGCCGCTTCCCTGCGTCTGCCAGATCACCCCGCCCTTGCGTCGCCCCTGCACGTCCCGCTGCTTCACCCGATCGAGCGTGGCCTTGATTGCAAAATATTGTTGATACCGCGCGATCTTCTTCACCGCCCCGCCTTCGTCGTAGAGGATGAACTGCCGGGCCAGTTCGATGAGCCGCTCCGGTCGGCACAAGGACCACAACAGATGATCCTGCGCCGTCGGCTCCCTTTCCTCGAGCATCCGCTCCTCATAAGTCTCGCGTGCGAGGGCGAAGGCTCCTTTGAAAAGCTTCGCGTGTTCCTCCGGCCGCAGCGGACTATTCACCACCGCGCGCACCTGCGCTGATACATCGTGCATCTCCCGCCACCACGCCCAGAATTTCAGCGGCGTGCCCGTGGTCGCATAGCTGCCCGCGTTCTTGTTCAGTGCCAGCACCAGTTGGCAGTGGGTGAAGAGATGCGGAATCTCTTCCTCCTGCCAGTTGCGCAGGCTCTGGTGGATCGCCTGTTCCAGCGAACCCTTTTCCTCGGGCCGCTTGCACTCGATGACCACAAACGGGATGCCGTTGACGAAGCAGACAATGTCCGGCCGCCGTGTCTCTCGGCTCCCGGTCCGCTCTACTTCAAACTCGGCGGTCACGTGGAAGGTGTTGTTGCGCGGGTTCTGCCAGTCGATGTAGCACAAGGTGAAACCCTTAGTCTCGCCGTCGATCGTTTGGTCCAGGCTTTTACCCAGCGTCAGCAAATCGTAGACTTTCTCACTTGTCCTCACGAGTCCTTCGAATGGAATGTCCCGCAGCGCCTCGATGGCCCTCGCGATGTTTTCCTCCGAGAACGACGCCTCCCGACCCTTGAAGCTGATTCGGTTCAACCGGCGAAGCTGTCCCGCCATCACCTTCTCCAGCAGCACCCTCCCAAACCGCCCCCGCCTCTCCACCGCACACTCCTCTGGAGTCAGATAGCCGAATCCGAGTTGCTGCAACATCCGCAGCGCAGGGATCTGACTGATTAGCGACTCCTGGAAAGGGGTGGACATGGGAATCCCATGGTTAAGTTTTTACCCGCAACCTGCCGGTCAGCAGCCGCTGCATCAGTCCGCGTTTTTGCTGTTCGACGGCGGCGCGTTGAGCGCGGAGGAGGGCGAGCTCTTGGTCGGCGATGTCAAGAATAGTGGCTATCTGGCGCTGCTCTTCAATCGGCGGGCAACGAAAGGTAAATTCGGCAAGGTCGTCGAAGTAAATCCGGACCCGAACACTACCATTTCCACCGCGAGTAACAAATGACTGCCACATCCAACTGCGACGAAGATGATCGAGGTAAGCCGGTTCAAGGAGATTCGGTAGGCACCGAAAAACGATGTAGTCGCCACTGACCATCACCGGTTGCTTTCCTTTCCAGCGAGCGATAGAGCCGATGTTAATCCGCATTGGATTGTATGCGAACCAATCAGTTTCAACACGCTTGCAACGCTCGAAGGACTCGCCCTTTACGTGATCTCGCATGGGAATCATACCTTCTGCCTTAGTCACAGCATAGAGGCTCTTGGTGCCCATTCGGCCTTTGTTCTGATCGGCAATGTTCTCTGCTAGGTCACTGAGTTGGACCTTTTTCCACGCACCTAAGAAGCCATTCAGCCGCCTTTTACCGGTGAGAAGCTGCTGCGTGAGAGCTTTTTTATGGCGCTCCCTTGCCCTAGCGAGTGCGTCGAGTTTATCTAAAGCTACGTCCCAAGTCGTCAGGATGTCGGCGATCTTGCGTTGTTCAGAGAGCGGCGGAACTGGTGCTGACAGCCCGGCAAATCGCGAAACTCCTAAGTGCGCAATGGACGTGGTCTTTTTTGCGATTCGCTGAAATGCGCCTTGATCAAAGAGGTATTTGCAAAGCTGAAGCACAAAGTCAGACGAATGCCGTTTTGTTCGAAGGCGAACCAACGTGTTTTGAAAACAGCATAGATCCATCTCGCCGTTATACATCGCTGGCCTACCAACCAATTCTAGGCTTTGACCTTCGCTAAGCAGGATATCTCCGGGTTCTAACTGATAAGTCGCCACTTCCTTGTCCGTGAAGGGCATCTCCTTTACGTCGGCGAAGTCAATCCATCCGTTTTGAACGTTGGCGACTCGGAGATACGGAAGCATATTTCCCTTATTGAGGTGAGGGGACCGTTGTCGCCCAGCCTGAACCTCACCAATTTCGTCCATTGTGAGGAAATCCCAGCCTCGCGGCAGGTTCATACCCCGAGTTCCTTCAAACAGGCTTTCATTTTAACCCGCACCGCTGTGAGTTCGGATTCGAGCCGGGTGATGTCGGCCTTCACTGTATCGAGATCAATCTCCGCCTCCTCCTCGAAGGTATCGACATAACGCGGAATGTTGAGATTGAAGTCGTTGTCCGCGATCTCTTGCGCCGTGGCGCGGTAGGCGTATTTCTCTGCGGGTTGGAAGGCGTGGTAAGTGGCTACGATCTTCCGAAGATTCTCATCGGTGAGGGAGTTCTGACTTTTCGCCTCCTTGTATTCGCGCGAGGCGTCGATGAAGAGGACGTCGCCGTGGGTCTTGCCCTTGTTGAAAATTAGGATGGCTGCAGGGATGCCGGTCCCAAAGAAGAGATTGGCGGGGAGGCCGATAACCGCTTCCAGCAGGTTCTCCTCGATGAGGCGCTGACGGATTTTTCCCTCCGCTGCCCCGCGAAACAGCACTCCGTGCGGCACGACGACACCGATGCGCCCGGTGCCTTCGCGTGCGGTCTCGATCATGTGCGTTATGAAAGCCCAGTCGCCCTTCGACTTTGGCGGCAGTCCCCGGTGGAATCGGTGGAACGGATCGGCGCCAGCTTCCTCTTGCCCCCATTTGTCGAGCGAGAACGGCGGATTGGCGACAACGATGTCGAATTTCAAAAGATGCTCGCCTTCGATGAGGCGTGGATTGCGAAGGGTGTCCCCCCACTCGATGCGGAAATTGTCCATGCCATGCAGAAACATGTTCATGCGGCAGAGGGCGTGGGTAGTACCGTTCATCTCCTGGCCAAAGAGGGCGAAGTCGCGCTTGTCGGCTTGGAGTCCGACCTTGATGAGCAGCGAGCCGGACCCGCAGGCAGGGTCGCAGATGGTGTTGCCCTTCTTTGGCGCGAGCAGCAGGGCAAGCAGCTTCGACACCTGCCCGGGCGTGTAAAATTCGCCCGCCTTCTTCCCCGCATCGGACGCGAAGCGTTCCAGCAGATATTCGTAGACGTTTCCGATCACGTCCTCCTCGCCGACGACGGATGGTCGGAGATCAAGCCGTGGATCGGCGAAGTCTTGCAGCAGCAGTTTCAGCCGGGTGTTGCGTTCTTTCGTCTGCCCAAGCTTCGATTCCGAATTGAAATCCACCTCGCGGAAGACACCCTCCAGTTTGGCCTTATTCGCCTCTTCGATCCCGGCCAATGCCACATTCATGCGCTCGCCGATGTCCGTTTGGTTGCGCTGCCCATAGAGGGTGTAGAAGTCGCATCCATCCGGAAGCTGAAACCGCTCGCGGGAAAGACGCCGCGCCACTCGTGCTTCGTCGTTCTTGTATTCCTTGAGGTAGGCGTCCCTGTGGTCCCGCCACACGTCCGACATGTATTTCCAGAAGAGCATCACGAGGATGTAATTCCGGTAGTTCTCGGCATCGACGACCCCGCGGAAAGTATCGCAGGCCCGCCAGGCGACGTCGTTGATCTCGGATTGATTGATCTTTTTGGGCATTGGAGACGAAAGCTCTATTCCTATTTCCCCTTGGCGAGGCGGACGAGCATTTCATTCGCGTACTGCCACCTCAGATTCAGGATTTGCTCGCTCAACTCACGCTCTTTCAGCGCAAGGGTTGCGGTCTCCACGATCTGACGTTGTTTTCCGAGGGGAGGAATTGGTATTTCCAAGTCGGCCAAATCGCCACGCTGGACGCTCTGGACGAGGGTTCCTTTTCGACGCGACTCGAAATGCGCCGCAGCCTGCGGCGTCCGGAGAAACCATGCGACGTATTCGGGCAGGACGCGTTCGCGATCTGGGCGGACGATAAAGAACTGCGGGCCCACGATGATCCGGGGCTGGTTGAGCGGAAACGCCACGCCCGTTGTACGGGTCCCTCGGTTCGGAAAGAGCACATCCCCCTCACAAAGCCAAAGGTTCTCACTCACAGACTCGCGGGGCTCAATGTGGAGGAAGTCTTCAGTGCGGAGGGTCCCATCCTGTGAAATATCGCCGATGCGCACGAAGCGATATGACCCGTTGGGGTCGGGACGCGTGGCATCCCGACCCCGCAGGGTCGCGCCCATCCGAATGTCCGCGAGGGAACCCAGAGAAGGCGCTTTCATATTACGGGCACTCCGGCAGGCTCAGGAGGTTGTCGGGGTGCTCACCATCCGCCTTCGTCTTCAGGTATTTGTGGCCGAAGCGGCTCATGGCGACGATCACGTCGACGGTCCGTCCGTCCGCGTGGACGAAGAATTCCCATTTCCCCGATTCGATGCCCGCAATCGCTTGGGGCTGGCTCAGCTTCCAATGGCCGCCATCGGCATTGGTTCCGCCAACGCTGTGGATGCAATCGTGGGCGTCATAACGGTTCGTCTTATTAATACACTTTATTTGTACTCTCATTGCGGTCGTTTCAGTTGCTCCGTGCGGTCCAGCGCGCCCGGAATGTTTCTTGAACGTCCGCCGCAAACGAGGTACAAGAGAGTTTCTCACGCTGATCCCGCTCTCGTTTGCGGCTTCAGTTCTGGCCCGATCGGCATTGCTGCCGGTCGGGCCATTTTGCTGAACTTGAAGACCTCATATAGTCGCCAAACTTCCTCGTCAAATAGAAAAATCATCACACATAGTGATCATGCAAAGCAAGTGGATCATCACACAAGTAGATCATGCATCATTTAAGTTCTGCTAAGACTGCCGCGATTCGGGCTTCTGCCTCAAGGGAGTTTAGCGACCGCTGAAGCACTTTTTTCACTTCTTCGACCCATTGTTGGGCATTTCTATCACTGATCGACTGCGGAATCGGGACCTGATGCGTAAATAATTCATGGACACGCTGACTGCGAAGAAGAGTGCTGCCTGTTCCGGACGGTTCATAAGCGCCTTGCCACTGCCGCTGGGGGAGTTCCCAGAGGCGGGTTCTGCTTAATCCCGTCAGCTCCTCGTTCACCAAATTTTTCAATCGATCAATGATTGCCACCTTCTCCTCGTCAGTGATTCGCTTGGTGGCCGGCTCCCAGCCCAAGGGGCACTCAAGGAACCTCGTCAAAACATTTCTCGTCAACGTAATCAGTGTGTCGACTGGCCTTAACCAATAGCCGTCGAACCATCCTTCGGCGTGGCGGCGTGCCATCGCCTTGATGCTCTGCCACGCTGCTGGGCTGATTCCCTCAACCCGCTTATATCCAAGTCTCGCGTCCCATACTTCACGAAAGGCAACGCTCGCTTCGCGGACCGCCAGGCCAAGGCTCTCGAAGCTATACCTTGGAACGCTTGGCTGGAGCTGCTTGGGGCTCGCTCGTTGAGCAAGGTGGTCCACCATCGACCACAAGTCCCCCCCGAGGGACGCCTCAAGGTCTGCCTTGTCCTCGTCGTCCCAGCTGCTCGGGTACTTTTTGGGGTCGAGAAATCCCAAATAAAAAGTGCTGCTTTCGAGATGGGTTGCCAGTTGCCTCGCTGCTTCCCGGCTAACGTTTCGGCTCACTTCATTTTCAACCAGACTGCGCAGCCCGCTAAAAGCCTTCTCCTTTCGGTCTTCCTCAGTCGGGATGTCGTCCCCTTCCACAAGATCCATATGTGTCAGGGCCACCGTCAGATTTGTGGTGTAACCGGCGCCAGCGATCGCCTCCATTACCTTTCTGGCGGAATGGCTTTTGAGGGAATCCTTTCCGGACTCGACGAAAAGGATGTTGTGCACTTTGGCGAACATCGAAGTCGTCTCGCTGGATAACTCGGTGCTCGGTTTCTCGTGGTCGAGTCCCTGCGTATCCACATACACGTGTTCATAGGATTCATCGACTGGCACCCAATCCGGTCGAAAAGGGCCACTGACGCGAATCCCGGTTACAAGAGGGGTGAGTAGTTCTCCCCATTCTTCTTTCGTGTTTGAACAAAACCAACGAACTGCCTTCAAGAATTCGTCCCGCTTGGTGCCGAGTAATGAGAGTGTCCAGGCCTCCGGCCACCCGGTTGGGGACTTGCGAAATTTTCCGGCGGGCAACCTTTCAAAGCGCGTTTCGACTTCCTCCATGATCTCACTTACGAGATCCTGAAAACCCTCCGAGGCTTCGGCTGTGCGTTGCATTTCATCCAATGCGTAAGAGCGTTCGTCTTCGTTGAGTGTGTCGAGCGCCCCAAGAATTTCCTCGATCTCTAAACGTGCTGCGGCCCCGACTTGACGTATGGCTGTGATGGTTGCTTTGAGGAACGGCGAGGACTCCGGCGGAGTGTTTTCGATGCGCCGCTTTGCTACCCCTCCAAATGAAAGGCTTCCGCTCGATTTCGCCGCTGAGAGCTGCCAGCCACCCAGCGTGTATTTGAGACGGAACCTTTGGTCGGTATCATCTAGAAGATCCTTCATCACCGCATCATCGGGCTTGCCCTCAATTGCTTTCAGCAGCGCATTCGACAAGGCCTCGATGACCTCCTGCTGTGTTTGATGTCTGGTAAGAAAGGTAACAGCCGCAGCAAAGCCCTCCCGGCCTGTAATGATCTCGATTTCGCACGTTGTGGTCCGGTTGGTGGATGTCGCGGGAAAGCGGTCGGACTCGGCGTCACAGCCGATCAATCGCCGGAGTAGCGTTGTCTTGCCAACGCCTGAATTGCCCAAAATCAGCGTGCATACCGCTTTTCCGAAACCCATGGGCGGGAGGGGGAGTAGCTGCTCCCGCAAAACTCGATGACTTGTCGCTAAGGGGTTGAGATCACCGTAAAAGATATCCGCTATGGCTTCCCCGAATTCGCGGGTGGCGGCCTCGCGACTTCCCACGGAATGCAGATCCTCTCGGGCCAAAAGTGCATTCATTTTCGCCTCCATCTCTTTGGCGGCAACCTCGTTATCGGTTCCCAAGCCCTTGAATACCTTTTTACCCGGCTTCCCATCCTCGGTTTTTAGGGGATGCCTAAAGGTGATGACATAGCCTTTGCGGCCGGGATTCCTCTTCGCTGCGGCGGTGTAGAACGCTTTCATGTGAACCGGTATTCCATGTTATTCCAAATTAGTAAACTTCATTTTTGGAATACCTTGGAATACCATCAAATTACGCAGTGACCTATCACCACGAGCTGAGTGCGCCGGGCATCGATGCGAGGCCGAGAATCTAATGTTTTTCAGCGGTCGCTTTTGGCCGTCGCGCTCAGAAGGGCTTTTACACTCCGGCAAGGGGATGATTCCAGCGCTTCCAGAGATCCGCACCGTGCCGGGGAGCGATTCTTCCCGACGAGCCAGCCGCTATAACAACGGCTGGGCTACCGGTCTTGCTCGTTAATGACGGTGAGTGTTGAGTAGCGAGATGAGCGCCTCCACCTCCTCGAATTCGCCCGCAAAAGTTGCCATTGTCACGGGGGCAAATCGAGGGATTGGAAAGGCCATTGCGACGCGACTGGCGGCGGCGGGCCTGCGCGTGGTCATCACGGCGCGGGATGCGGGGCTTTTGGAAAAAGCGGGCGAGGAGATTCGCGGGGGCGGAGGGACGGCGGTGGAGGTGGCGGGGGATCTGCGGCAGCCGGAGTGGGCGGCGGAACTGGTGGCGCGGGCGATGGAGGAGTTTGGCCGGCTGGATGTGGTGGTGAATAATGCGGGCGCGACGAAACGCGGAATTTTCCCGGAGTTGTCGGAGGCGGATTGGCAGGATGGCTTTGCGCTGAAATTTTTTGGAGCGGTCCGGTTGATTCGGGCGGCGTGGCCGCAATTGAAGATGAACGGAGGATCGGTGGTGAATATCGCGGGGATCGGCGGGCGGACGCCGGGGGCCGAGTTCACGGTGGGCGGTTCGGTGAACGCGGCGTTGCTCTCGCTGACAAAGGCGCTGGCCGATCAAGGGGTGGCGGACGGCGTGCAGGTGAATGCGATCAATCCGGGACGGATCAAGACGGATCGGTTGATCAAGCGCGTGAGTGCGCTGGCGACGGAACGCGGACTCGGCACGGCGGAAGCGGAGCAGGAGATGATTGCCGCCGCGCGGGTGACCCGCTTCGGAGAGCCGGAGGAAATCGCCGATCTCGTCGCCTATCTGGTCTCGCCGCAGGGACGTCTTTTCCAGGGTTCGCTGATCGATATCGACGGCGGGGAGACGAAGGGATTTTAGAGCACACAGGGGAGGGGTGATGGCCACAAAGAGGCACAGAAGGCACAAAAAAAAACGATTTCCATCCGGCGTCCTCCTCACCGCTATGATGATGAGATCAGTGGCGTCCTTTCGCGGCGCTATCCATTTGTCTTGTGCTTTTTGTGCCTCTTTGTGGCCAATCCCATCTTCGCTCTACCGGTCAGTCGAGATGCACGATCCCGCGCTGGATGGCCATGGTGCTGGCCTGGGTGCGGTCCTGCACACCAAGCTTGGTGAGGATATTGCCGACGTGCAGCTTGACCGTGGCCTCGGAGATGAAGAGGTGGCCGGCGATTTCCTTGTTGGAGAGGCCTTTGACGATTCGCTGGAGCACTTCGATTTCCCGTTCGCTCAATTCGCGATGATGGGTGCGCTCGGCGAGGCGCGCGGCCACGAGCGGTGGCACGTAGCTGCCTCCGCTGTGGATCGCCCGGATGGCCTCGGCGAGTTCCTTTTCGAGGATGGATTTCGGCAGATAGGTTCGCGCGCCCAATTGCAAGGCGCGGTAGATGTCCTCCTCGCCTTCGTAGGTCGAAATGGCGATGGCCTGCGCGCTGGGAAATTCCCCGATCAGCGCGGCGATGGCTTCGAATCCGCTCATGCCGGGCAGGCGCAGGTCCATCAAGACGACATCGGGCTGGTGCCGGCGATAGACATCCAGCGCTTCATTGCCGGTGCTCGCCTCGGCCACGACTTGCATGTCGGGCTGCATGTTGATCGTGGTCTTGAATCCAATGCGCATCACGAAGTGATCGTCGACGATCATGACGTTGATTTTCTTCTTCGGCTTCATGGGCAACGGTTAGCAGAGTTCGGCATTCATCGTGTCGAGCGGCACGGTGACTTCGATCACCGTGCCCACGGCCAGGGTCGACAAGACTTGCAGCCGGCCGCGGATTTTTTCGGCGCGCTCTTTCATGCCAAGCAGCCCGAAATGGCCTCGCTCGCTCGCGGAGGCGTCCTGGGTATCGAAGCCGCAGCCATCGTCGCGCACTCGCAATTGCAACACCTCGGGCCGGTACTCGAGCTCGATGTGCACCTCGCTGGCGCGGGCGTGTTTGATGGCATTGGTGACCGCTTCCTGGCCGATGCGCAGGAGATGATTTTCCATCCACCCGGGCAGGCGGCGTGGTTCTCCGGAGACGGCCACCCGGGCACGGGGCGCGCCGTTCGTGGCGCTGACCACCGTCTTTTCGAGGGCGGTCGACAAGTCATGCCGCTCGAGTACATCGGTGCGTAAATCCCAGACCGTCCGCCGGGCTTCATCGTGACTGTGCCGCATGAGCGACCGGGCGACATCGAGGTATTCCTCGGCCTCGGCGGGGGCTTCGCCGAATTTGGATTTGACCGCTTCGAGTTGCAGGCGGATGCCGGTGAACTGCTGCTCCAGGGTGTCGTGAAACTCCCGGGCGAGGCGGGCCCGTTCCTCGAGGGCGCCTTCGCGCTGGATCTTCTGGCGAATGACGGCCGTCTGCCGGCGCACCCGGCGCCCGAGCGCGGCCACCCAGATCCAACCGGCGAGCGTGGCCAGCGAGACCCCGCCCAGACTCCAGAGCAGGCGCGGCAGCGTCCACCAAGGGGGCCGTTGGAGAAGCGCGATGTCCTGCGGCGAGCGGATCAACATCCGAAAGGCGCGCGGGGTTCGCCCCTCCCCCACCTCGACGACGCAGACCCCATTCGCCCGCACTTTACTGCCGGTGAGAAAGCCGGCCAGCGCATCCTGGCGCGTCGGATTTTCCAAGACCGCGTCGAAAATCCGCCCGCCGGAAGTCAGCACCAGGATTTCTTCATTCAAGTGCCGCACGCGATCGACGATCGTGCCCTCGATCTGCACCAACGCATCTTCGTAAGCGCCGCTGAGGGCCTGGCCGGCAGCGATCACCGGCGGCGTGACGGGCGCGGTGTGGCCGATCTTGCGAAACGTGGCGTCCTGCAAAATGGGGTTCCATTCGCCGGCGCTGGGAAAGCCGATGACATCCACGCGGTCTCCTGGCTGGAGGGTTTCCGTCTGCCGGGTTTGCACAAACAGCGCCTCCGTATCGTCGCGAATGAAGAGGGCGCGGCCGGGCTGCTG
>Ga0068855_100006020_pt1 | contig 14795 bp, 13 predicted proteins | sample KBSCornC52_FD_66592 | JGI IMG/M metagenome (GOLD analysis project Ga0068855, IMG submission 66592) | Corn rhizosphere microbial communities from Kellogg Biological Station, Michigan, USA - KBS Corn C5-2 | ecosystem: Host-associated > Plants > Roots > Rhizosphere > Soil ...
TGGGGTTGCCGGTTGGCCAGGGGTGGCCGTTTTCGTCTTCGAACCAGATCTTCGAGGCGTGGACTTCCTGCGAGCCGGCATCGATGTGAATGCGGACATTGAATTCCTGGCCAGGAGAGACGCTGTCGGGGGCTTCGTCGGCGGAGTTGCCGCGGAAGCCGCCGCCCTGGACGGCTGACTCTCTGGTGCGGACGGCGATGAAATCGACGCCGAGGAGATCGCGGAGCGCGCTTTGGAAGACTGCGATTTTGGAGTCGAGCTCGAAGAGGAGGTTGTAGATTGTGTTGGCATTCATGCTGCTCTCGGCTATCGACTTTCTCAGATCGAGGACGTGACGGTAGATTGCGACAAGCTTGTGAGCGATGTCAGGATCGGAATTGCATGGGCATGAGGACTCAAATTGACTCAGGTCCCGGTCAATCTTCCGAAGGTCCTCAACAAAATCAGGCGGCGGAGGCGAAGGAACAAATCGCACGAGGCCTGAGAACGAAGTGTCGATGTCGACTTTGGAGTTGTGAAAGAGGTCGTGACCGGTGGCGTTACTGGACTTGTCTTGCGCCGAGGGAGCTACGGCCCAGAGATGATAGCGGGCGGTGCCGGGGCCGCTGAGGACGGGATTGGCGCCGCCGTTTTGCGACTTCTGCTGGCCCCAGCCTTCGCGGGCGATCTGGGTATAGCTGCGGCCAAGCAGGGTATTGCGGGCTCCGACCGGCATGGTGGCGTCAGTGGATAGCGCGCCTTTGACGATTTCGCCGGTGACGTAATTATGGAACTGGGCGGGCGCCCATTTGCCGGTGGCATAGTCGAACATCATGCCTTTGTCATTGATGGGTGCGAAGGGGACCATGCTGTAGACGGCAAGCGGCTGCCAGGGCTGGAGGCCGGCCGTTCCGTCTTTGCCTGGGCGTAGCTGGTCGGGGAAGACGTTGGGATCGGCGGCGGCTTTGAAGACTTCTTGCGCAATCTCGCCGGAGACCTGGTGCTGGCCGTGGCCGTCGCTGACTGCGCCGACGAAGGTGGCGACGATGACCTCGGGGCGCTCGCGGCGGACGGCCAGGACAGCGTCGTAGAGGACGCGCTGGTGGCCCCACTGTGCAAAGGCCTCTTCTTGAGTTTTGGAGAAGCCGAAGTCAGCCTGGGTGCCCCAGAGCTGCTTTGTGCCGGAGTATTGGTCTGACTTGAGCAGTTCGTTGGTGCGGATGAGGCCGAGCGCGTCGTAGGTGTCGCCGGTCATGACGTTCTGGCCGCCCTCGCCGCGGGTGAGCGTGTAGAGGATGCAGCGAGCACCGAGGCCGCGGCTCAAGTAGGCGAACAGCGGGCCGTCTTCATCGTCGGGATGGGCGACGATCATCATCACGCTGGCGGTGGTGCCAAGGCGGCGCAGGTCCTGCTCGAGTGCGTTCTGGCCCAGGTCTTCACCGAGGGGAAGCGCGATGGACGTGGGCTCGGCGAATGAAACCGCCGACGGGTCGGGTGCCTGCGCGCAGATCGACGGAGTCCCGGCGAAGGCCGAGACCATCAAGAGGATTAGCACGGAATAGAACGCGGAGGTTGTTGCCCAATTCGTTCGGTTGCGGGTAGCCATATTCCCCGTCAGTGTACAATCCGCGAGAGTGTCGAAGGAAACTCAACCCGCAATCATGTCCGCAAGTACATCGAACAGCAACGCGCCGCTGGAGCGGCGCATTGGCCTGCGCTCGGCGGTGTTGTTCAACATGCTGGAGATGATTGGGGTGGGCCCGTTCATTACGTTGCCGCTGGTGATCGCGGCCGCGGGCCTGCGTCTTTCGATATGGGCGTGGGTGCTGGGAGCGGCGATCGCGGTGGCCGATGGGCTGGTCTGGGCGGAGTTGGGCGCCGCGTTTCCGCGTGCCGGCGGATCGTATGCGTTTCTGCGCGAGATCTATGGACCGAAGCGGGCAGGGAACTGGCTCAGTTTTCTCTATGTCTGGCAGTTGAGCTTTTCCGCGCCGCTGTCGATCGCGTCGGGATGCATCGGGCTGTCGAGCTTTCTGGCGTGGTTCTGGCCGGGGCTGGAGGGAGCGCCGTTTGCGGCGTTGCCGAGCGTGCATTGGGCGAACTTTGCCGCGGCGGGCGCGTGCCTGCTGGTGACGTGGCTGCTGTATCGGCGGATCAGCGTGGTGACGGGAATGGCGTGGGTGCTGTTCGCGGGCGTGCTGGTGGCAATTGGCGGAGTGATTGCATCGGGCGCGCGGCTGGGCGGGTTCCATGCGCACGCGACGCACGCGATGAGCGGAGGCATGCTCGGCCTGGCCCAGGGAACGCTGCTGGCGACGTACTGTTACTGGGGCTACTACAACATCACGTTTCTGGGCAGCGAGGTCCGCAGGCCGGAGCGGACGATTCCGCGGGCGATTTTGATTTCGGTGCTGGCCGTGGCCGCGATGTACGTAGCGATGAATGGCGCGGCGCTGCACTGGGTGACGAGCGCGGCGGCGGCGGGGAGCGGCACGGGCCAGCGGCTGGTATCGGAGCTGGCGAAGTCGGCATTTGGCACGTGGGCGGGATGGCTGATGTCGGCGCTGGTGGTTTGGACTGCGCTTGCGAGCGTGTTTTCGCTGCTGCTGGGATATTCGCGCGTGCCGTACGCGGCGGCGCGCGATGGAAATTATTTTGGGTTCCTGGCGGCGGTGCATCCGAAACACCACATTCCGCACCGGTCGCTGGTGGCGCTGGGCGTAGTGGCTGCGTGCTTCTGTTTTCTGTCGCTGTCACAGGTGATCACGATGCTGGTGATCACGCGGATCCTGCTGCAGTTTTTATTTCAGCAGGTGGGCGTGATCTGGTTGCGGGTGCGAAGGCCGGAGCTGGAAAGGCCGTTCAAGATTCCGCTCTATCCGCTGCCGCCGCTGGCGGCGATGGCGGGGTTCGTGTACCTGCTGGTGTACCGGTCGCATGCGATGGGGGGATTTGCGGTGGCGGCGGGGATTGGGGTGTCCGGCACGGTGATCTACCTGGTGCGGGCGCGAACGCGGCGGGAATGGCCGTTCTTAAAACTGCGGGGTTAGCGGAGATAGCGCGGTTAGTGGCGATAGCGGAGTTGACACGACCAGAAGCGAATCCTAGTCGAGTTTGATGCTTCCGGTGATGACGTGCACGCGAAGGCGATACGGGCCGTTCGCATTGGACTTGTTGAAGGACCGGAAGAAGCCTCCTTTGTCCGGCCCGAATGCAGGGGCATGCACATCACCGATGTCGACCGAAGCGTGGATGGAGTGGTACTGCGACGAGTCGAGCTTCGAGACGATAACTTCGCCAGCGTTTACGGCGATGTCTTTGTCGCCGGAGACGTCGTTCACCTTTACCTCGCCGGCGGGAATGCGCAAGCGGAAGTTGGTCTGTCGAGGAACTTCAACGAGGATGTGGAGACTGTCGGGGTGGGGGCCGGTTACGCGGATAGTGCCGGAGGAGCCGTTACAGTCGGCGCGAACGTGAATGCCCTCGGGCCGGTCGTCATTGGAGACTCTGCAGGTGATGCGGACGTTGTCGCGGTTTCCTCCGACGATGTCGATTTCAGAAGAAATGACGTCGATGGAGAGCGACAGGCCGGCAGGCGCGGAGAGAATCACGGGGTCTTCACACGTGCCGCTCACTTGCGAGAGGGCCAGAGTTCCACTCAGCAGTGGAAGGCATGCCGCGAGAACAAAGCGTTTCATGGACGGTTGTTACGTGCTGGTGGGGCGAAAAGTTCCAGAATGGTATCACCGTTGGGCAGGCGGCGGTGTCTAATAGGAGATGGACATTCCCCGAGAGGTCACATCATGTTGATTCGCAAGCCTTCCGATATTCCTTCGTCGGCTATTACACCCCAGGAGCAGTACATCAATCGCAGGCGGTTTTTGCGCGGCGCAGTGGCAGGCGGGCTGGGACTGGCGGCGGCGTCGCTGGGAGTGGAACGCGCGGCAGAGATGGTGTGGCCCCGTACGGGCGTGCTAGCCGACGCGATGAAGTTGCAGACGGTCAAGAGCCCGCTCACCACGACCGGTGAGCAATTGACAAGCTTCGAGGACATTACGCACTACAACAACTACTACGAGTTTGGGGTGGAGAAGGACCAGCCGGCGAAGAATGCGGGTGTGTTGCCGACTCGACCCTGGACTGTGCGCGTGGACGGGCTGGTCAAGACGCCGAAGACTTTCGATATTGAGACGCTACTCAAGATGCGCCCACTGGAAGATCGCGTGTACCGGCACCGTTGCGTGGAGGCGTGGAGCATGGTGATTCCGTGGGTTGGGTACTCGCTTTCGGAACTCATCAAGCAGTGCGAGCCGTTGAGCAGCGCGAAGTACGTGCAGTTCCTCAGCTACTATGACAAGCACGTGGAAAAGTGGACGTCGGAGTCGACGATTTTCTGGCCATACTCCGAGGGCCTGCGGATGGATGAAGCGATGCATCCGTTGACGCTGCTTACATTCGGACTGTACGGGCAGGTGCTGCCCAACCAGAACGGAGCGCCGGTGCGCATTGTCGTTCCGTGGAAGTACGGGTTCAAGTCAGCTAAATCGACGGTGGCGATTCGGTTTTTGGAGAAACAGCCGCCGACAACGTGGAACGACCAGAACTCGAATGAGTACGGATTCTATTCGAACGTGAATCCGAACGTGGATCATCCGCGGTGGAGCCAGAAGACGGAGCGGAGGATTGGGCTGCCGTTCTATGCGCAGAGAAGAACCACGCTGATGTTCAACGGATACGCGGAGCAGGTGGCATCACTTTACAAGGGGATGGACCTGAGGAAGTACTACTGAGTCCGGACTGAAGTCGCACCCTTACGCGTCTGGGCAGAGCTTCTGGGGAAACGCATTAACTGATTATGAAGCGATCGACGGTGGTAATTCTGAAAACGGCAGTGTGGATTGCCTGCCTGTGGCCGATAGGGCTGCTGGTGCGCGGGGCGATTGTGCCCGGCGGGCTTGGGCCCGACCCGACGGCGCACATCGCGCTCACGACCGGCTACACGACCCTGATGCTGCTCACGATCACGCTGGCGATTACGCCGGTGCGGAAGTTTGTGCCGCAGTTGAACTGGGCCATTCGTTTTCGGCGGCTGCTGGGGCTGTTCGCGTTTTTCTATGGCACGGTCCACATGTTGACGTGGGTCGCGCTCTATAACTATTTCAGCCTGCACGCGATGGCGCACGACATTGCCAAGCGCCGGTTTATCACGATGGGTGTAGCCGCGTACCTGCTGCTGCTGCCGCTGGCAACAACCTCGACGAATTGGGCGATCCGCAAGATGGGCGGGAAACAATGGAACCGCCTGCACAAACTGGTGTATGTCGCCGCGATCTGTGGAGTGATTCATTACTGGTGGCAGGTGAAGACGGGCGTGCTGCTGCCCTTGCCATTTACGATCGTGATCGCGGTCCTGCTGGGGTTGCGCCCGGTGATCGCATGGCGGCAGCGCAGAAAGAGTCGCCCGACGGTCGCGGCCTAGAGGCCGGCCCGGAATCGGCTCAACTGAAGATGCACCCTTAGCTTAGTGAGGCCCGGTACCGGGCTCTTCGCCGCCTGCCAGGGCGGTCTTCCAGTGCGCGCGTCGAGTGAAGCCAAGTCACAGATCTGATGATTGATCGCCGCGAGCCGGTCCCCTCTGGATTGGGCAACTCGCGTTCGGCTACCTGCATCTTTGGCGAGAGTACAAAGGCGCTGTAGGGTTTTCCGTCGTTAGCCTGTCTTTCCAAGCAAATGAAAAAAAGGGACCGGATGGCTACAAGCAGCACCACGATTAGTCGCCTCACGACATTGTGGGAGAGTCCCCACACTCTCTATAGCTGGTTCGCTACGGTCGATCATAAGACCCTGGGGAAGCGCTACCTGGCGACCTCGATGTTGTTTCTCCTGGTGGGAGGAGTGGAAGCGCTTCTCATGCGCTTGCAGCTTTTCCACTCGGACCTCTCGATTCTGAAGCCAGAGGAATACGACCAGATTTTCACGTTGCACGGTCTGACGATGATCATCTGGTATGCGGGGCCAATCCTGAGCGGATTTTCCGTGTACCTGGCGCCCCTGATGATTGGCGCACGGGACATGGCGTTTCCGCGGCTCAACGCATTCTCCTACTGGATGTTTCTGGCGTCAGGAATCTTTCTCTATATCTCGCCATTTCTGGGGCAGGCGCCGCACGCGGGGTGGTTCGGGTATGCCAACTACACGCTCACAAAATATTCGCCCGGCATGGGCATGGACTATTACGCGCTGTCACTGATTCTGTTCACCATCTCCACGACGACGGGCGCGATCAATTTGATCGTCACGATTCTGCGTTTGCGGGCGCCGGGGATGGCGATCAGCCGCATGCCGCTGTTTCTATACAGCACGACCACCATCTCGTTTGTCGGCCTGTTCGGGCTTCCGCCGCTGACCGCGGCCTGCATCTTCCTGGAGTTGGAGAGGCGCTGGGGGATGCACTTTTTCGGCATTGCAGAGGGCGGAACGATCTTTCTTTGGCAGCAGCTTTTCTGGTTTTTCGGTCATCCGTGGGTGTACATCATTTTTCTGCCCGCGACGGGCATGCTGTCGATGATTGTGCCGGTGTTTTCGCGGCGACCGATTATCGGCTATCCATTTGTGGCCACGGCCACGGTTCTCACGGGGCTGGTTGGGTTCGGCGTGTGGCTGCACCACATGTTTACGGTGGGCATGTCGGACATGGCGATGAGCATCTTTTCGGCGGGCAGTATGACGGTGAGTATTTTCACCACAATCCAGGTGTTCGCGTGGCTGGCAACGATGTGGCGCGGCCGGATTGTCGCCACGACGGCGATGTACTACGCCGTCGGTTCGATCGTGTTGCTGGTGATTGGCGGGTTGAGTGGCGTATTCACCGGGATCATTCCAGTGGACTGGCAGGTGCATAACACGTATTTCGTTGTTGCCCATCTTCATTACGTGCTCATCGGCTCGAATGTGTTTCCGGTATTCGCAGGGTTCTACTACTGGCTGCCGAAGATGACGGGCCGGATGATGAACGAGCGCCTGGGCAAGCTCAGCTTCTGGGTGATGTTTATCGGGTTCAATGCGGGGTTCTTCCCGATGCACAACGCGGGGCTTCTGGGGATGCCGCGCAGAATCTACACCTATCCCAGTTGGACGGGTTTTGACGGCGTGAATGAAGTGATCACGGTGGGCGCGTTCGTGCTGGGAATAGGAATCCTGATCAGCATTATCAATTTCTTTTACAGCCTGAAGAGGGGCGCGCTTGCGGGGCGGAATCCGTGGGGCGCCGATACGCTGGAATGGTCAACCGACTCGCCACCCAAAGTGTACGGGTCGGAGCACATTCCGGTGGTCACATCGCGTCATCCGCTGTGGGATGACTTCGAAGAGGAAGAGGATCCGGAGAACGATCGCGTACTGGATTGGGGACGCCTTACGCCGACGACGACTGTGCTCGATGCGGTGCCTGTGGGAATTGCGACAATCCCGGAGGATTCGCTGGCTCCGCTCTGGCTGACGATCACGTTGTTCGGCATGTTTCTTGCGATTGTCTACCAGAGGATGTGGTTCGCGCTTGGCGCTCTGATTCTGTCATTGGTTGTGGCCTGCTTCTGGATGTGGCCGCGAACGGAGAAGGAGGTGACGGAATGAGCACGGTTCAGATTCCTCCTCCGCAGGTAAGCCTGGCGACGCTGCCACTGGACCAGAAGCGCGGCATTCACGCCATGTGGTGCGTGATCGCCACCGAGGCAATGTTGTTCGTAGCGATGTTCGGCGCCTACTACTACCTGGGCTCGAACAAGGATCGCTGGGCCGATCACGTTGCGCCGAAGTGGTGGCTGGCCCTGATCCTGATGGCGATTCTGCTGGCGAGCAGCGCCGTGTTGATGTGGGGTGAACACCAGGTGAAGAAGGCGCGCTTCGCGGCGGGGCGGATCGCGCTGTGGATTTCGGTGCTGATGGGCGTCGGATTCCTGGCGCTGCAGGGATTCGAGTACAGCGTGGAGTGGAAGGATGTGACGCCGTACAGCGACACGTATGGATCGATCTTCTATACGATCACGACGCTTCACGCGGCGCACGTGATTGCAGGGCTGGTGATGCTGATGTACATCGGCGTGATGCCCCGGTATGGAGACACGCGACGAACGCCGCACAAGCCATATAAGACCGCGGCGTTGTACTGGCACTTTGTCGACGTGGTGTGGGTTTTCATTGTTTTGTTTCTTTACATTATTCCGAACTTCCAGAGGTATATGCATGTCCACTGAACCGAATCCGGCACTGCGGGAGGGCAAGCCGGTTGAACCGAAGCGCCTCTGGTTCGGGACCGCGAGCGCAGCGGTGGCCTGGGCATTGCTTGGAATGGCCGACATTGTGATCACGTGGCGCGCGTGCATGGTGCAGGAGGACTACGGGATTCCGTCGCCTCGGCCCGGCGTTCGCATTCTTTATTTCGTGATTGCGATCGTGTTGCTGATTGTAACTACGTACGCGGGATTCACTTCGTATCGCACGTGGCAATACCTGTCGAATCGCCGCAAGATGCTGGATGCGCCGGCCGTGGAGCGGCGCGAGTTTCTGGCGGTGGGCGGGGTGATTGTTGCGGTGACGATGGGCATGGGAATTCTCTGGCTGGCGATTCCGCCGTTGTTTCTCGACCTTTGCTGGAGGGCGCGATGAATGTGCGTCTTGCAGGCGCTGCTTCGGCGTGGGTGTTGTTCTGCGTGGTGATGGCTGGATGCGATGCCGGAAAGGCAAAGCGCGACGTGGACATAAGCGCGTTCGGCAATGCGGAGCATGGACGCCAATTGATTGCGTCGTACGGTTGCGGTGCGTGCCACATGATTCCAGGAGTGCATGCGGCGCGCGGCAAGGTTGGACCGCCGCTTTTGTTTTTCGGCCAGCGCACCATGATCGCCGGCGAGTTGGCGAACACCCCGGCGAACCTGGAGACGTGGATCGAGAACCCAAAGCAGGTTGAACCCAAGACGGCGATGCCCAATCTAGGGGTGAAGCCGGATGAGGCGAGGGACATGGCAGCTTATCTCTACACCCTGAGGGGACCGGAAGGCACATCATGGATCGATTGATTCCGATACTGCGGCGGGCGGGGATCTCGGCAGTGATTCTTGCGGCCGGCACAGGAATGGCGCAGAAGGATCAGGGCAACGGAATGACGACGAACATACCGGGATCGTTGCCGAATATCCACCTGGTGTCGCCCGTGGCAAACGGGCAGTGGGCCATGCCGGCGGGGGATTACGGCAACCTGCGCTACAGCCCGCTCTCGCGAATCAACACGAGCAACGTGCACAGCCTTCACGTTGTGGCCAACATGAGCGATGGGATTCCGCATGGGCATGAAGGCGGGCCGCTGGTGGTGGGCAGCACGATGTACATGGTCACTCCGTATCCAAACAATCTCTACGCCTTCGATCTTTCGAAACCGGATTTCCCAATGAAGTGGGAGTATCAGCCGCATCCCGATATTGAGTCCGTCGGGGTGGCGTGTTGCGATGTGGTGAACCGCGGCGCGAGTTACGCCGATGGCAAGATCATTTACAACCTGCTGGATGCGCACACAGTAGCCGTGGACGCGCAGACGGGAAAGGAGCTTTGGCGGACGCAAGTGGGTGATATTCACTACGGCGAGACCACGACGATGGCGCCGATCGTGGTGAAGAATGTGGTGCTGGTGGGGAACAGCGGCGGCGAGCTGGGGGTTCGTGGAAAGCTCACGGCTCTCGATGTGAAGACGGGCAAAGTTCTTTGGACGGCGTGGAGCACAGGATCGGATGAAGACGTTCGCATCGGGCCGGATTTCAAGCCGTTCTATGCGAAAGACAAGGGCAAGGACCAGGGAATAAAGACGTGGAACCCGGGGCAGTGGAAGATTGGAGGGGGCACGATCTGGGGCTGGATATCATACGATCCCGAGCTCAACCTAATTTATTACGGCACAGGAAATCCCGGGCCGTGGAATCCGGACATGCGGCCTGGCGACAACAAGTGGACGTGCACCATCTGGGCGCGCGACGCGGACACGGGCATGGCGAAGTGGGCGTGGCAAGGGAGTCCGCACGACCAGTGGGATTACGACGAGATCATGGAGAACGTTCTCGTCGACATGCCATGGCATGGGCAGATGCGCAAGCTGCTGTTGCATCCGGGGCGGAACGGATTCATGTTCGTGCTGGATCGGACTAATGGAGAACTTCTCAGCGCTTCACAATACGAACCGACGAACTGGGCAACGGGCTACGACGTGAAGACGGGGCTCGCAAACGAAGTGAAGGAGAAGGAAACGCATTTCGGCAAGTACACCAAGGACATTTGCCCTTCGTCGACGGGATCAAAGGATTTCATTCCTTCGTCGTTCGATCCGCGCACCGGGTATCTCTATATTCCGGCGCATAACACGTGCATGGATTACATGGGCACCGCGGTGAACTACATCGCGGGGACGCCTTATCTCGGTGCGAGCGTGCGGATGTATCCAGGGCCGGGTAATTACCAGGGCGAACTTATGGCGTGGGATGTTACGCAGGGGAAGAAGGTGTGGAGCATTACGGACCCCGACCTTCCCGTGTACAGCGGAGTGTTGTCGACGGGTGGCGACCTGGTGTTCTACGGAACGATGGAGGGATGGTTCCGCGCCGTGGATGCGCACTCGGGAAAAATTCTGTGGCAGTTCAAGACGCCGTCGGGAATCGTGGGAAACCCCATGACATTTACGGGGCCCGACGGCAAGCAGTATGTGGCGGTGTACTCAGGAGTCGGCGGATGGATGGGCGCCGTGGCGTTCCCTGACATGTCTACCGACGATCCATACGCCGGCCTTGGCGTTGTGGGCACGATGAAGAAGATCAAGGCTCTGAGCCCTCCGGGGGACATGCTTTATGTATTCGGTCTCTAGGTGGTTCGCGTCGGGATTGATGGCGGCGGCCGCGCTGGCAGCGGTTCCGGGGGTCTTCGGGCAGGAGGCCGCGCCGGTGGTTGCGCGAAAGCTGCGCGTTTGCGCGGACCCAAACAATCTGCCGTTCTCCAACGAGCGCCAGGAGGGTTTTGAGAATCGGATTGCGAGTCTGATTGCGAAGGATATGGGGCGTGACGTGGAGTATTTCTGGTTTCCGCAGCGGGAGAAGTTCTTTCGGCAGACACTCGATCGCGGGGCATGCGACGTGGTGATGGGAGTACCGACGGGACTGGATGAAGCTGCGACCACGCGGCCTTATTACCGGTCGACGTATGTGATTCTGAGCCGCAAGGCGAGCCATCTCGATATCAAGTCGCTGGATGATCCGCGGTTGCGGAAGCTGCGGATCGGGGTGCAGATTCTCGGCGATGAAAAGGACAGTTTGCCGCCGGTGCATGCGCTGATCCGGCGTGGGATTGTGAAGAACCTGGTCGGGTTCAGCATTTTCGGAAACCTGACCGAGAAGGATCCGCCGGCAGACGTGATTCGCGCCCTGGGGAAGGGAAAGGTAGATGTAGCGATTGTGTGGGGGCCGCTCGGGGGCTATTTCAGCCGCGAATCGCCAGTGCCTCTGGAGGTGACCCCATTGGCTGACGATGCGAAGGATCCCGATCTTCCGTTTCACTTCGACATCGCGATCGGTGTGAGAGCGAACGACAAGGCATTGCGGAACGTGCTGGATGAGGAACTCGCGCGGCGGCGAACGGAGATTGAAGACATTCTTCGTTCGTACGGGATTCCGCAGATCACGCTGCCTGCCGAGACCGCACAGGCCGGAGAGACCGCGGGCACGATGGGGAGGGAAGAATGAAGCGCGTCGCCGTACAGTTTGTGGCGGGTTTGCTGCTGGTATTTGCCGCAGGGTGCCGGCGCTCGTCGAATACGAGTTCAGTCGCAGTTGGCGGTCCTGCAATCGTAAATAATCCGGTAGGGCCGGTTCCGGGTGGAGTAAGCAACATGAGCTATCCGAGCAATCCATACACCCACGATCCCGTGGCGATGGCGGACGGACGCCGGTTGTTCAACTGGTACAACTGCTCGGGATGCCACGGCGGCCATGCCGGCGGAGGCATGGGGCCGAGCTTGCGCGACCCGGTGTGGCTGTATGGGAACCGCGACGACCAGATCTTCGACACCATTGCGCAGGGACGCTCGAAGGGCATGCCCGCGTGGGGATCGAAGATCCCGCAGAACCAGATCTGGGAGCTGGTGGCCTACATCAAGTCCATGGGAACGCCACAGGAGCCAGAGCCGCCGATTGAACCGGCAGACGAGCAGGTGCCGAATCCGCAACAGCAAGAGAAACCGAGTGTCGGAACCCAAACCAGCATGGCGGAGAAGCATCCATGATGCGTCGGGCCTGCAGCGGTTTCGCCATCGCGGGCGCGGTTGCGCTGAGCGGGTGCCAGTCTGTGCAAAGCACTCTCGCGGCGCGCGGTACGGCTGCGGAACAGATCAGCCATCTCGAATGGTTCATGACCATCCTGTTTGTCGCAATCAGCGCGATCATGTGGATTCTGTTCGGTATCGCGTTCTACAAGCGGCGGGGAAATCTGAGCGAACATGAGCCCATCGAGTCCAGTGGAGGCGAGGCGTGGATTGCGATTGGCGGACTCGCCATTCCCCTTATCGTGCTGACCATTATTTTCATCTGGGGGCTCGACCTTTTGCGCGCCTTCCCCATCCACGGCATGCACGGGGCGTCGCATCAGCAGAGCATGGCACACAGCATGAAGCCGGACATCCTCATCGTGGGACACCAGTGGTGGTGGGAGATTCATTACCTCAACGACGACAAGTCGAAGGAAGTGGTCACGGCAAACGAACTGCACCTTCCGGTTGGCAAGGCGGTGAATATTCGGATGCAGACGGCGGATGTGATGCATTCGTTCTGGGTTCCCGCGCTGCACGGCAAGGTGGACCTGATTCCGGGAATGGCGAATTACCTGCGCGTCGAGGCGTCGCAGGTGGGTGAGTTCCAGGGACAATGCGCCGAATACTGCGGAGCGGAGCACGCGCGCATGCGCCTGCTGGCGGTTGTGCAAACGCCGGACGAGTACGATGCTTGGTTGCAGGCGCAGTTGCAGCCCGGGCACGAGCCTGAGACCGACGCGGCCAAGGAAGGCGAGCACCTGTTTCTCAGCGGACCGTGCTCGATGTGTCACACGGTGCGAGGCACGCAAGCGGGTGGAACGGTGGCGCCCGACTTGACGCATATTGGCAGCCGCCAGATGATTGCGGCGAATTACTACCAGAACAACGACGCCTATCTCGAGGCGTGGATCACGCACGCGCAGTCACTGAAGCCTCAGTCGCTGATGCCCGATATTACCAATTTCACAGGCGAACAGTTGACGGACCTGGTCGCCTATCTTCGCCAGCTGCAATAGATCGTATTCAGGAGAATTCAAATGAACGCTACATTCTCGTGTCGAGGGTTTCGATTTGCCGCTGCGCTCGGCGCCGCATGCCTGGTGTTGCCTGCGGTGGCGCAAGTGAAGCCAAACTGCGAGGGCCTGCCGGACGCGGGACACCTGCGGAGCGTGTTGCAAAGCGTGGTGAAGGAGGGGGCCGCGAAGAACGGCGGCATGGGGAACCAGGAATGGGCCGCGGTGGTCAATCGCGACGGGATCGTGTGCGCCATCGTCTTCAGCGGAACCACGCGCTCAGACGAGTGGCCGGGAAGCCGCGTGATCTCCGCGGAAAAGGCCAATACGGCGAACGCGCTCAGCAGCCGCGACTACGCGCTCTCGACTGCAAACGTGTACGCGGCGGCGCAACCAGGGCAGAGCCTCTACAGCCTTGCTACTTCGGCTCCTCCCAATCCGATCGCGGTCTTTGGAAATCCGACTACTTATGGCACGCCCAACGATCCCATGGTGGGAAATGCGATCGGGGGAATTATCGTGTTTGCGGGTGGGCTGCCTCTTTACTCAAAGGACGGAAAGATTCAGGGTGGGCTGGGCCTGAGCGGCGACACATCCTGCGCCGATCACGTGATCGCATGGAAGGTTCGGCACCAACTGCAACTGGATGCCGTGCCGATGGGGCCCAGTCCCGATCACAATGACAACATGATTCTCGATTTTCAAAACGGCGTTAGCGCGAGCGGATTCGGCCATCCATCGTGCAAGGGGGGTAACCAAAACGACGCTGTCATCCAGCGCCTTTCCAAGGATTTCCCTACCGGACCCAAGCCTCAATAGGTTCACGGCATTTCAGGATGCATGCAGGCGACCTTTCGGTAAAGCTTCGCTTCTAAGCTTTGGTCTGGGATCAACTCTGCATGAAGATCGTCAAGATGCTGAATCGCCAGAGGTTCCGATCGTCGTCGCCTTGCCTGGTAATGGCCGTTGCGTTTGCCATCGCGATTGCCGGTTGCAAGCACCAGACCCAAACGGTGCAAGGGCCCGCACGCGCGGGCGGCGAAGTCCATCCTTATGAATGGGCGCTGGAGCCTGACGATGGGCAGTGGGTCAGGGCCACGAAGGACTATGCGAACACCCGGTACAGCACACTCGACCAGATCAACTCGAACAATGTCGCCAACCTGAAGGTCGCCTGGACGTTCGACACGGGCACCAAGCACGGCCTCGAGGCCGCGCCCATCGTGGCCAACAACACGATGTATATCGCTACGCCGTGGCCGAACAGGATGTTCGCGCTGGATTTGACGAAGCCGGGCGGCCCGCTGAAATGGAGCTTCGATCCGAATCCGTCGCGGTCGGCCAAGGGTGAGGCGTGTTGCGACTGGGTGAACCGCGGCGCCGCGTTTGCGGATGGCAAGGTCTTCTTCAACACGCTCGATGCGTACACCATCGCGCTCGATGCGAACACCGGAAAGCAGCTTTGGAGA
>Ga0068855_100006025_pt1 | contig 14789 bp, 12 predicted proteins | sample KBSCornC52_FD_66592 | JGI IMG/M metagenome (GOLD analysis project Ga0068855, IMG submission 66592) | Corn rhizosphere microbial communities from Kellogg Biological Station, Michigan, USA - KBS Corn C5-2 | ecosystem: Host-associated > Plants > Roots > Rhizosphere > Soil ...
TGGCGAGTTTCCCGGCTGTGATTATGCCTAAAGACTTCGAGGGCAAGGCCGCGAAGGACTTCTACCAAATGCCGATCGGCGCGGGCCCGTTCATGATTTCGGAACGCAAGCCCGGTACTGACCTGAAGCTTGTGCGCAACCCCAAGTACTACGGCACGGCGGCGAAGCTGGCCAGCATTACGTTCGTGCCCGTCGCAGACCCGAACACGAGGGTGCTCAAATTGCGCGCGGGCAGTGTCGACTTGATCGAGGATCCGCCGACGCAGCAGGTTGCTCAGCTCAAGGACAAGCCGGGGTTCCAGGTCATCTCGCTGCCGGTCGGTGTGATGCGGCTCGGACTGAACACGGTCAAGCCCCCGCTTGACGATGTCCACTTCAGGCGCGCCGTCTCGCTGGCGCTCGATCGTGATTCGATGGTGAAGGCCGTACTCGGCGGTGGCGGGAGCAAGGCGTGCGCGTGGATCAGCGCGACATTCCTCCAGGGCTACCAGCCCGATTTCGGGTGCAAGTTCGACCTGGACGCGGCGAAGAGTGAACTCGCGCAGTCATCACACCCCAAGGGCGCGTCCTTCAGCATCGTCTACGACAGCGCTGACTCGCAGATGCCGCTCACCGCGCAGATCATCCAAAGCGACTTGGCCAAGATTGGTATCAAGGTCGAGCTGAACGGGACCACGAACCAGTTGTACAAGGCGGCGTTGGCGAACAAGACCTTCCAGGGCCGGTTCAGCCTCTTTGCGCTCGCCGGCGACCCCGGCCTGTCGATCAACAACTACATCGCGACGAAAGCCGAGTCGACGTCCTCGAACCTGCTGCCGCAGATCACACAGCAGTATCAGCAGTCGACGTCGATCTTCGACGATGCCGCACGGTTCAAGCTTTACGACCAGATTATGGATGAGATCGCAGGGAACGGCGACGCGGTCGCTCTGTACAGTCCCGACAAGCTCTGGGCAGCCTCATCGAAGATCAAGGGTGCCGCGATCCTCCCAACGAACAAGCTGAATTTCGCCGACATCTCCGTGGCGAAGTAACACGGGAAAATGGCACGGCTTCGATACGTCGGCAAACGGCTGTTATATGTCGTCTTGACGCTGTGGGGTGTCAGCCTCCTCCTGTTCTTGCTCATGCATGCGTTGCCTTCGAGCCCTGGGCAACTCATGCTGGGGGAGGGTGGCACCCCAGACCAGGTTGTCGCGATCAACCACGCACTCGGGTACGACCGGCCGATCGTCGCCCAGTACCTGTCGTACATGGGCGGACTCTTGCACGGCGACCTGGGGACGTCGTACCTGTTCCAGCGGCCAGTTAGTGACGAGTTGCGCATCGCGTTGCCTGTGACCCTGAAGCTCGCTGTCTACGCGCTGGTGCTCGACGTAGTGGTGACCATTCCGCTGGCGACCATCGCGGCGATGCGGAAGAACAAGCCAGTCGACCACGCCATCCGAGCGATCCCCCTCGTCGGCATCGGCATGCCACCGTTTTGGACGGGCACGATTCTTTTGGTGATCTTCGCGGTTGCCTTCAAGTTATTTCCCGCGGGTGGGTTGGAGCCGGGGGTCGGTGGCAACCTGAGATCGCTGTTCTTACCTGCGTTGACCCAGACAATCGTCGCCTCAGCGATCCTCACCCGAAGTCTGCGCCAAAGCATTCTCGAGGTGCTGCAGTCCGATTACATCCTGACGGCACGCGCAAAGGGCGTGCGTGGTCTTCGGCTCGTTGTTGGGCACGTGCTGCCGAACGCCGTCGTCCCGACCCTGTCCTTGCTGAGCGTGCTGTTCGCCGGTCTGATCGGCGGTGTGCTCATTACCGAGAGCGTGTTCGCGCTGCCGGGCATCGGCTCGATGGTGGTGCAGGCTTTTCAGGTCTACGACATTCCGTTGGTGTCCGGCATCACGCTGGTAACCGCAGCCCTCATCCTCGTCATGAACCTGCTTCTCGACGTGATGTATACGGTCCTCGATCCGAGAGTCGTCCTGAAATGACCAGCGTCACCGATGGTGAACTTCAGCCGCAGCCGCTCGCTGCTGGCGATGGGGGCATCGACGCCGCGCCCGATGGTGCTATCCGGCGTCGCCGGTCGGCGAAGCTGATCGTCGGCCTGGGCATTCTTTGCGTTTACGTCATCATGGCCGTGCTTGCCCCGGTCGTCGCGCCCTACAACCCGTTGGCCCAGCAAATTCCTGACGCGCTCGCCCATCCGAGCCTGCACCACCTGCTGGGCACGGATCAGCTCGGTCGTGATGTCCTCTCGCGGATCATCTACGGAGCGCGGGTCGACCTCGTCGCGGCGACGGCCGCTTCGGTGGGCGCATGCATGGTCGGCACCCTTATTGGCCTGCTCACGGGATACGCCGGTGGATGGCTCGATGTCGCGCTCACTCGGGTGATGGACATGGTGCAGACGATTCCGTCGTTCACCTTGCTGTTGGTGCTGTTGCTCGTGCTGGGGCCCGGCGCGCGAAGCCTCGTGATCGCGTTGATCGTCACACATTGGGTTGTGTACGCGCGGCTGATCCGGGGCAGTGTGCTTACCTTGCGCAGTCAGGACTTCATCTCGGCTGCGTGGCTCGCCGGATTGCGCGTCCCGCGAATTCTGCTTCGCCACCTGCTGCCGAACGTCGGAAGGCAAGCCGTCACGTACCTCGCCTCTGACATCATCTTGGCGGTCACCGCGATCGCGTCGCTTGGGTACCTGGGCATCGGCATCCAGCCGCCGACTGCTGAATGGGGATCGATGATCAACGACGGTCAGGACTTCTTGTCGAGCAACTGGTGGCTGTCGGTCGCGCCCGGCGTCGTCGTGGTGCTCTTAGGACTCGGGCTCGCGCTCGTGTCCGACAGCTTCAACGAACGTAAGGACCGCCTGTGACCGCTGATATGCCTCGCCACGAAGGGGTCAGATGGCGGCCGGGCACAGACAGCCAGGGTGCGGACCCGTTGCTGCGGGTGCGCAACCTAAGCGTGACGTTGCCCACCCGCCGAGGCGACATCAAGGCAGTCGACGGCGTCTCATTCGATGTCCTGGCCGGCAGTGCCTTAGGACTCGTTGGCGAGAGTGGTTCGGGTAAGAGCATCCTGCTCCGCAGCATTCTCGGCCTGTTACCTGGCGAAGCGCGGGTAAGCGGCGAGATCTATCTCGAAGGGCAAGAACTGAACGCCCTGGCGCCCAAGCAGCGAGCGATGTCGCGCGGTAAAGCGATCTCGGTGATCTTCCAAGACCCGATGACTGCGTTGAACCCGGTGCGGCGAGTCGGCGCGCAGATCGCGGAGGGGCCGCTCGTCCATTATTCGTTGCGCCGCTCCGCGGCGCGTGCGCGCGCTGTCGAGTTGTTGAGCGAGGTTGGCATCAAAGACGCCGCGGAGGTCGCGAGGCGGTATCCGCACGAACTGTCTGGCGGTATGCGTCAGCGTGCCCTGATCGCGATGGCCCTCGCCTGTGACCCGAAGATTATTCTTTGCGATGAACCGACCACCGCGCTCGACGTCACATTGCAAAAGAAAATCATCGAACTGCTCAAGAAGCTCTGCCTCGACCGCGGCGTCGCCCTGCTCTTCGTAAGCCACGACCTAGCCGTCATCAGTGAGCTGTGCGACTTCGTCAACGTGATGTACGCCGGGCAATTCGTCGAGACCGGACTGGTCAGTCAGGTCATCGCGAACCCGCGCCACATGTATACGTGGGCGCTCCTGCGTTCGTTGCCTCCGGTCGACGGTCCGCGGGTGGCACCCTTGTCGATCGGAGGCCTGCCGCCCGACCGGCTGCACCCGCCGTCCGGCTGTCGGTTCCATCCGCGTTGCCCGGTTGCCCAGCCACGCTGCACCGCCCTCCCGTACAACCTGAAAGACGTCGGGCAGGGGCGCCGTTCGGCGTGCATATTCGGCGATGCTGCGCTCCCGGTGCCTCAAGAGGAGAGCGGGGTAGCGCGGTGAGCGGGTCGATGGTCGAGCTCGACGACGTGCGCGTCACGTTTCCCAACCGCGGGGGCCGCGCGGGTGGTCGGCGCAACCGAGTTGTCGCCCTCGATGGCGTGAGCCTTTCCGTCGAGCGCGGAGAGTGTGTCGGAATCGTCGGTGAATCGGGTTGTGGCAAGTCAACGCTCGTGCGCACGATCGTCGGCCTGCAAAAGGCAGACTCGGGTCAGGTGAAGATCGAGGGCCGGCCCTTGGATCGGCACGACGATCGCAGCCGGAAGCGCCGACTGCAGTTGGTATTCCAGGATCCCTACTCTGCGCTCAATCCGGCAATGAAGGTCGGCAGTGTGCTCGGCGAGTTACTCGTCGTTCACAAGTTGGTGCCGCGCAACGCGATCCGTGCCCGATGCTGCGAGTTGCTCGATGCCGTCGGGCTCTCTGCCGACTATCTGGACGTTTACCCGCAAGCGCTGTCGGGAGGTCAGCGCCAGCGCGTGAGTATCGCCCGCGCACTGGCGCTGCAGCCCGACATCCTGCTGGCCGACGAAGTCGTGTCGGCGCTCGACGTCTCGATCCAGGCGGACATCCTGAACCTTCTCATCAGGCTGCGTCGCGAACTGGAACTCACCGTGATGTTCATCAGTCACGACCTCGCAGTCGTGCGGCAACTGTGCGAGCGGGTGCTTGTCATGCACCGCGGCAAGATCGTGGAGAGCGGCTCCGTCGACGGCGTTTTCGCCGATCCGCAAGACGCATATACGCGCACGCTGCTCGCATCGATCCCGCGGGTCGCCTTTCATGCCGGGCCGGGATCGTGATTCTGCAAGCTCCGCGTGCAACCGGTCGCATAGTATTCGCACCAGGGGTTGCGAGGCAGTGCAGTGCATGAGACTGTTGCTAAGTGGTCAGACCACTGGCCGTCGCACAGAGCGGAAGGTGAACCAATGTCGAGCCAGCGGGCAGAAGTAGGAGACGTGCCGGCTACTACTCGTTACTACGAAGCGGTCATCGCGCATTTGACGACGCTGCACAACGAATCCATGGCAGCTGTGCGAGAAGCTGCGGCGCTGGTCGCCGACCAGATCGCTGCCGATCGGCTGGTGTATGTGTACGGTCCTGGCGGCCATTCCAACCTTGCGGCACAAGAGATATTCAGCCGCGCCGGGGGGCTCATGCACGTCAGCGCGATCCTCGACCTCGCGACGATGCTCAGCTCCGGCGGGCAGTACTCCAAGCACATGGAGCGGCTGCCGGGCTACGGCCGCATCGTCATGAACGAGTACGGCATCGGCGAGGGTGACCTTCTTATCTTGGTGAACGCCTACGGCATCAACGCGGCTCTCATCGACGCCGCCCTGCGAGCCAAGGAACTCGGTGCGACGACCATCGGCGTCAGTTCAGTGCAGCACGCGGCGAACACAACTCCTGACCATCCCGCGCGGCACCCGTCGAAGCTCAACCTGCACGACGTCGTCGACGTCTCGGTCGACAGCAAGGTGCCGATCGGTGACGCGATCCTGCGTATCGAAGGCGTCGACGAGCTGACCGGCCCGATCTCAACCTTTGCCAACGCGTTCCTGCTCAACTCGATCGTGGTCGAGACTTTGTCGATCCTCGCGGCTCGCGGCATCGCCCCGCCGGTGTTCCGAAGTGGCAACGCACCAGGCGGCGACGAGGTCAATGAGCGGTTCCGTGCACGCTTCCGTGGTCGGATCCGGCACCTGTAGTTGCAGGTGCTGAGGGCATAGCGAGATGGAAGTCATTGGCCGCATCGCCGGCACCGGCCGCACCGTGCGGTTGACTATTACCGGCGCGGTGGTTACCGACGTAGCGGACGTCGCGACGGAGAGCGACGTCTTGGTCTGCCCCGGGCTGGTCGACATTCAGAGCAATGGTTACGGCGGTCACGACGTCCGAGCCATGGGGATCGACGAGCAGACCATCCACGACTTCGTCGCCTCCTTGTGGGCCGAAGGCGTGACCGCGGTCTGCCCAACGGTAACGACCGGCCCCGAAGACCGGATGATTGCGTCGCTGCAGGCGATTGCCGCGGCGCGCAAGGCAGACCCGCTCGTGGCCAGGGCGATTCCTTGCGCACATGTCGAAGGCCCTTACCTCAGTGCCGAAGACGGACCGCGAGGGGCGCACGACAGCCGGTTCTTGCGGTTGCCCGACCTCGTCGAGTTCGAGCGGTGGCAGCGTGCGAGTCAGGGCGTAGTAGGCATCGTCACTCTGGCACCTGAGCTGGCAGGTGCGGCCGAATACATCCGTGGCGTGTCTCAGCAAGGCGTTGTCGCCGCAATCGGGCATACGGCCGCGACGCCCGACGATGTACGTCGGGGCGTTGAGGCGGGCGCGCAGCTGTCTACCCATCTGGGCAACGGTGCGCATCTGCGCATCGCCCGTCATCCCAACTACATCTGGGAGCAGCTCGCGCAAGACCGGCTAATGGCAAGCTTCATCGCGGACGGCCACCACTTGCCGGCGTCAACCCTCACAGCGATGTTGCGCGCGAAGGGCCCTCGACGCTCGATACTCGTGAGTGACAGCGTGGCCGTCGCAGGCAAGCCGCCCGGCCGGTACACCGGCCCTACCGGGCTCGCGGTTGAACTCACCGTCGACGGCCGGCTCGAACTCTCAGGCACGAAAATGCTGGCCGGAGCGGTGCGAAACCTCCGCGAGTGCCTGTCGTGGGCCATGTACGGCGCCGGCGTCGCACTCACGCAGGCGGTGGCGATGGCGTCAACCAATCCGGCGAGGCTACTGCGCACGATCGCCCGCCAGCCCATCCGGGTGGGTGCGAACGCAGATCTGACGCTGCTGCGGTTGCGGCCGGAGCAGGCGGCCATCGACGCCGTGGCCACCATCGTCGGCGGCGTCGTCGTCCATCAGTTGTCTGACGCACCGATAGGCGACCGAGTATGAGTAGTGATATCAGGGTCGGCTTGAGTACGCTCGAGATCACCCCGCCGCTCGACGTCCCGATGGCCGGCTTCGCGGCCCGCACGCTGCCTGCCACCGGTGTTCACGATCCCTTGTACGCGCGTGCGCTAGTCGTGAGCGGCGCTGCGCACGGCGCCGCGACCACCGTTCTTGTTGTTCTCGACGTCGTGAGCATCGCGCCGCACCACGCATCAACGATTCGGCGCGGTATCGAGCGCGAATTGGACGTGCCTGCCAGCAACGTAATGGTTGCGACGACACACACGCACGGCGGGCCGGCGACTGACGAGCGAGGCAACGAATCCGCTGCAATTCGCGACTATGTAGCGAGTCTTTGTGAGCGGGCAGTGCGTTGTGCCCTCGATGCAGCGCAGCGTACGGTGCCCGCGCGCATGATGCTGAACTTCGGCCACGAGCCGACTGTTGGCAAGAACCGGCGGCGCGCGGGTGGGGTGATCGACCCAGCTGTTCAGACTATTCGGATCGAGGACACGGCAGGGGGCGTTATCGGCGTGCTGTGTTCTTACGCCTGCCACCCGGTCACGTTAGGTCCTGACAATCGGTCAATCACGGCCGATTACCCAGGCGCTGTCGTGCGGGCGCTGGAGGCGACGTATCCCGGAGCGGTTGCCATCTTCGCGACCGGCTGCGCCGGCCAGATCAACACCGGCCATCTGGCGGAAGCCAGCCTCGCGATCCGCCCGAGCAACGTGCGGACGTTTTCGGAGGCCGATCGGCTTGGCAAAGCGATCGCGGGCGCGGCCATCCAGGCCGCCGAACACGCGGCCGGCCCCCGCGGAACACCGAGCGCAGTCGCACCCGTAGCCAACGCTCGCCAGCAGGTCTGCGCTTCGACGGTCAGCGTCGACGCGCCGTGGTCGCCAATCGAAGAGCCCGAGGCCTTGCGGGCCAGAGCCGCAGCATTTCGACGCGAAGCTCAATCCTTGGACCCGGCCGACGAAGGCGCGTCGGTGGAGCGGGATCGGCTCAGCAGGTGGGCGGCGTGGGCAGACCGGGTGGCGGCGAGCGCACCGCATGCGCCGAGCATCTCTCTCGATGTCACGGCGATGCGCTGGGGCGACATCGTCGTGGTCGGTTTGCCTGGCGAACCGTTTGTCGAGTTCGCACTCGACATCCGTGGTCGAACCAAGCCGAACGTCGTGGTGATCGGTTATGCCAACGGATGTCCGGGCTACGTTCCACACCGCTCGGCGTATGACGAGGGCGGCTACGAGGTCTTGCACGCGCACATGGGTTACGGCGCACCGGCAGCGTTTGCGCCGGAAGCGGGCGAGCGCCTCGTCGAGGGCGCGTTGCAAGCGATCGATTCAGTGCAATGACAGGAGCGGAAGAGTTCATGACGCCGATCGGCCCTCCAGCTGAACAGCAACGTGGTGGTCCCGGGGAGGCGACGCGCGACGAAATCTCCGAACGCAGTTACGGGCGGCTCGTCACGCGCATCTATCCCTCTGCGGCCGCTCTTGGCGCGGCTGCAGCAGCGGATTTTGCTGAAGCGGTTCGTGACGCTCTGCAGACACGCGACGACATCGGTGTCATCTTCGCTTCTGCCAGTTCTCAGCTGCCGTTTCTGGGAGCCCTTCGGACACGGCGCGACATCGCTTGGGATCGAATTCATGTCCTACATATGGACGAGTACCTCGGGATGCGGGCCGACCACCCGGCGAGCTTTCGTCGCTTCCTCGACGAACAGCTCATCCGATGGGTGAACCCGGCGAGCTTTCGCGAACTTCGAGGTGACAGCCCCTCGCCGCGAGCCGAGATCGCGCGATACTCCACCATCCTGAGGGAGCTCGACCCAGCGATCTGTGTGTTGGGCATCGGGGAGAACGGCCATCTCGCCTTCAACGATCCGCCAGCCGACTTCGCCACGGACGATCTCGTGCACCTGGTCACACTCGACGACGACTGCCGTCGCCAGCAGTGGTCGGAGGGGCACTTCCCGAGGTTGGACGACGTACCCGGCCAGGCACTGTCGCTCACCATCCGCGCGCTCCTGAATCCCGGGCGGCTGTTCTGCATCGTTCCGGAAGGGCGAAAGGCGGCCGCCGTCAGGGCTGCTCTCGAGGGCCCGGTGTCGCCCACCTGCCCGGCGTCCATCTTGCGCTCCGCCGCGTCAGCCTGCCTCTATCTCGACCCCGACTCTGCGGCGCTGTTATCGCCCGTCCGCCCGCTCCGTTGAACTAATGTCTCTATCGTGTCCATGCCGGTGGCCACCACGGACGCCGCTCCAGTGACGGCCGCTAGTCAATGACGAACGACCAGCCGCCGAGCAACGCGCCGCCCGGCGGCGTCCCCACGCTCACCGTCATCGCTCACGAACTGGGCATCTCTCGCTCGACCGTGTCGCGAGCCTTCACTCGGCCCCAGGTACTTCGCCCCGAGACCGTAGCTCGCGTGCTCGACCTGGCCGACCGCATGGGGTACGCGCCGAACCATGTCGCCCGCGCACTGTCTACGGGGCGCAACGGCAACATCGCACTCCTCGTACCTGATATCGCGAATCCGTTCTTCCCTCCGCTGATCCGTGCGGCTCAGGCCCGCGCTGACGAGCAAAACTACTGTGTGCTGCTCGGAGACTCCGCCGAGCGGCCCGCGCAGGAGAGCAGGCTGATCGCCCGCTTCATGCCGCAGGTAGACGGGTTCGTGCTGGCGTCGTCCCGGCTGCCATCTTCGGTGCTGATCGAGCAGGCGAAGCGCCGTCCGATCGTCCTGGTGAATCGCGATATCGCCGGAATACCGCGCGTACTTATCGATTCACGCGCCGGCATCGAACAGGCCGTCGGCCATCTGCACAACCTCGGTCACCGTAGAGTCGCGTACGTGGGGGGCCCGGCAACGTCGTGGTCGGATCGTCAACGCCGCCGCGCGGTAACCGCCGCCGCTGCGGCGCATCGCATGCGGCTCGCCCTGTTCCGCGCCCGCCCCGCCACCTACGAAGGCGCGGAGGAGACGGTCGGTGGCCTCCTCGCGAGCAAGGTGACCGCGGCAATCGCGTTCGACGATGCCGTAGCCCACGGCCTGTTGGCGGGCATGGCGGCCCACGGTGTTCGCGTGCCTCAAGGATTCAGCGTGATCGGCTGCGACGACGTCCTTGCCTCGACCACGTACCCACCGATGACGACGATCGCGCTGCGGTGTGCAGAGGCAGGCGCACGCGCAGTGCGACTGTTACTAGACGTGGTCGCAGGTTCAGGCGGCCGGAACCTGCGCGAGAGCTTGGGGTCGGAACTCGTTATCCGCTCGACCACGGCACCGCCGGCGCACCGATGACCTGTTTTCGCCCGCCCACGACTCAGAAAGGCATGCCGTGAAGATCACCGAGGCCAATGTCATCGTCACGAGTCCGAGCCGCAACTTCGTCACTCTCAAGATCACGACGGACGACGGCGTCACCGGTCTCGGTGACGCCACCCTCAACGGACGCGAACTTGCGGTCGCGGCTTACCTGACGGAGCATGTGGCACCACTGCTGCTGGGGCTGGACCCTCACCGCATCGAAGACACCTGGCAATTCCTGTACCGAAGCGCCTACTGGCGCAGGGGTCCGGTGACCATGGCTGCGATCGCCGCGGTCGACATGGCGCTTTGGGACATCAAAGGCAAGGTCGCGAACCTGCCCGTGTACCAGTTGCTCGGGGGTGCGTCGCGGACTGGCCTGCGGGTGTACGGTCACGCCTCCGGGCGTGACCTGCCGGAGTTGTTCGAGTCGATCCAGAGCTATCTGGAGCGGGGCTATCAGGCGATCCGGGTTCAGACAGCAGTTCCGGGTATCCGCGCTCTGTACGGCGTTGCCGCCCAGACGCAGATCTCGGGCGAGCGATATGACTACGAGCCTGCCGGGCGTGGTGCCTTCCCTATCGAGGAAGACTGGGACACGCGCGCATATCTACGCCATGCACCGACTGTGTTCGAAGCGGTTCGTAACGAGTTCGGTGCCGAGATCGCGCTTCTTCACGACGGGCACCACCGGATGACGCCGTTGGAGGCGGCCAGGCTAGGCAAGGCACTCGAGCCCTACGACTTGTTCTGGCTCGAGGACTGCACGCCGGCCGAGAACCAGGAGGGGCTACGGCTGGTGCGGCAACACACGACAACGCCGCTCGCGATCGGTGAGGTCTTCAACACCGTTTGGGACTTTCAGACGCTCATCCGGGAGCAACTGATCGACTACGTGCGTGCTGCATCCACCCACTTTGGCGGTATCTCGCCCCTGAAGAAGGTGATGGACTTCGCCGCGCAGTACCAGATCAAGTCGGGCTTTCACGGCCCCACTGACGTGTCTCCGGTGGGGTTGGCGGCGCAACTCCACGTCGGCCTTGCGATTCATAACTTCGGTGTACAGGAGTACATGGAACACAGCGCGGCCACAAACACGGTCTTCGAGCAGTCGATGACCTTTGCTGATGGTTATCTGCATCCGGGCGAGCAGCCGGGCCTCGGCGTCGAGCTGAACGAAGAAGCGTGTGCGGCATACCCGTACCAGCGGGCTTACCTGCCGTTCAATCGGCTCGCCGACGGCACGGTTCATGATTGGTGAATCTCCCGACGACCGGGTGGCGGCGCAAGAGGAGCCTGCGAAGCCACTCGTTGTCGTGATGGGAGTGTCGGGAGCCGGAAAGTCGACCGTGGGCGAAGGCCTCGCCAAAGTACTCGGAGTCCCTTTTCTGGACGCCGATCAGCTACATCCCCAGGCCAACATCGACAAGATGGCCAGTGGAATCGCCCTCGGAGACGCCGATCGCTGGCCCTGGCTCGCGGCGGTCGGCCGTGAGTTGGCAACGAGGCAACCGGTCGGTTGCGTGGTCGCATGCTCGGCCTTGCGCCGGGTGTACCGCGACGTCATTCGTGAGCACGCGCCCACCGTCACCTTCCTTCACCTGGAGGGCTCAGCAGAAATCCTGCGTTCACGGATGCAAGGGCGTTTCGATCACTTCATGCCGCCGTCTTTGTTGGAAAGCCAACTTGCATGTCTGGAGCCGCTGGAACCGGGCGAGCGTGGCGGTGCCGTGAACATCGACGGGTCCATCGACCGCGTCATTTCGACCGCGGCGATCTTGGTGCACAGAACGCACTGTTGACAACCGGCCAGCTCAGGCCGGTCGTCGTCCGCCGTAGATCACGTAGTCGAGGTGCTTCCAGTAGACGTCGATGGCCTCGAAGCCGGCGGCGCGCAAAAAGGCGAGTTGCGGTTCCAGCGGCAGCATGTACCGAACATGGTTCGCGTGCCGTGCCGCTTCCTCGGGCGTGCGGTGCAGGCGCTTGTGCGCGGCGTCCGGGTCGAGGCGGTCGTTCGCGCGCACCCACGCTTCGTCGACGATCGGGTCGGACGACGACACCGGATCGAAATTCAGATACCAGCCGCCCGGCACCAGCCGATCCAAGATTTCCGTGAACAGGCCCTGCTTGCGGTCGTCGGGCAGGTGGTGCACGCACTGGGACGTGACGACGGCGTCGACCGCTGCCGGGATCGCATCGGGCCAATCACCAACCGTCATGTCGAACTCGACATAGTCGTACCGGCCGTCGAACCGTTCCAGCAGCGCACGTGCTTCGTCCATCATCACCGCGGAGAAGTCGGCCAGGACCGCCCTGCTGCGCGGGTAAAGGTCGAGAAGCGTCCTGGCAGCAGCGCCGGTGCCGGCGCCAAGATCGACGAACGTGAACGCATCGTCGGCACCGAACGGCAGGAGCTGGCCCATTAGCCGCCATTGCGGTAACCGGGCGTGCTCACGCTTCTCGACGTCGGCGAGCCAGTTGCGCACCGCTTCCGGCGACTTCCAGATTTCGGCGTTGGTGTCAGCGTGCGTCATGCGTTGCAGCCTATGGCCGCGGGTGCGGGATGCACCCGCGGCCCAGCTGACTCCGGGTAATCGTTAGGCGTTTCCGGCGTTCTTGACCTCGATCTGCCTAACAATCGGGAACGGAACGGGTTAGGAAATTGTGAACGGAGCAGACACCGCCACGTCATACGGCGTCGTGTCGTTCTTGTCGATCTGCAGCACGTAGCCGCCTGGTTCGACGGTCGGCGGCGCGGCGGTGTTGATGTCGCCCTCGCTCTCGCCGAGCGCCGACGCCGGGAACGACACGTGCACCAGTTGCGATGCCCCGGCGTCCAGTGTCACGCGGGCGAACGCCACGAGGCGCTGCGGCGGGACGATCATGTTGCTCACCGGCTGTGCCACGTACACCGGCACGATGTCGGTACCCGCACGCGACCCGGTATTGGTGACTGTGAACGAAGCCGTTGCGCTGCCCTTTCGGCTGACGTGCGACGTCACCGACAGGTTCGAAGTCTGGAACGTCGTGTACGACAGGCCGAACCCGAACGGGTAGAGCGGGTTGTACGCGTGTCCTTGACCTGAGCCGGTGCCGGGCAGCTGGTCGAAGAACTTCGGCTGATCGCCGAGTGGCGATGGCGCGGTGCCGTTGAAGTCGCCGCCAACGGTCGGTGCGTCAGTCGGCCAGCTGATCGCCAGCTTGCCGCTCGGGTTCACCTTCCCGAACACCACGTCGGCCACTGCCGTGCCGGCTTCGGTGCTGCCCTGGTAGGCCATCAGTACCGCGTTGGCCTGTTCCGCCGGCCCAAGCCCAACCGGCCGCCCGGCAATCACCACGACGATGACTGGCTTTCCGGTCGCCTCCAACGCGGAGATCAGCGCCTGCTGGTCAGCGGGCAATGCGGGTGCGGGGTTGTCGCCCAGCCCCTCGGCGTACGCCTTCTCACCCACGGCCACCACGTACGCATCGGCCGAACCTGCGTCGGCCACCGCGGTTGCCTGGTCGGGCGCGAAGACGGCGTTCGGGTCAGCGGCCTGAATGCCCTTCAAGACAGTCGTTCCCGGCGGAATCTGGTTGGCCGGACCCATGCAGCAGACGTGCCCTGCACCGAACACGCCCTGCCAGCTGACGCTCCAGCCGCCTAGCTGGTTGGTCATCGAGTCGGCGCTCGGTCCGGTGACGACGACCTTGCTCGTCGGTGACAACGGCAACGCGTTGTTCTCGTTGCGCAGCAGGGTCATCGACTCTTGTGCGGCCTTCAGGGTCTGGTCACGACCGGCCGTGACGGCGGCGTTCGCCGCCGACGCGTCGACGCACGCCTTCGACGGATCGCGCACGCAAGGCTGGTCGAACAAGCCCAGCTGGAACTTCAGCGTGAGAATGCGCCGCACGGCTTCGTCGATCCGCTTCTTCGAGATCGCACCCGTCGCGACGTCGTGCAGGATCGCGGTCTGCCACTGGTCGGGCGCGAACACCTCCATGCTCATGTCGACGCCCGCGTTGACGGCCTTCGCGATCGCGCCGGCCAGGTCGGGCGCGACGTGGTAGGCGGTCTGCAATGCCGGAACGTCCTGATAGTCGCTGATGACGACGCCCTTGAATCCCATCTGGTTGCGCAGAATGTCCGTGAGGAGGTAGTGCGATGCGGTCGCAGGCACGCCGTTGATGGAGCCGGAGTCGACCATCACCGTGCCAACGCCGGCATCGATGCCTCCCGCGTACGACGGCAGCATCACGGTCTGCAGATAGCTCAAGGGGAGCAGCGCTTCATTGCGATCGTGGCCGTTGATCGACTGCGAGTAGCCGGCGAAGTGCTTGACCGTCGCGGTCACCTGCAGCCCGTTCTTGCTCGCAGCTTGTAGGCCCTTCACGTTCGCTGCGCCGAGTGCTGCCGACAGCATCGGCTCCTCGGCCCAGGTCTCGTAGGTGCGTCCCCAACGGTTGTCGCGGGCCAGGTCTTGTACCGGCGCGAAGTCCCACACCCAGCCGGTGGCCCGCAAGGCGTTAGCGGTCACCATTCCGCCGGCCTGCGCAACCGCCGGATCCCAGGTCGCCCCGACGCCGATCGACTGCGGGAACAGCGGTGCCTGCCACGGGTGACCGAAGCCATGCACGGCGTCGACGCCGAAGAT
>Ga0068855_100006027_pt1 | contig 14787 bp, 15 predicted proteins | sample KBSCornC52_FD_66592 | JGI IMG/M metagenome (GOLD analysis project Ga0068855, IMG submission 66592) | Corn rhizosphere microbial communities from Kellogg Biological Station, Michigan, USA - KBS Corn C5-2 | ecosystem: Host-associated > Plants > Roots > Rhizosphere > Soil ...
GAACGGACGAAGTAAAGATCGCCGGTGTCGAAGGTGATGCCGGACAGGAAGTGGTGATAGTGCGCAACGAGCGCGGCGATGAGCGGCGCTTTCCGCTGGCCGCGGTCGAGAAGGCACGGCTGGCGTTTCACTGGAAACGGTAGAGGCAGAGGACATGGCGGCTTCAGTTGAAATTCTGACGGCGATCCGCGAGTTGACCAACTCGAAGCAGATCGACCGCACCGAATTGCACGGGCTTCTCGAGGACGGCATCAACGCCGCTCTCGCCAAGAAGCACGGGCCTACTGTGCAGGCTGAAGTCTCGATCGACGAGAACAAGGGCGCGATCAAGATCGTCCTGCTCAAGACTGTTGTAGATGAAGTGACCGATGCGGCGAGCCAGATCTCGCTCGAGGAGGCACGCTTCGAGGACGCCGAGTTTCAGGTCGGCGACCAGATGGAGATTCCCGTCGATTTCGCCGAGTTCGGTCGCACCGCGGTCCAGGCTGCCAAGCAGCGGATCATACAGCGCGTCCGTGAGGGCGAGCGGACGAAAATCCGCGACGAATTCTCGAGCAGGGTCGGTGACCTTCTTTCTGGAGAAGTCCAGCAGATCGAGCGCGGCAAGCTCGTGATCATGCTCAACAAGTTCCGCGAGGCGGAGGCGATCATCCCTTACCGCGAGCAGAACCACCGCGAGCATTTTCACCAGGGTGATCCGATTCGCGCGGTTCTGAAGCGCGTTGAAGAGACTCCCAAGGGGCCGCGGCTCGTTCTCAGCAGAGCGGACTCACTGTTCGTGAAAGCGCTCTTCAAGCTCGAGGTTCCCGAGATCCAGCAGAACCTCGTCGAGATCCGCGCCAGTGCTCGCGAGGTCGGTAGCCGGACCAAGATTGCTGTCTTCTCGCGCGACGATTCTGTTGATCCGGTGGGAGCATGCGTCGGTCTCAAGGGCTCGCGCGTTCAGGCTGTGGTCAATGAGCTCGGCGGCGAGAGAATCGACATCGTGCCATGGTCGGCGGACCCCGAGCGTTTCGCCAAGCTGGCGCTCGCGCCGGCGCGCGTGGCTCGCGTGTTCAGCGATCCGGCGACGAAGACCATTCAGGCCATCGTCGACGAGGACCAGCTGTCTCTCGCGATCGGCCGAAATGGTCAGAACGTGCGCCTCGCTTCGGAGCTCACGGAGTGGAAGATCGAGCTCTACTCGAGCCGCGAGTGGATGGAGCGCGGTACCGATCAGCCGATTTTTGCTCCGCTGCCGACCGATGAGCCTGTTTCGGGTGTGAATCCGCGCCTGGCCGACATCGAAGGGATGCAGCCGGCAACGGTCGCAGTTCTCGAGGAGGCCGGCTACAAGACGCTGGACGACATCATTGATCTCGAGCGCGAAGATTTTCTCCGTCTGCCCGGCATCGCGCCGGAGGAGGCCGACAGGCTTATGGCGATCATTAACGAACTTACGACCGACGACGCGCCCGAATCGGGCGAGGAAGCGGTGGTAACGACCGTGGCTGACGTCGAGGCCGGCGCTGAGATGGCATCAGAAGGTGGGAGTGCCGCCGCTGTCGATCTCGGAGCGGAGGCGGAAGCGAAGAAGGCAGAGGAAGCGACAAAGACGGAAGCAAAGAAAAAAGAATCAAAGCCAGCGGAAGGTAAGAAGTCGGAGTAAGGGAGGTGGACGCCGTCCAGCAGCGCAAACTCCTCGGACTCATTGGTTTGGGGGTTCGCGGACGTGGAGCGATTGTCGGCGTGCAACAGGTTCGCGAAGCGGCGAAACGCGGCAAGTTGTTTTTGGCTATTGCGGCGCCAGACGCGTCGACGAATAGTCTGGACAAAGTGCTTCCATTGCTACATGCTCGCGGAATCACGGTTCTCGCTGGACCAGCCGCCGCCGAATTGGGTGCCGCGGTCGGACGCGATGCAACCGCTGTAGTGGGAATTGTAGATCGAGGTTTGGCAAAGGGGATTCGGGCACTAAGTCCGACGCCGATGCCGGACGGGCGTAAGGACGGGGAGGAGTAGGGTTGAGCAAGCTTCGAGTACATGATTTAGCGGGTGAGTTTGGAGTTCCAAGCGACGAGGTGATCAATCTCCTTCGTCAGATGGATGTTCCTGTGCGGAGTCATCTGAGTCCGCTGAGCGACGACCAGGTTGCGCGCATCCGTGCGCGTTGGGAGCGCGAGAAGCGCGCGCGCGTTGCTGCTCCGCCTGCGGCTACTCGTCGGCGTCGTGGAACAGCCCCCGCCGCTCCTGCTCCCGAGACGAAGCCCGAGCCCGCGAGCGCGGCAGACGCGCCAGCCAAACGGCGTCGGCGCGCTGCCACGGAGGCTGCGCCCGAGGCGCCCGTTGAAGCAGCGGCTCCTGAAGAAGTGAAGCCGCCGGTTTCAGCGCCTGCTCCAGTAGCTCCGCCAGCACCAATCGCTGCTTCGGCCCCGGCTGATGTGTCGACCATCGAGCGGCCGAAGGCTCCGCCTGCTCCCGCTCGACCGTCAGCGCCACCGCCGCAGACAACACACGCAGGTACGGCCCACGCAGGCGATCGCAGCAACGATGCGCGCGAGCGTCAGCGTCCACAACCGGTAGTTCCCGGTGCCCCGCGTCCGCGTCCGGTTGCGACCGGAGCGCCGTACGCCCCGCCGCGCCCGGTCGCGTCAGCGGCTCCTGGTGCTGGAACTGCTCCGACGCGCCGCGAAGACCGCGGCGGTGGCGGTGGCGGTGGTGGGGGTCGCGGAGAGGATCGTGGTGGACGTCGCGGCAAGAAGGGAAAGCGCGGGGTCGATCAGGAAGCAGTGTCGGCGAACATCGGTAAAACGATGGCGTCGATGCGCGGCCCGATTCGTCGCGGCGGTGCTCGCCGCGCGGAAGACGGTTCCTATCGCGAGGAGATGGCGGCGCAGGCAGCCGCCGAGGTCGAGCGTGAGAAGAAGACGGTTCGCGTCAACGAGTTCATCACCGTCAACGAGCTCGCGCAGATCCTGAAGACTCCCGCGGTCCAGATCGTGGGCTTCGCCTTCAAGAATCTCGGATTGATGGTCACCATCAACCAGCGGCTCGACTTCGACCAGATCGAGTTGATCGCCGGAGAATTCGGATTCCAGGCGGTGAAGGAAGAGGAGTACGCAGCCGATCTCAAGACGGCTCCAACCGCCGATGACACGGCCGAACAGCTCGTGTCTCGTCCGCCTGTCGTCACGATCATGGGTCACGTCGACCACGGTAAGACTTCGCTGCTCGACTACATCCGCAAATCGAACGTCGTCGCTGGAGAATCCGGCGGAATCACTCAGCACATCGGCGCGTATAACGTCGATCTGCCGGGCGGCAAGTCGATCACGTTCCTCGACACGCCTGGCCACGAAGCGTTCACGGCCATGCGCGCGCGCGGCGCGCAGGTGACGGACATTGTCGTCCTCGTGGTAGCGTCTGACGATCAGGTGATGCCGCAGACAATCGAGGCGATCTCGCACGCCAAGAACGCCGGTGTGCCGATGATCGTTGCCATCAACAAGATCGACGTCCCGGGCGCCAATCCCATGAAGGTGAAGCAGGACCTGCTTCAGCATGGCGTCGTGCTCGAGGAGTTCGGTGGGACTGTCCTGTCGACGGAAGTATCTGCGAAGAAGGGGACCAACGTCGACATCCTGCTCGATCAGATTCTGCTGCAGGCCGAGATCCTGGACCTCAAGGCGAATCCGAACCGGAGCGCAACCGGCGCGGTCATCGAAGCCCAGCTCGATCCGGGCAAGGGCGCGATCGCGACGATTCTGGTCAACAACGGTACGCTGCATGTTGGCGACGATTTCATCTGCGGCATGTACTCTGGCCGCGTCAGAGCGCTGCTCGACGAGCGTGGCCGCAACATCAAGGACGCTGGTCCGGCAATTCCGGCCCAGGTGCTCGGCATCGGTGGCGTTCCAACGGCCGGTGATCAGTTCGTCGTCGTGGAAGACGCAATTGAATCGCGTGAGATCGCGCAGCGCCGTCAGCGGCTCGACCGCGAAGCGAAGAGCCGTCGCACCGCCAAGGGAGTCGTGTCGCTCGAAGATTTCATGTCGCAGACGGCACCCGGACAGAAGCGGACGCTTCGTATCGTCATCAAGGCGGACCAGGGCGGTCCGGCGGAAGCGCTCGCCGACGCGTTGGGCCAGCTCGCGCACGAAGAGGTCTCGGTCGACGTCATCCACCGCGGCGTAGGCGCCATCACGGAGAGCGACATCCTGCTCGCCCGGGCATCTGGAGCGATCATCGTCGGGTTCCACGTGCGGCCGGACAACAACGCGCGCGCGGCGGCCGAGCGTGAAGGCGTCGAGATCAAGCTTTACAAGATCATCTACGAGGCAGTCGAAGACGTTCGCGCCGCGCTCGAAGGCATGCTGCGACCCGAGGAGAAGGAAGTCGTCCTCGGCGAGGCCCAGGTTCGCGAGTTGTTCAAGGTTCCGAAGATGGGTGTCATTGCCGGGTGCTCGGTACGGAGCGGAGTCATCAACCGCCAGGGCCGCGTTCGCGTGATTCGCGACGGCGTCGAGATCTACGACGGAGCGATCGCGTCTTTGCGCCGGTTCAAGGACGACGTCAAGGAAGTGCGCGAAGGATTCGAGTGCGGAATTGGCGTCGAAAACTTCAACGATATCAAGGTCGGTGACGTGCTCGAGTGTTATCGCAAGGAGCAGGTTGCAAGGACATTGACTTCGGCGGCGGGCGCTTCTGCGTAACACGCGTCGAGCGGACCGCGTCGCCGAAGCGGTCCGCGTCGAGGTAGCGACATTCCTCACAGAATCGGCAAAGGATCCACGTATTGTCGGATTCGTGACCGTCACCGGAGCCGAGGTCAGCCCCGATCTGCGGCACGCGCGAGTCTACGTGAGCGTTCTCGGCAGTGATACCGAGAAGAAGGCGACGTTCGACGGGCTTGACAGTGTTGCATCGCATCTTCGTTCACGCGTAGCGCGCCAGCTCCAACTGCGGGTCGCGCCCGAAATCCAGTTCAAGGAAGACGACACAATCGCTCGGGCCGCCCGCATCGAATCGCTTCTCGCTGACGTCAAACGACAGGATGCCGCGGCGGGTCGTGGTCCCGACGAAGACTGAAACGCGAGCCCGAGCTCTCCACGCCGAAAGAGACTGACCGCGCCGCCGAGTCCTCCGCGCTAGCGCAGGGGTTGCTGCTAGTCGACAAACCGGCGGGAATGACGTCGCACGACGTCGTCCAGCACGTAAGACGTATCTATGGCGAGCGAAGCATTGGTCACCTCGGCACACTCGATCCGTTCGCTACTGGTCTGCTCGTTCTCCTACTTGGACGCGCTACGCGACTGGCGACATTCATCGATGCGGAGCCCAAGGTGTACGACGCGACGATCAGATTCGGAACCGAGACCGATAGTGATGACTCGACCGGTAATGTCATTCGCACGGCGGCACCCCCTCGCGAAGCCCACGTCAGAGCAGCGGTCAAAACGTTGACGGGCGAAATCTCGCAGGTCCCTCCCGCGTACTCGGCGAAAAGCGTAGGCGGAACCCGCGCGTACGATGCAGCACGTCGTGGCGAGCCGCTCGATCTCCCTGCAACAACTGTCACGGTTCACAGCTGGGAGCTCGGCCGACTTGATGATGATTCGCTGTCCGCGGTCATTACATGCAGCGGCGGCACGTACATTCGCGCATTGGCTCGGGATCTCGGTCGACTCACAGCGTCAGCGGCACACCTCGAGTCGTTACGTAGGACGCGGGCCGGAACGTTCGATGTGCGCGACGCCGCGACTCTCGATGTGCTTGCGGCGAGCCCCGTGCGGGTGCGGCCCCTTCGGGTGGTACCGGATGCCTAGACAAATCGACGCCTCCGACCAGTCAGGACTCCCGCCTTACGTCTCGGCAACCGTCGTCACCGTCGGGACCTTCGACGGCGTTCACCGTGGACATCGGGATGTAGTGGAGCGACTCGTAGCTCGCTCTCGCCATCTGAAAATCCCGAGCGTCCTCGTGACGTTCGAGCCGCACCCACTCGAGATCGTGAATCCGGCAGCGGCGCCGCTCCTGCTCACGACCCACGATGAGAAGCAGGAAGTCCTGGCCGAGACCGGCATCGACTACCTGGCTGTGGTGCCGTTCACCACCCAGCTCGCCGCGTATTCCGCGGAAGATTTCGTCGAGCTCATCCTCCGGCGCTGCTTCCGCATGAAGGAGCTGTTGATAGGCTACGATCACGGGTTTGGCCGCCAGCGCGCCGGCAACGTAAGTGTCCTCCGAACATTGGGAGAACGTGACGGTTTCAAGGTAGATGTAGTTGACCCCATTTCGACTCCTGACGGGCATTCCGTGTCGTCGACATCGATCCGCCGCGCTGTAGCCGGGGGCGACCTGGACCGCGCGGCAGAATCCCTCGGCCGCTTGTATTCGGTGAGCGGCCGGGTGATCGAAGGATCCCAGCGGGGGCGAAAGATCGGATTCCCGACTCTTAACCTGGGTCCGCCGCCGCCAAGGAAGCTTCTTCCGCCCGAAGGTGTATACGCAGTGCGGGTTCAGACGTCGGCTGGTCCGGTGGGTGGGATGATGAATCTCGGACCTCGACCGACCTTTGGAGATACTGCGACGTCACTGGAGGCTCATCTGTTCGACACGAACGCGGATTTTTACGGTGCTCACGTGCGAGTCGATTTTGTGGCCAGGCTTCGGGAGACCCGAAAGTTTGCGTCGGCGGAGTTGTTGTCGAAGCAGCTCGCGCATGACGAGCGCGCAGCCAGAAACGCGTTGACTCTCCTTAATATTCCCGGTAACCTTAAAGGCTAGCCCAGAAGCGCACTCTTTCCCATACAGCAGCATGAATCTGAAGTATCGCATTGCCATAATTGTGGGTCTCATCCTGGCGTCTTTCTGGACCCTCTTTCCCCGAACCGTCGTCGAGCGCGTCAAGCGCAACGGCGAGTTCGTTTACGACACGGTCAAGCGCGTTCCCCTGAAGCGTGGCCTGGACCTGCAGGGAGGGATGCACCTCGAGCTCGAGGTCGATGAATCCAAGGGTCTCGTTCCCGACAAGAGCAAGGCAATCGACAATGCGCTCAAGGTCGTGCGCAACCGCATCGACGAATTCGGCGTGTCGGAGCCGCTTGTCCAAAAGGCCGGCAACGACCGCATTATCGTCGAGCTTCCAGGTATCGACGACCCCGTTCGCGCCAAGGACGTCGTTCAGAAATCAGCTTATCTGGAATTCCAGATAACGGACAAAACCCAGGCCCTGGAGAAGGCGCTGCCGAGACTCGACGCGGTGTTGAAGGATGCGAAGATCGCAGTGGCTGCAGCCGCACCCGCGGCCGGCAAAGACACGGCGAATCCCGGACTTCAGTCTCTCTTCACCGCCGACACCTCCAAGAAAGCCGATAGCTCCAAGGCCGATAGCGCGAAGGCTGTTGAAGGCACAGTCGGCGGTCCCGGCGCGTTCTCGAAGCTTGTTCAGCAGGGCAGAGTGCCTGGCGAATACCTGGTCGCCGCCAATGACGTCGGCTTGGTCACGCAGTACCTGGCGATGCCCCAGGTTGCGGCGGCACTTCCGCCAGCGAAAGTGATTCGCTGGAGCAGCGACACGCTTTTATCCGGGAATCGCGTCTACCGGCCGCTGTATGTTCTCGACGCCAAGCCGATCATCACCGGCGAGTATCTCACTGACGCAAGGCCGAACACATCGCCGACAGAGGGCAACCTCGTCCAGTTCACAATGAACAACGAGGGTGCCAGGCGGTTTCGCACCGAGACCTCCCGGCATATCAAGGACAACATGGCGATCGTGCTCGATCAGCGCGTGATGGGGTACCCTCCCGTCATTCAGAGCGCAATCGGCACGAATGGTCAGATCACAATGGGCGGCAAGGACCTTCAGGCGGCTCAGGATCTTGCGCTCGTCCTGAGAGCCGGGTCGTTGCCCGTCCCGCTCAAGGTCGCGGATTGGCGCGTGATCGGCGCGAGCCTTGGCCAGGACTCCATCCACAAGAGCATAACAGCCGGCGTCATAGCGGTGGCGCTCGTGGTCATCATCATGTTGGGCTACTATCGGTTCTCGGGCGCGCTCGCCGTAGCCGCGCTTGTTCTCTACATCCTGTACACACTGGCGGCGCTCGCGGGATTCCAGGCGGTCCTCACGCTGCCGGGACTCGCGGGGTTCGTGCTGTCCATCGGAATAGCCGTGGACGCTAACGTTCTGATATTCGAGCGAATACGTGAGGAGCTGAACCACGGCAAGACCGTTCGGACCGCGATCGACGAGGGATTCCGCCACGCCATGAGCGCGATCGTTGACTCCAACGTTTCGACCGCGTTGACGGCCGCAGTTTTATATCAGTACGGTACGGGTCCGGTGCGCGGATTCGCGGTCACACTTCTCGCCGGTATCGCCGCCTCGATGATCACCTCGATCTTCGTAGTACGCACTTTCTATATGATCTGGCTTAATCGCTCGCGCGACGTCCAGACAAGCCTGAGCATCTGATGATTCGAATTCTGCACGATACGAACTACGACTTCATCCGCTGGTGGAAGGTGATGGCGGCGATAACGATCGCCTTCATCGTCCTCGGGCTGGGATCTCTCGCGATCAAGCCTCTCAACCTCAGCATCGAGTTCACCGGCGGGACGCTGATTCAGCTCGAGTTCACCCAGCCGCCTGATGTTGGTGTGATCCGCTCGACGCTTGACGATGCGGGAATTCAGGGAGCCGAAATCCAGCAGTTCGGCACGAATCGAGAGTTCACGGTTCGGGCACAGAACGCGGCCGCGGTCGCGTCACAGTCGAAGGGTGCCGAAAACATCGCAGTCACCATCGAGAGGGTCCTGAAGCAGAAGTTTGGTGAGAACAATCTGAGGGTCATGCGCACGGAAGCCGTCGGGCCCCGCGTGGGAAGTGAGTTGAAGCGCGGGGCCATCATCGCCATCCTGCTGTCGTTCCTCATCACGCTCGTTTACCTGTCGATCCGGTTCGAGTGGCGATTCGCCACCGCGGCGGTGATTGCGACGAGCCACGACGTGTTCACCACGATCGCGTTCCTCAAGCTGATGCACCTGGAGATCTCGCTCACAGTCGTCGCGGGTCTGCTCACGGTGCTCGGCTATTCGCTCAACGATACGATCATCATCTTCGACCGTGTGCGTGAGAATCTCCGGAAGGGAAGGAAGGAGACACTCTACGAGACGCTCAATCGCTCGATCAATGAGACGCTGCCGCGATCAGTACTCACTCACGCCACCGTCTTTGCCGCGACGCTCTCGCTGCTCATTTTTGCGGGAGAGGTCATTCGTCCCTTCGCCTGGGTGATGGCGTTCGGAGTCGTCACGGGAACCTTCAGCTCGATTTACGTAGCAGCGCCGGTGCTCCTCTGGATCGAACGCAAATGGCCCCGCAAGACGGCGGCACGTCAATCTTCGTCGACAGCCACGCCCACCTCGCGGACGCGGCCTTCGAAGGCGACCGCGACGCGGTAGTCTCGCGCGCCCGCGCTGCGGGCGCGCTCGCGATCGTCTGCATCGGGGAGTCACTCGCGACGGCGGCGATTGCCGCCCGGATCGCGGCGGACAATCCTCGATTCGTGTTCGCTACGGCGGGAATTCATCCGCACGACGCAGCAGCTTTTGACGCGTCCCGCGATCTCGCGAAGCTTCGCGGCTTGCTCACTGGATCGGCGGTAGCCATCGGCGAATGCGGCCTCGACTATCACTATGACAATTCTCCCCGCGAAGCGCAGCTGGCCGCGTTCTCGGCTCAGATCGCGCTCGCCGAAGAAATGGGGAAGCCCGTTATCGTCCACACCCGCGATGCCGAGGACGACACGAGATCGATCATTCGCGATGCGCGAGCCCACGGCGTGATCGGCGTCCTGCACTGCTACACCGGCTCTCACTCGCTCGCCGAGTTCGCGCTCGATGCCGGGTGGTACGTCTCGTTCGCCGGGATTGTCACGTTCAAGAAGTGGACAAACGACGAACTGGTGCGGCTGGTACCGCGCGACCGCCTGCTGGTCGAGTCCGATTCCCCATATCTTGCGCCGATTCCTTTCCGGGGGAAACGGAACGAGCCGGCCTGGGTAGCGCACACGCTCGCGAAGGTCGCAGCGACTCGCGGCGACGATCCGCTCGAGCTGGGGCGCGCCACCTCCGAGAATGCTCGGCGCCTTTTTGGTCTGGCCACAGAAGCTCCCTAGTGTGTAACATTCGCGCTTAACGCTGACTCTGCCGTTTGACGGCAGCCGACGGAGAAATGAATGCCACTCAAGAAGATCAGCACCGAAAAAGCGCCCGGCGCGATCGGCCCATATTCGCAGGCGATCGTCGTCAACGGTTTTCTTTTTACAGCAGGTCAGATTCCCCTCGATCCCGCGGCCGGCAAGCTCGTCGATGGAGGCATCGTCGAGCAGACGGATCAAGTGATGCGGAACCTTCAGGAGGTGCTTCGCGCCGCCGGAGCAGGGTGGGGCGATGTCGTCAAGACTACGGTCTTCCTCGTCGACCTCGCGCACTTCCCAACCGTCAACGAGGTGTATGGCAAGTGGCTCGGCGATGCGCGACCTGCTCGCTCGACCGTGCAAGTCTCGGCTCTCCCTCGCGGTGCAATGGTCGAGATCGACGCAATCGCCGCGGTCTCCTCGAAGTAGCCGCCCGGAAACCGCAGTGAGCACATCTAAAACGCGCGAAGAGCTCTTCAGGCTCACTGCATTCGCACGGTGCGCCGGTTGAGCGTCAAAAATGGGTCCGGGTGACCTATCCCGCGCGCTGGCCGCGCTACCTGTGATATCGGATCCGAGGCTGCTCGTCGGCAGAGAAACGTTCGACGACGCTGGAGTCTTCCGCGTGTCCGACGATCTGGCGCTCGTCCAGACCGTGGATTTCTTTGCGCCTATTGTCGATGATCCATTCGACTTCGGGCAGATCGCGGCTGCAAATGCGCTCTCCGACGTTTATGCGATGGGGGGCCAGCCACTGACTGCGCTGAACATCGTCGCCTTCCCAACGAATGAGTTGCCGCTCGAAGTTCTGACGGGCATTCTCGCGGGCGGCCAGGCAAAGGTGCACGAGGCAGGTGCGCTGATTGTGGGTGGACACACTGTGGTGGATACTGAGCTCAAGTACGGTCTTGCAGTGACTGGGCGCGCGCACCCCGACTTCCTGCTCACTAACGCTGGAGCGCGGCCGGGCGATCAGCTGGTGCTGACCAAGCCGCTCGGAAATGGGATTCTTGCCACGGCGGGAAAGCGCGGACAGCTCCTGCCCGAATCAGAGCGAGCGATGCTCGAATCGATGAAAGCGCTCAATGGGCCGGCGAGTCGGGCCGCTCTTGCCGTCGGATCTCGCTGCGCAACCGACATCACCGGCTTCGGGCTGTTGGGGCACGCATCGCACATCGCGCGCGCCAGCAACCTGACGCTGGGCTTCGACCTCGACGCTATTCCGATTTTTCCCGGCGTGCGTGAGGCAGTGAAAGCCGGATTCGTTACCGACGGCGCAAAACGAAACGCGGACTATCTCCGCGATCTCGTGCGATGGAAGAAGGGAACGGACGAGGATCGGGCGATTCTACACGACCCGCAAACCTCGGGCGGGCTTCTCGTTTGCATTAGCCCGACGCGAACAGCGGACTATCTTTCACGAGTCGCGGGATCGGCGGTCGTTGGCGAGGTCATCGAACGGGGAGAAGTTGCGATCGAAGTCCATTGAACAGCGTGGGGGTGGATGGGGCCTGGTGGCTTCCGTGATCTTCAAAATCACTGTGACCCTACTTCGTAGGGTCGGGTGGGTTCGATTCCCACACTCTCCCGCCACCCAGTTCGTCGTCGCGCTCCTGTGTCTCGCTCTGTTCGTGCCCCACAACGCCGTGTCCCAACAGCGCGATAGCGCTCGCGCTGGGATCGCGAAGCCGGCAGCCAAGCCGCCACAACCTGCTGTCACCGACACGCCGAAGCCGCCGATGACTCCGCGCCGAGCGTTTCTGACTTCGCTTCTCATTCCCGGTTACGCACAGACCGTCTTCGGACGTGACCACGCCGCCATGCTGTTCGCTGTGATCGAGATCGGTTCGCTGGCAATGGCCCGCAAAGCCGCACAGGATCTTGCAGAGGCGAAGGCGTTCGCGGGCGACAGCATCGTTGCCACATACAAGATCGATCCGACCACCGGTATTGCGCTCGTCGATCCTAAGACCGGATTACCGATTCCCGATACCTACATCGCCAGTCGATTCACTCCCGATCGTATCAAAGCGCGCCGGACTCACTACGAGGACTGGATCGCGGCGATCATTTTCAATCATCTCTTCTCCGGCGCGGATGCATACGTGGCCGCCAACCTCTGGGATTTCAGCGCGAACATCGGCGTCGTGGCAGCGCCCGGTTCGGCCGGAGTTTACGCGTCTCTTCGCCTTAGATGAGCAATTCAGCGCCGATTGGCGTTTTCGATTCCGGAATTGGTGGTCTAACCGTGGTCCGGGAAATGATCGCCCAGTTGCCGAACGAAAGCATCATCTACTTCGGCGACACCGCGCGAGTCCCATACGGTCCAAAGAGTCCCGATACGGTTCTGAGATACAGTCGCGAGATCACGTCCTATCTATTGAGGGAGGGCGTGAAGGCGTTGGTCGTGGCATGCAACACTGCGACTGCTCACGCTCTTCCGGCTCTGCGTGAAGAGTTCGCCGTTCCAATTATCGGCGTCATCGAGCCTGGCGCGCGCGCGGCCGTCGCGTCGACGAAAACCAATCAGATAGGCGTGATCGGAACAGCGGGCACGATCAAATCCCGCGCCTACGAAAAGGAGATCAAGAAGCTCCTGCCCAACGCGAATGTCACCGCGCAGGCATGCGCGCTCTTCGCTCCCCTGGTCGAAGAGGGGTGGCTGGACAGCGAGGTGACGCGCGCGGTCGCTCGCAACTACCTCGCACCAATCGTGTCTGCTGAGGTCGACACGCTGGTCCTGGGCTGCACGCATTATCCGCTGATGAAAACAGTGATCGGAAATGTGGTGGGCCGTGAAGTGAGATTGATCGACAGCGCTTACGAGACAGCCCGAGAGGCAGGGCAGGTTCTTCGCGCGAAGGGCCTGGAGATGGACACGCCTGACTCCGCGCGCTACCGGTTTATAGCATCGGATGCGCCCGATACTTTTCTGGCGCTCGGCCAGACCTTTCTCGGGTCATCTATTGATCGAGTTGAGACACTTACCCTGGGCTGAGCCGTCCCATTCGCGAAGCTCGATCGCTTCATCAGTGAGCCTGAGGTATGTCGGCGCGTCGAGCCAGGAACCCGCGTTCCCAAAAACGCCGCCACTCTCCATTCGCTCGAGCGCCGGCACATGCGAATGTCCGTACACCAGGAGGTCGAGATCCTTTGCGCTCTCAAGCTGGATCTTCGCATAGCTCCGCAGGCCACGACCCTCGTCGCGCGCCCTGTAAGTCCTGCTTGCGTTGGAGCTGCCGTGCGCGAGCCTGCTCGCCCAATCTGGATGCAGGAGCCGGAACGCCTTGATCGCGAGCGGATGACGCATCACCGGACGAATCATTCTGTAGCCACGATCCTCGCGCTCACGCAGCCCATCGCCGTGCTCGATGCGCACGTTCCAACCGGCGATCGTGCCTTTCCACGGCCCGACGATATAGTCGACGCCGATATCCTGCCGCAGCACTTCGCCGCCCCAGCAATCATGATTGCCAGCGACCCAAAGGATGTTCACGCCCGCATCTTTGAGCTCGGCGAGTGCGGCGAGCGCGCGGAAACTGTGGCGGGGAATCACGCTTTCCCACTCGAACCAGAAGTCGAAGAGGTCACCATTGATGACCAACGACGCGGCCTCTCCCGCCAAACCACGCAGAAATGAGACGAACGACCGCTCGATCTGGGGACTCGCGACGCCCAGGTGCGCGTCCGACACTATGTAGCAGGGGGCGTTGAGCACGGCTCAAGTTAGCTCTGCGGCGCAGGCTTTACAAAGCGTTGCGCCCGGGGCATTTTCGCCTCTCCCTATCCGATGACACCCCATTCCAAGAGCGGGACAGCTCACACCGTCGAGTTCCGGGTCCGTTACGCCGAGACCGACCAGATGCAGGTGGTGTATCATTCCAACTATCTGATCTGGTGCGAGATAGGCCGTACTGAATTCATTCGCGCTCTGGGAACCCCGTACGCGGAGCTGGAAAGGCAGAACGTGACTCTGGCCGTCGTCGAGGCGAGCCTTCGCTTCCACTCCGCCGCGCGGTACGACAATCTCATACGTGTCACTACCACGATCAAAGATGTGAGATCGCGCACCATCAGCTTCGACTATGTGATCAGCAATGCGGAAACGGGAGAGCGCTTTGTCACGGCCTCGACCAAACTGGCTTCACTCACACGCGATTCCAGGCTCACTACAATGCCGGAGTCGCTTCGCAAGGTACTCAGTGATGCATCTTCGTAAGCGATACGTCATTGCTGTTTTGATGTTGGGAATCCGTGCTGCTCCACGCGCGCAGGAATTGCCGCGGGGCGTCGGCGCTCGAGACGTCGCCTTGTACGCCCAGCTTCTGGCGATGACTGACACTCGGCGGCTCGACACGTCGCTCGTTGACCGCGCGCTCGCCAGCAGCTGGGCTCCGATGCGCGCGGTTGCAACGCTCGCGATCGGCCAGGTGGGCCCTGAGCCAGGTATGCGGGGCGAGTCGCGGCTTCGCAGTTTGCTCAAAGATCGGGATGTGGCAGTTGCGGCTAACGCGGCATACGCACTCGGACTCCTCCGCGACACGGCGGCGATCGCTGACCTTGCCGCGGCACTATCCGCGGATCACAGGGTTGCGCGAGAAGCGGC
>Ga0068855_100006028_pt1 | contig 14785 bp, 7 predicted proteins | sample KBSCornC52_FD_66592 | JGI IMG/M metagenome (GOLD analysis project Ga0068855, IMG submission 66592) | Corn rhizosphere microbial communities from Kellogg Biological Station, Michigan, USA - KBS Corn C5-2 | ecosystem: Host-associated > Plants > Roots > Rhizosphere > Soil ...
ATGCAGACTCCGGCTGCGCCTGCCTCTGCCGCGAAATCGAGCAGATCGAGCGCGGCGGAGAAATCGGCCTCGAGAGTGCCCTCGCGCCGTGGCGTGATAATGGCCGCGAACACGCCCGCGAGCCGGATCTGTCGCGGTGCTCGCGCCATCGGATCAGCGATTCTGCGGCTTATAGAGCGGCGTCAGGATGAGATTCCGGAACTCGATGGGGCCGTGATCTCCCTGCAACTCGATCGGGCCGGGTTCTGCTTCAAAGGGCGAGAATGCGATGGCGGTGAGGCCTTCGATCGGCTGCTTCACGATGATCGGCTTCCCATTCAGCGTCACGCTGACTTCACGTCCCACGAGACGAATATCTACTGTTTGCCATTCGCCTGCGGGTTTGCTGGCGTTCAGGAGCGGCTTGATGCGGCTGTAGAGAGCCCCATTGATGTGCGATTCCGTCGCTTTTCCGTAATCGTCCTGAATCTGCACCTCATAGCGGCCACGCAGACCGATGCCGCTGTTTGACCCCTTCGCGACGTTGTACTCCACGTGCAGAATGAAATTCCAGTAGCGCCCTGTAGTGATCAGATTCGCTGCGTGCCCGGTGCTTTTCAATAGGCCGCCGTCGACCGTCCAGCCGAGTGTGGCGCCGGGCTCGAGGCTCGTCCATCCGGTCAGATCCTTTCCATTGAAAAGCCGCAGCGGATCGCCCTTGCGCCATGTGCCATCGTCACGATCCCGAATGACAGGAGCGCGATAACCAGTAAAGCTGACCGGCTCGCCGTTCGCCGGAGTCATTTGACCCTGTAAATGGCCATTCTCGTACTTTGCTTCATACCCGAGATCGGGCGCGCCGTTTTTACCCTGCCATTTCCATTGGAGGGCGTGATCGGCGATGGAAATATTCTGGATTTCGTTGGTGTCTCCGCCGGGAAATCCGACGAACTTGCCCTTCAGCGCGCCCGTACCCGCGCCCGAAACCTCGAGCCACCACGCCTTGTCCGCCGGTGTTTTATGAACGACGATATCCCATTTGCCGTTAAAATCGGCGTCGTCAGCGAACACAAGCGAGGCGAGCACAAGAGGCAGGAATATCAAAGCAAAAGCTCGCAACTTGTTTTCCCTCCCACGTAGCCTAGCAGAGCGGCATCATCGCGCGGAGTTTTGTCCCAGGATCCTGCCTGCGATATCAGCGATCTTTCTCTGCGCGTCTCCACAACAGTTCAGCATCGGATTTTCGAACGTAATTCGCCTCAACGGCGGCAGGCTCAAGCGGTTCTCCGGCAAGCGCACGGCAAATCGCGATGTCCGCGATCGCCCCGGCAACAGCTCTGGGCGCGATTGTCACCGGATAATGCTCGAACCTGGCGCCGACAAGCGCGGCCTGAAAGGGCCGGAAGTCCGTCGCAATCCATTCCAGTTCCGCGTTCGGCAGTAATTCCAGCCAGCGGGGAAAGGTGATTACGGATTCCGGGATCACCGCCCTTCCAGCCGCATCATAGAGCGCGGCGTAGACTTCCCCGCGCCGCGCGTCAATGATTGTGGCCCGCAAAGGGCGTGTTCCGAAGCTTGCGAGCGTGGCAAGGTTCGAAATTCCAGCTGCCGGTATGCCGAGCACATGGGCCAGGCCCTTCATCGCCGCCAGGCCGACGCGGACGCCCGTGAACGACCCAGGACCCGATGCGGCGGCAAGCAGTTCGATATCCCGCAAAGTTATGGAATGAGCCTCGAGCAGAGCCTGAATGCGCGGAAACAGCGCCTGTCCAAAACCTTCCGGCGCGTGCACAAGCGCCTCCGCTCGTATCCCTTTTTCATCTGCCAGAGCGATGCTGCCGAACTCGCCCGTCGTATCGAATCCGAGCGTCAGCATTATTTGGTGAGGTTGTAGTTGCGATCGAGAATATACGCCTTGCCGAGGCCGTTTACCGCGGTTAGCCGAATATGAAGCGCGGCCGGGTAGTCAGCCGCGACGTTGGCTGGAATGTGCAGCGTCCCGGAAGCGCCGGTCGCGATGACGCGGGCTCCACGTTCGGACGCCGTAACCTCGCCCGTCCACTCGTACATCATGTTTTCGAGGGCCTTCGACTGTCGCTTCAATTTGATTTCGAAGTGCGCAGGCGAGGAGAGTGAAATGGCGTCTCCCCCCGGTTGAACGATCTCAAACGGCACTTTTTCCGGATCGCCTTCGATCTCCTGCATCACGATTTCCTGCGACTCGAAGTAGTAGCTCTTCAACATCGAGTTCTTATGGCCTGAGCGCTCGAGGTGCAGTACCCAGTCATGCGAGTTGTCGGGTGGTTCCGTCGTAAAGGTTTCGCCCTTGCTCTTTTCTTTCGCCTGGATCACTTCGCCCGTTGCAGGATTGAGCCATTCCACCTCGTAACTCTGCCTTTCCGGATTCACCGTGACCTGCCCGGGCTTCTCAACATAGATGATGTATTCGACCCCCTGAAGCGCTACGCCGCGCCCGTTTGAAACATCGAAAAACGGCTCCAGTTCCCAATGCCGGTTACCGGTCATGAACTCATACCAGTTCTTCATGCAGGCGGCGGCCTCCTCATTGGGAATCACCGTTTCCGGATATTGGCCGTCCGCAGTCGAATTCCATAGCCGGCGCCGGAATGTGTTCACGTCGTTTACGCCGGAACCGAAGTCATTCACCGCGGGGTATTTATAAAACTGCTGGTCGACCGCGCCGATCTGATCGTCGCCCGTCCGATAAAACCGGTAACGCAGCCAGCCGTCGTCTGTGAGAGGGCCTGACGAGATGCTCGCGCGCGTGGAACGAGTGTGCTTGTAAGGATCAAGATTCGTCAGGTAGTCGGCGATTTCCTTCAGTAACTCGCGGCCGTTATCGTAGCTCTCCCAATTGTCGAGCCCTTGCCACGTCACATCGAAAGCCGCCAGCCGCGACAGCGCGACTTTGAACCATTTTTGCCGCTCTTCGCGCGATTTCAGCAGACGGCGCATCAGCCCGTCCGCTCCGAAGAATGCAATGTCGACAATAATGCCGCGCTGATTCGCGTACCGGATCTTTTCTTCGGCCTCGCGGAAAAAATCCGGTGTTTGAAATCGCGACGCCGATCCCTGATCCACCAGCGTTATTCCCACATGATTGAAATGTTGCGCCGCACGCCGATCGATCAGCGTCTTCCAGTTCGCCTGGGACATCGATTCAAAATCCGGAACGATGAAGCCCATCCATAAATGCGGCGTGAGTTTCGTTCCCTCCACGAGCGCCCAGTGATGCACGTTCGCTGCCCGGAGCCAGCCTTTCTTATCCGACTCGGTGGCCGTCAGCTCGCCACTTTTACCTTCCAATGCCGGGATGCTGCTTGTTACCCGGAAGGTGTATTTGCCTGGCTCAGTTGGCGTAAAGCGAATCGTCCACCGGCTGCCTGCGTCGTGAAATGCGTTTACGAGGGCTGTATTGGCCGAGGGCGATCGAAATTCCGCGTGCAAATCAAAATCCGCGCCAGCGGTGGCGGGAACCTCGAAGGTAACGTCGCAAGGAGAATAAGTGGGCGTTGGCGGGCAGATCGTCTGGGAACAGGCCGGAATGGCCAAGGCCAGAATCGACGGCAGGCGAAGCAGCATAATTTCAGTTTAAAGACCGCTCAGGACACGCTAACGTCTCCGGCGCTTCACTGCGCTTCAGGTGATACAGTTTTCGGCAATGAGGAGTCGTTACGTTTTCGAACGAGCCGCTTTGGTCCTTATATGTCTGGCCGGCGCTGCGGCGCTGGATGGCCAGGTCAATCATGCGGCTCTGCCGCCCCTGCCCGCGCCCCTGGATATCCCGAAACCCGGGCCTGCAAGGGATTCACCATATCAGCCGCAGCCCATCCTTGCCGGTGGACTGGTGATTCCGCTGTACCAGCCTGGCTCACAGTACCTGAACATGGGGCGCGTGCGCGAGCCGGAACAATACAACATGAGTAAGGCTGTCCCGGGTCGTATCAGCAGCATTGTCAACATTCACAACCCATCGATCGAAGTGCACACGGTTGAGCGCGGGATTAATACGGGGGCTGCCGTCATTCTGGTCGCCGGCGGAGGACATAACACGCTGAATGTGGGGGGTGAAGCGGCGGATTTCGTGCCGTTCTTCTATAACTACGGCGTCAATACAATTATCCTGCGCAGCCGCCTCCGCCGTGATGGCTATAACCCGCAGACCGACGAGGTGAATGACGCGCTGCAATCGATCCGCATGGTCCGCGCCTACGCCAAAGAATGGAATATCGATCCGGACAAAATCGGCATGATGGGTTTTTCCGCGGGCGCTGAACTGACTGCGGCCGCAGCCGTGCTGTTCGACGAATTTGACAAGAAGAATAATGCCCCGACCGATCCGCTGGCGGGAACGACGTCGCGACCCGATTTTGTCGGGATCATCTATCCCGGTCCATCACCGTTCGCACGGAATCGCACTCCACCTCCAATTCCGCCCAACGTGCCGCCGGCCTTTCTCGCGTGCGGAGGTTCAGGCGATCGGGTCCATGCCATCTGGGCCATGGAATATTTCAATGCGATGTTGCAGATCGGCGTGCCCAATATTGAACTTCACATCTACGGCGTTGGGAGGCATCCAGGCGACCCCTTGCCGGACGGAAGCAGGATGAGCGGCGGCCTTACAGATCGGAACGATACGCCTTTTGGCCAGTGGCAGTTCCGATTCATCGACTGGTTCCGCGATCTTGGGTTCCTGCAGAAGCCGGGCGTACCAACGAAGGCCGCGAAGGACGTAGCGGATTTCGTAGCGCATCCGCCTCACTTTGGACGCCCCGGGCGAGGTCCTCAGACGCCTTCCGGACCGGTGGGCGCCGCGCAGACAGGCGGGATTAACAAATGATTGGTGAGATTGATATCAGGCCCCGGAAGCAGCCCGTCCGCGCAGGATTGCGCCGATTTCAGCGCCAAGTTGCTTTGCGGTATAAGGCTTCTGAAGAAAAGCGCTGATCGCGTCGCCGAATCTCATCCGCGCATCCGTCTCGCTGAACCCGCTCGAAACGACAACGGGGGTATCCGGACGTATCGCCCGGAGGCGCTTCAGGGTCTCCTCTCCGCTCAAGCCCGGCATCGCCATATCGAGGAGAATGAGGGAAATGGATTCCGGGTCGCGCCCGAACGCGTCCACGCCTTTCTGCCCATCCGCGGCGGCGATCACCTTATAACCACAACGCTCGAGCGCAATCCTTGCCACATTCCGAACGGTCTCCTCATCGTCGATCACGAGTATCGTTCCTGAACCGGGCTCCGCAAATTCTTTGCACCCGCCCTCGTCCGGATCGGTACCGGAGGCGCTTACCGGGAGATAAATTCGAAAGGTCGTGCCGGCGCCCGGAGTGCTGTCGACCTTGATGCCGCCGTGATGTCCGCGGACGATGCCGAGCACAGCCGCAAGTCCAAGTCCGCGGCCCGTGAATTTCGTCGTGAAAAAAGGATCGAAGATGCGCGCTCTTGTGGTTTCGGTCATGCCATGGCCGTTGTCTTCGATTTCGATGACGACATAATCCCCCGGGCAAAGCTCCTCCGCGGGATAGAACCCGCTGACTGCCGCATCGAAGTGCTCGGTGCGCGTCGAGACCCTGACCTCGCCACCGTTGGGTCCGATCGCCTCGGCTCCGTTGATCACCAGATTCATCAGCAGTTGCTGCAGTTGTCCTTTGTCCGCGTCAACGGTCGGGGTATCCGTCAGATCGAAGACAATGCGCGCGTTTTTCGGGATCGACGCGCGAATCAGAGATGTGATCTCCTGCGCCTCACGACCGGGCGATACCGGACGGCTGACGAATTTGCCACGGCCCGAATAGGCGAGCATCTGTTTGGTGAGCTGGGAAGCGCGTTCGGCCGCGCTCATCAGTTCCTGCAACGCGATCTTGTCTTCCTCGTTGCCGATTTTGGCGTCCAGAAGCAGACTCGCATTTCCCAGAATGCCTGTGAGCAGATTATTGAAATCGTGCGCGACTCCGCCGGCAAGAATGCCCAGGCTTTCCAGTTTTTGCCTGTGCCGGTCCGCTTCCGCCGCATGTTTGCGCTGGGTAACGTCCTGCGCGACCCCGATGATGCGCAGCGATCCGTCTTCCTGATTTCTCGAAAGCTGACCTCTTGCAAAAATCCAGCGGAACGCGCCATCCACATGCACAACACGGTATTCGCTTTCGTATTCCGGATTGCCCGGCCCGCAACGTTCAAGATCGAGCACTGCCATTTCGCGGTCTTCCGGATGAATGCGATCCCTCCAGTCGGAGAGCGGAATTTCCGTAATTTCCGAAGAGACCCCGAGCATTTCACTCGTGAACGGTCCAATCTGTAAGACATTGGACTGCAGATCCACTTGCCAGATTCCGAGTTGCGCAGCCTCGATCGCGACACGAAGCCTCTGTTCGCTTTCGCGCAGGGCCTGCTCCGCCCGTTTGCGCTCCGCGATATCAATCATCAGTTCGCGCGTGCGGTCGGCGACCTGGCGTTCCAGCTCGAGAGTGATGCGCCGGGCGTTTTCCTGCTGCAGCCTTCGCTCGGTAATGTCGCGAATTACTGAAACGACCAGGCCCGATTCCCCTGTTTCGACAGGTTTCAGACTTACCTCTGCAGGAAACAGAGAACCCAGGCTCGTGATGCAGGTGATTTCCGTGCTTTCCCCCGGCCGCACAGAGAACCATTCCGGCGAAAGCTGCGCGATCGATTGATCCATCAGTTCGCCGCGCGTATATTTGAACAGCCGCTCCGCTTCGCTGTTTACGCTGCGAATCCGGTGATCGCGATCGAAGATAATCATCGCCTCGGGGGCAGCTTCGAGAATCGCCCGGATGCTCGCTTCGGCGCGCTGCAGATCTTCCGCCTGCCGCCTCAGGAGGCTGGCGTTCTTGCTTAATTCAACAAAAACCGAGACTTTGGATTGCAGGATCTCCGGAACAATCGGCTTGAAAAGGAAATCGACGGCCCCGAGATCGTAGCCGCGAAACAGGTGCTCTTCGTTCTTGTATCCGGTCAGAAAAAGAATCGGCGTGTTGCGCGATCGTTTTCGGCTTCGAATCATCGTCGCCGTCTCAAAACCGTCCATGTCCGGCATGCGGACGTCCAGAAGGATGGCGGCGAAGTCCTCCTCCAGCAGATAGCGGAGCGCCTCGATTCCGGAGCGCGCAGTGACCAGCTCCTGCCCCAGCCTCTCGAGAGTGGCCTCGAGTGCGATCAGGTTTTCCGGATTGTCGTCAACCAGCAGCAGCTTGACTACGTCGCCTGGCGCCTTTTCAATGTCCATTCGAAGCTCTTGGATGTCACGTACGATCGCCGGCGCCCGCCCCGCGGACGTTCTCCGGGCTTGCAACCCACACTCGCATCACGCTGAACAGTTGCTCGAGATCCACCGGCTTCGTCACATAATCGGAAGCGCCCGCCTCGATGCATTTCTCGCGATCGCCTTTCATCGCCTTGGCCGTGAGCGCGATGATGGGAAGCGCGCGGAACCGCGGAATCCTGCGGATCGCCCGCATGGTTTGATAACCATCCATTTCCGGCATCATGATGTCCATCAGGACCACGTCCACATCGGGCGTGCTTTCCAGCAACTCAATGCCGGCCCTGCCGTTTTCGGCGTGGATCACCTGCAGATCGTGATGCTCGAGAACGCTGGTAAGCGCGAAGATGTTGCGGAGATCGTCATCGACGACCAGCACCTTTTTTCCGGCGAGTACGGAATCGGTCTGGCGGAGTTTCCGCAAAATCTCCCGTTGGTCGGGAGAAAGCCGCTGTTCATTGCGGTGGCTGAGCAGCGCGCTTTCATGCAGCAGCCGTTCCGGATTCGGGGCATAGCGAGTCGCGCCGGACCGCGCCGCCCAGCGAAGTTCGATGTGCTCCTCCTCCGTTAGCGGGCGAGTTCCGTAAATAATGCACGGAACCGGATGTGGCGACGTCTGGCGTTGAATGTCCTCCACGACTTTCATCGCGGATTCATCCGGCGTCTGCAGATCGACAATTACACAGTCGAAGTATTCATTCGCGATGATTGCCTGCGCTTCGGCGCCGTCGCGTGTAGTCCGGATTACAACATCATCGCCCCCCAGCAACTCCGTCGCCTGCGCAATGTTCGGCTCTACACCCGAAATCAACATCAATTTACGGGGACGCGGGGTAATCGAATGCTGGATGGTGGTGAACGCGTCCTTGAGCGAATCCTGAGAGAGCGTTTTCTCGAGGTACGTCATCGCTCCAAGAGCGAGGCCACGCCGACGGTTTTCATCGCCCGAAATAATGTGGACCGGAATGTGCCGGATCTCGGAATCGTGCTTTAATCGATCCAGAATCGTCCAGCCCGCCATATCCGGCAGCGATATATCGAGCGTGATCGCGCCCGGATGAAAGTCGCGGGCGAGCGCAAGGGCGGTTGCGCCGCGAAGCGCGACCAGCGCTTTGATGTTTCTCTCGTGAGCCAGATCCACGAGGATGCGCGCGAAAGTCACGTCATCTTCCACGATGAGAAGGACCGGATCGCCCGGGTGTATGTTGTTTCGATCGTCATCGATCGTCACAGTCTCAATCACTACGGGTACGTTTGTCCGGGGCCTGGGGAGAATCAGATCCAGATTCGCGATGGACTCGGCATGTGTGGCTATGCTGGCTACGGCCTCTGGTTCCTGCTGGCCGATTTCAGCAGCCTTGGGCGCGAACGCGGGCGTGCTGTAGGTCTGGGGCAGATACAGCGTGAACGTGCTTCCAACTCCCGGCTGGCTTTGCAAACGGATCTCGCCGCCCAGCAGCCGCGTGAGTTCCCGGCTGATCGAAAGGCCCAGACCAGTGCCGCCATAGCGCCGGCTAGTCGTCCCATCGGCCTGCTGGAAGGCTTCGAAGATGATCTGCTGCTTGTCCAGCGGTATGCCGATTCCGCTGTCGGTTACTGAAAATGCAAGCACCGTCTTGGCGCGATTCAATACGGGATGGCGCGCGCTCCAGCCGGACGCCGCCTTTTCGATCCGAAGCTTCACGACTCCTTGTGACGTGAATTTGAGGGCGTTGGAAATCAGGTTTTTCAAAACCTGCTGCAGACGCTTGACGTCGGTGTGCATCGTCGGCCCGACGGTCGGATCGATTTCGATGTTGAACTCGAGACCCTTGCCATCGGCCACGTGCCGGAACGTCCGCGAGACGTACTCCTCGAGCCCCGCGAAACTCACGGTGCCGAGTTCCACGTCCATCTTTCCCGATTCGATCTTCGCCAGATCGAGAATGTCGTTGATCAGCGCAAGCAGGTCAGTACCGGAAGAGTGAATGGTCTCGGCATATTTCACCTGTTTGGGCGAAAGGTTGCGATCCGCATTCTCAGACAACATGCGCGCAAGAATCAGCAGATTATTCAGCGGCGTCCGCAATTCATGCGACATGTTGGCAAGAAATTCGGATTTGTACTTCGACGTAAGCGCGAGCTGCTCGGCCTTTTCTTCCAGAGCCTGTTTCGCCTGCTCCACTTCCTGATTTTTCTGCTCGACTTCCGTCTTCTGCTCGGCGAGCAGTTTGGCTTTTTCCTGCAACTCTTCGTTGGTTTGTTGCAGCTGTTCCGCCAGCGCCTGGGATTGCTTCAGCAGCTCATCCGTTCGCATGGTGGCGGCGATCGTGTTCAATACGATGCCGATGTTCTTCGTAAGCTGATCGAGAAAAGCCAGGTGGATGTCGCTGAACTGGTACATGGAAGCCAGCTCAACCACCGCTTTTACTTCTCCTTCGAACAGCACCGGCAGAACAATCAGATTGACTGGCGTGCCATCCCCCAGGCTGGAACTGATCCTGACGTAATCGCCCGGAAGATTACTCAGCAGAATCCGTTCCTTGCGTCTTGCGCACTCGCCTATGAGTCCTTCGCCAAACTGGAACTGCTGCGGAACACCGTTCTTCTCCGACCAGGCATACGCCGCCGTAAGCTTCAGCACCGGCGTTTCTTCCGCGCTTTCCGCCATATAGAACGTGCCATGCTGCGCGGTGACAAGCGGCGTCAGTTCAGATAGCAGCAATTGCGCCACAGTGAGCAGGTCGCGCTGGCCCTGCACCATTCCCGTAAACTTCGCGATATTCGTCTTGAGCCAGTCCTGATCGTTGTTCTTGCGGGTGGTTTCGGCCAGATTGCCGATCATCTGGTTGATGTTGTCCTTCAAAACGGCGACTTCGCCCTGCGCCTCTACAGCGATCGTCCGTGTCAGGTCGCCTTTGGTTACGGCTGTCGCCACATCGGCAATCGCGCGCACCTGAGTCGTCAGATTGGCCGCAAGCTGGTTGACGTTGTTCGTCAGATCCCTCCAGATACCGGCGGTTCCCGGCACTCGCGCCTGTCCTCCCAGCTTGCCTTCGATACCGACCTCGCGCGCCACGGTCGTCACCTGATCCGCGAACACCGCGAGCGTGTCGATCATTTCGTTGATCGTGTCCGCCAGTTCCGCAATTTCGCCCTTGGTTTCGAGAACCAGTTTGCGTTTCAGGTCGCCGTTCGCGACGGCCGTAACTACCTTGGCGATACCGCGCACCTGAGTCGTCAGATTCGACGCCATCAGGTTCACGTTGTCCGTGAGGTCTTTCCACGTGCCCGCCACACCCCGCACATCGGCCTGCCCACCAAGTTTGCCGTCAGTCCCGACTTCGCGCGCCACGCGCGTCACTTCACTCGCGAATGAGTTCAGCTGATCGACCATCGTATTGATGGTGTTCTTCAACTCCAGGATTTCACCGCGGGCATCCACCGTAATCTTGCGGGACAGATTGCCGTTCGCGACCGCCGTGGTTACCGCGGCGATATTTCGAACCTGATCGGTAAGGTTGCTGGCCATGGAGTTCACCGAATCGGTCAGATCCTTCCAGGTTCCAGCGACGCCTCTTACCTGCGCCTGGCCGCCCAGCTTGCCTTCAGTACCTACCTCGCGCGCCACGCGCGTCACTTCGCTCGCAAACGCGTTCAGCTGGTCCACCATCGTGTTGATAGTGTTCTTCAACTCGAGGATTTCGCCCCGCACATCCACCGTAATCTTGCGTGAAAGATCGCCAGTCGCAACGGCGGTGGTGACCTCCGCGATATTGCGGACCTGGTTTGTCAGATTGCTGGCCATGGAGTTCACCGAATCAGTCAGATCCTTCCACGTACCGGCGACTCCCGGCACCAGCGCCTGGCCTCCGAGTTTGCCGTCCGTGCCAACCTCTCGCGCAACACGCGTGACCTCAGCAGTAAAGACGCTGAGTTGTTGAATCATGGTGTTGACGATATTGGCGGAGCGCAAAAACTCGCCTTCCAGCGGTCTTCCACCCACGTCCAGTCGAACTGTTTGCGCCAAATTGCCCTGGGCGACGGCGGCGATCGCGCGAGTCACCTCCGTAGTTGGCCTCAACAGATCTTCGATCAGAGTGTTGACCGAGGCCTCCATTGAGCCCCATGAGCCGCGCGATTGTTGAAAGCGAGTTCGCTCGCGGGTCTTACCTTCTTTGCCGACGGCCTGGCCTACCCGGTTAAGTTCACGGGACATCTGCTCGTTGGCCGCGACGATGTCATTAAAGGTATCGGCAATCTTGCCTTCCAAGCCCACCCAGGCAACGGGAAGTCGGACAGAGAAATCGCCATCCCGCATGGTCTGGAGACTCGCCAGAATCAGCGCTAGATTCTCAGGTCGTGGACCCAGAAGGTCTTTGGATACTTTGCCATTCTTTCCATTTGCCGAAGGTGTCGTCTTCTTTGCATCTCTTGCTGAAACGGTGGCGGTCGTCGCCATAAATCACGGTCTCCTGTTTGAGTTGCTATGGCAAACCAGTATTCGAGCCCAACTTTCGGGGTTCAATTTGAGGAACGAGAACCATGGAGATTTTTGCAAATTGGATCAAAGGCGTGGCTAAGAAATAACCCAAATGGGATGCAATACCCACATGATTAGGTTGCCCGCAATATCTAGAGAGAAGCAGCCAGCTTAATCTGGGAGGAAGGCTCAGTGTTCCGTGAGCTGGCCTCCCGCCAAATTATTGAAAATAGAGTGCTTGATTCATCTGCCTAAAGATCCATCGTGAATATCGCGATCGAGTGCGGGTGTATTGTCTGTTCGGACAGCTCGGATCGAACCGGCGGCTCGGTCTTCACAGCGGTCGAAGCGAGATCCGGTGCTGAGATTACTTCCAACAACCTGGGTTTCTTTGGAAGTTGGATCGTCAACGATTGCGATTCATCCTTGTTCACGATAATTACAACTAAATCGCGATGGGATGGGTCGCCAAGACGCTTTGAGGCGAATGCAGTTGCGTTGACTTTACCTGGATCAAAATCAATTGGGACGATCTGGGTTCCCGCGAAGCGTTGGGCTGCGAGCATCCCGTGATAGACAGGCTCGGCAACGTATTTGGCGCCGATGTGAGCGATCGGGGTGTAGTAGGGGTGAGGATGTGTGGCCGGGTCATCCGTGACCATGTCGTCCCCTGGCAGCTTGCCGCCGAGGGAATTTGCGACCATCTGGCCATCGCCACCGTGCAGATTGACGCCGGCATACCCCAGCGAGGCTAGCGTGAGCAAATAGTCAGCGGCCCAAAGTGAGGAGGCAAACACATCCGAAACGCCTGGTTTGCCTCCTCGATAGCATGTGTTTCCTTCGGTCATTCGCCACGCAGTGTTAAGTTTGGCAGCAGCAGCCCGTACAGTCTTAGCGACTTCGGCTACTTTTGGGTCTCGTCTAAGGATCCGGCCTATCGTCATGGTCGGGTCTGACGGGGGGCCGCCGATATAGTAATGGTGAGTCAGGCAGGCGATATGCGAGCGAATGGGATCATTTGCCAGACGGTCGCCGATCGTTGCGAACCACTGCGCGTTGCTGGCAATATCCGGCATGCCAAATTTGGCGTTGGGTAGCCGGCTAAGAATTGCCTTTGCGAAGGTAAGCCATTCGTCGAGGTAGGTGTCCGCAGTCCAGGTTTTGGGATCACGAATGGTGGTTCCGAAACGGTCGGCCTCATTGCCTATCTGGAAGTACCCGAGCTTTGGCCCGAGCGTTCTGGCTACGAATTCAGCTTCCGCAGCTGCGAGGGCTGGGATGTTGGTGCCAAGGTTTATTCCGTAGAGGCATGTCCAGCCGGTGGCATCGAGAAAGCTGCGCAGATTTTGGACAGCTTCGGGCGTCACCGCGTACGAGAGATCTGGAGGTGGATCCCCAACTTTGTACTCGCGCTTGGCGCGGGGTGGGGGAGTGGACGCTGGCGTAGGTTTCCAGAAACCGTAATCCGAGGTATTTCCGCCAAGGCGCAAGACTCCACTTGGGGCAAGAGCACGGAGCTGAGCGATAAGCCCGTGATTGGCGGGCGAGAAAAACTTTGGATCGGATAATTGTTGGGTTTCATAGGAAAGTCCGATGAAATTATGAGGAACCGTTGGTCCTGGCTCATCGGAATGCAGTGTGATCGTCGCGCTTTTAGATGAAGCGGCTTGTGCAATGGAACGGAGGGTTGGAAGCGTCGCTGCAGTGGCGGCGGCTGTTGTCAGGAAGCCGCGGCGATCCATAAGTCTCATGCAGAGAAGCGTACGAGCGAGGAGGCCGCAAAGCAAGCGTCGCCGTTAACTTAACTTAATTAGAGCCGGATATTCTGTTTGTCCGGCAGCGGTCGCTTCGATCGACCGCTGCGCTATGTCCCGCAGAACGTCTGAAGAACGGATTCTTCAGGCCGGGCGGGCATGGCGTATCGCTCCATGCCGGGCCTCTCAATGTAAGGATTTGAGATGAGGTCCAGCAGTTCCTCGAAAGGCGCGAAATTCTGTTGACTGACCGCGGCCTGAATCATCTGTTCGACTATGTGGTTGCGCGGAATATATGCAGGATTTGCCATCCGCATGACTGTGGAGCGTTCTGAGCCTGAAATATCTTCGGCCTGAAGCCGCTGACGCCAGACAGCAGCCCACGTGTCGTAGGCGTTGGGGTCGGCAAAGAGTGCTCGCACTCGGCTGTTATGTTCCGGTCCGGCTGCGGCATCGCTAAGCCGTCGGAAGGTCAAGGTATAGTCGGCGTGATTGGCGCTCATTCGTTCGAAGAGGTCCTGGGCCAGTTGCACGTCGCCATCGCGCTCGGTTAGGAGGCCTAATTTTCGTCGCAGACCTGCAAGGTAGGAGGCTTGGAAATGCGAATTAAATGTTCCTAGTGCCTCGGTAGCGGAAGCTACTGCCGCTTCCTCGCCTCCCGCCTCGACCGCCAGCACAGGGAGCAAGGCTTCAGCGAGGCGGGTCAGATTCCAGAGATCGATCTGAGGTTGGTTGCCGTACGCATAGCGCCCATGAAAGTCGATTGAACTGAAAACGGTTTTTGGATCGTAGGCTTCCATAAAGGCGCAGGGGCCATAGTCGATGGTCTCGCCAGAGATTGAAGTGTTGTCTGTGTTCATGACGCCGTGGACGAAGCCGAGGAGCATCCACTGCGCAATCAAGGAAGCATGGCGGCCTATTACTCCATCGAGAAAGGCGCGATAACGATTTTTGGCTTCGGCAGCGGCTGGGTAATGGCGGGCGATCGCATAGTCGGCCAGCAGGCGCATTGCTTCGGCATCCTCGCGCGCCGCAAAATATTGGAAGGTTCCGACTCGGAGGTGACTTGCTGCGACGCGAGTCAGCACTGCACCGGGTAACGGAGTCTCCCGGAGGACCTGTTGGCCTGTACTCACTGCGGCTAGCGCCCGTGTCGTGGGAACTCCCAGCGCGGACATTGCTTCGCTGACGATGTATTCGCGGAGTACGGGGCCGAGTGCGGCGCGGCCATCGCCCCGGCGCGCGAATGGAGTCGGACCACAGCCCTTTAGCTGGAGATCGTAA
>Ga0068855_100006036_pt1 | contig 14775 bp, 14 predicted proteins | sample KBSCornC52_FD_66592 | JGI IMG/M metagenome (GOLD analysis project Ga0068855, IMG submission 66592) | Corn rhizosphere microbial communities from Kellogg Biological Station, Michigan, USA - KBS Corn C5-2 | ecosystem: Host-associated > Plants > Roots > Rhizosphere > Soil ...
GAGCGTCGTCCAGAAGCTTATGGCTGCGCAACTCGCCACGGTCGAGAAGGAGGCCGCCACCGCGCTCGTGCCGCTCAACGGCTCCAGTCTCGCATCTGCGGTCAAAACTTAGCGTAACAGGTTCAAATGCTTCTGTGCCAGCAAATCGGCGCAGTCGACCCTCATTGTAACATCCGGTCCAATCAGTCTCCTACGCCAAACAGATCATTTCTGCTTAATCGTGTGGTGAACCTTTGATCTGAGGTGTTCGGTGAACTACAAACCGCAGGAAGCGTACTCGAACACGCATCCTCGAAGGAGAATCAGATGACCAACAATAACAAGGCCGCGCAGGTAACCGCAGATCAAGAAGCAATCGCTGCGCCCCGAGACAATTCAGTGGCGCCTATCACCGTGGCGGGCCAGAAGTATGTTCCGGCAGCGGGCAGACACAGCCAGCAAAAGCGAGATCAAGCGATCGCTCGTGGGGCCGCGCTGGGCTTTACGACCGCGCGCGAGCTGCACGATTACGATCGCGCGCAGGTGCTGGCAAAGCTGCAGAAGACGGTCGATGTCGCACAGGCACAGCAGCGCAACGAAGCAAGCCGGAAGACCGGCGCTTAAGCCCGATTCTTAGCGGACGAGCCGGTAACTTCAGCCGGCTTTGCCGCTATTTTCAGTCCGCACTCAATCCACTGGGACCTTCCAAAGCGCTTCATCGTAGAGGAGGATCAGATTCCGGCCGTCCGGCGTCCAGCGGATATCCTCGAAGACTTCACCAATCTGCACATCAGTGACATGCCCTTTCGGCACAGCACCTAACTCATGCGGCGACGATCCGTCGCGATTCCGCACCGATAGGACTGTATAAGCCTGTTCGCCGCTTCCGAGGTCCGGGAAGAGCCGGCGGAGCCACTCCCGCGCAGGTTGCCGTACTACGCGGTTTTCAATGCAAATCAAACGATCGCCATTTGGAGAGTAGGGGGAGTTGCCCCTGCTCCATTCCGATTCAACCAATCTGCCGAAACCTTCGTTGAAGCTGTCCGAGGTGAATACGGCGCTGGTTTTTTGGTGGCTTACTCGGTTCAGCCGAGAAGATGTCGTAAATCCAAGTGCCATTCGACAGCCTGCCAGTCCGGCTCGGAAACAGGAAGACATGCCGGCTGTCTTCCGACCATGCTGCACCCCTGCTTGTGCCGCCGCGATAGGAAATATTGGCGTGGTGAAGTCCGTCCACGCTGATGATTCCGCCGCCCGTAAACGCTGCCATATCCTGCCAGAAGAGCAGCTGCTTCCCATCCGGTGACACGGTTACCTCGAAGTTGAAGGGCTTCCAACACCTGTTGTACCACTGAGTCAGCGCCGGCTGAAGAGTAACTGTTCCAGCCGAAACGTCCTGGAGATAGAGGTCTTCTTCACTGTCGTCTCCGCTCGAACCATGCGGGCGCAGTGTGTATCGGAACAGCAGCAGGCTATGGTCCGACAGGATAATGCGGCGATCCGCAGGCGCTGCTTTGCCGATCTTACGGGCGCGCTCAAGCAGCTGAGGCGTACGAGGGGTCGTTATAGCTGCGATCGCCGCGCCGAACACCAGAAGGACAATTAGAGTCCTGAACGCTGGAGCCGCCTTTCGGTGTCGCGGTTTCAAAGCATTTGTACCATCAGCCATAGGACGCCGCCAACCGAGTTGTTTGCTGTTGCGAGCTTGAAGCAGCCGTGTTATTGCGGTACGGTTATCAATCAGGGCTTCTTGCAGTGCGATGTTGCCCTTTCTGTTTTGATGGACGCATTGGCACCGCGCTGAAGAAGAAGGCTCCCGTACCGCATTTTGGTCTTTACCCTGATAACCGACTATACCGGGTTGTTCAGTTGGAGCGTCGATACACCACCGCCCGCGGCGTGAATTCAACGCCCTCATCCAGCGGGAAGATCGGCCGGGCGCAGATCGTGTGGCCAAGGGTGGGCAGGTTTGCCGAGGTCGAGCCTGGAATGTCGATGTTGAAATTCTTTTCCACCCAGGCGTCGTACATGCGATACTCGGTGTGCGGCGACTTCACGACGATCAGGTCGAAGTCCTTTGGATCGATCCCGTTGGAGTAGTACATTGCCCGGTCGAATAGACTGAGCGTCTTGCTGAACACCACCACCGTAAAGTTGTCGAAAGTCAGCACGGCGGTGGGGCCGGCATCCAGAGGCAGCTTCATCGTTTCCAGCCGCGATTGGCCGTCCGAAAGCAGCTTCACCCGGGCGGTCACGGGCATCGGCGTGAAGCGCTTCGTATCGAGCGCCCCGCCGAGCGTGACGTCGATCTCCGCGCCCACTCCCGCCCCGTGCGCCGCCGCTGCCGCAGCGGGATCAACGATCTGCGCCAGCACGCGTTTTCGATATCCCGCCTTTCGCAGTCCTTCGATGATAATGTTGGAATCGCCGGTTGCCCCAGAAGAGGTCGCGTCCGGAGCGTCGGTAAAGACCACCTGGCCCTCGATCGTCTCTGCCTGCGCGATGGCCCGCCCGAGGGAGATGAACTTGCCCTGCATCCGATGGCGCATCGGCCAGAACTCCTCGGCGAGGCGAACTGCCTCTGCTCTGGCCGTCGCCTCCTGACCGTCCGTGGCCACCAGCACCTGGCAGCACAACTCGGGCACATCGGTGAACGGGTTGCCGATCATAATCCCCGCCGCCAGCGCCGTCCCGTCACGCTCGATGCGCTGCGCCTCCCGAATCAGGTCGCCGTAGCATCCCGTGCGCGTGATCAGCTCGTCGCCCCGCACAAGCGCCGGAATGACCACTCGCGCGATCACCGGTCTGACGTTGTCCGAGAGAATACGCACGAGGAATTCCGCCCCGCGCCGGCCGGTATCGGCGAAATCGACGTGCGGATACGTGTGGTAGGTCGCCAGGCCGTCGACCTGCCGGAGCATTCGATCCGTGAGGATGCCGTGCAGATCGAGCGAGATGACTATGGGTGTCTGCTCTCCCACGATCCGCCGAGTCTCTTGAAGCAGGTAACCTTCCGGGTCAAGCTCGCCGTCCGCGCCCATCGCCCCATGCAGCGAGAAATAGACGCCGTCGACGCCGCCCTGCGCAGCCGTAGAAACGGCGTCGAGCACCTCTTCCGCGAGCTGCTTCCAGCCCGCCGCCGAAAGCAGCCCCGCCGATCCCGCCCGCGCGGAAATCGCAAACACGGGTTCCATTTCGGCACGACGAAGCACTGGCAAAGCCCCGCCGAGCGCGGTGTTCAGACCCTCCTGAGAGAGCATCTCCTCACCACGGTCGATCCGGAAGTTCGTATACTCCGATGGGACGGGGTTGAATGACGAGATCTCCTGCATGCACTCCACGATCAGTATGCGAGGCTTAGACACGGTATCGGACATCCTTTCACTCGGCGCACGAGGGCGTATCTGATTTTAACCTTCAGTCTTCGGCTTCAAACCATCGCTGGTTAGCTCATAGGTTGTCGGCCCGGTGACGCGATATTGCAGTGGCTTGCCCGTAAATGGGTCGAGAATCAAGCGGCCCAGCTTAAGCGCGTCAAGATTGGGTGGCAGGGCGTCATGGTACCAGCGGTACTTCCGGATCGCGGCGTGCACACCCAGCACCTGCATCCTCGCCTGATCCTTCACGAACGCTGTCTGCGTGCTTTCGAATACCGGGTCGAGCGTTTGCGCCAATGCGTTGACGTAGTCCGCCACCAGCTTTTCGCCTTGGAGTGGCGGTGGTAGCTTGCGATCCCAGAGAGGCTTTTTCAAGTTTTCGGCATAATGGTCCAGCCGCGCCCTCATCCCGGCCAGGATGCGCTCCTTCGGAAAGCTTGGATCGGCGGGGAACTGCGCCATCATATTCTTCAACACCTGGTCACGCTCCGCGCCCACCGCGTCGATCGCCGGATCGGGAGCCTCCTGCCAGGCGCGCGCGAGCAGAATGACTCGGCGGCAGTCTTTCTCCGAGAGCTGATCCAGGTGACGGATCATCGCACTGGTCGCCACCGAATCCACCGCAACTCCCACAAGCCCGCCGATCAGCGCGTCGCTTTGCACGGCGTACCCGAGCCGCAGACTGTCCTGCAGATCATCGATCGCCTGCCCGACGCGTCCATCGGCGCACGCGACATACTGCTCCAGCGCCAGCACGCGCGCCAGCCGCCGATAGAGCGCGTATGCCTTAAACGCAGTGTCTTGCTGCTTGTCGCGCGGAGTATGAAGCGACTTCGTCAGTCCGATGCGGAAGAGGGTGAGAGCGTTCTGTACTGGCGGATCTGCGATCACGGCGCGCTTTTGAGGGAGGTCCAGTGTGTTGAGGCCCTTCTGTTCTCCGTCCAAAAGCAGCGTGCTCTTGCCTAGCATTTCACCCGCCGCCACGATCTCCTCATAGCCGTTTTGCCCCGTAGGCTGCGGAAAGAGCTGCTGGAATATCGATTGAGCGGGCTGCTCCTGAGCGCGCGCCGTCGGCACCAAAATCGCTAAGAAAAGGCAAGCGACCAGCAAGCACTTATTACGCATCAATATGAACCTCCGTCATGCATGACGCGCCGATTCCGAGCGGGTTTCAAACCATGCGAATCAGAATAATACCTCGTCGTTCGGCGTCAATAGTTGCTCGGTGTCGAAACTCGCAGTATTAAGTTTGCAATTCGGCTCACGGGCATACTACGCCCGCGTGCTTGAGGTTGAGTGTGGCAATCACGCCAGCGGTTCGATTGCATAAGTTGGTTGGCAAGTTAGCATCTTTACCAAGATTCCTGTCTCGATCCCAATGGACGTACATAGCCGAACAAGGAGCACGACGCAATGGCTACCACAAAGCAACTCAAAGACCGTTGGCTCACAGAGTCCGGCAAGAAGATCCGGGACCGAGTAGACAAATACTTCGAAGAGTTGCATCAAGCTCACCGACCCGGTACCTCTTCGGACCTGGAACGCATTGTAAGCGAGCTGCCGTATTTGGACGAGGTTCCGCTTGGACGGGATCTTCGGGGTATCTGTTTGGGCGGCGTTGCACACTACTTCGATTTCACAGGATGGGACTTTTCCTTTAGCCAAACCAGCCTGTTCTTCTCTGGATGCATTTTGGACAATGCTGTGCTGGATCGAGTAGATTACCATGGTTATCTTAACGAAGCCAAGATGACAGGTGCCAGCTTTCGCGGCGCAAACCTGAGCAGAATCAACGCGGAGAGTATGTATGCACGCAATTGCTGTTTCGACGGAGCAACGTTAAGAGGAACAAACTTTCAGAAATCGGACCTGACAGGTTCTTCATTCGTGAAGGCAAAGCTTCAGAACGCTACATTTGGCAGCGCTACGATACTGGGTTGCAACTTTCGCGATGCCAAACTCGATGGTGCGGTCATCGCGCAAGCGATAATAGACAAGTCAACGGATTTCCGCGGCGCGTCGCTGATCAACCTCTGGTACCAGGAGCACCGGAATCAACTTGGCGAGCTCATGTGGCCTGAGAACGACTGGCGGCAGGCGACCTATGATGAAATCACGGTGTACGGAGAGAAACCGGAGGTCGAGGAGTATGAACTGCTTAACGCCTTGATATCGCTTATGAAGGACGACGGCTCGGCCGACGCAAAGGAGATCGCGACGAAGTTGCGCGCCGCCCGTCCGCTCGTTCCGAAGAATCCCGACCATTGGATCGAAAGTGTGTTTCAGCAAGTCACGCCAGAACAGACCAAGCTGCTAGAATCGGCGATGATAGACGCCGTAAAGATGGTGGATTAGCAGTATGGTATACTTCGAATTGTTGGAGGTACTTAGCGGATGAGACTTACGTTGGTTATTCCACCCGAATTAGAGCGGCGGCTTGCTGTCGAAGCGAAGGCACGCGGCCTTAAAGTTCCGGACTTGGCTCTGGAGACGCTTGAGGTTTCAACGCCAGCCCCAGCCTCTGATAGTACAGACCGGTCGCTAATCGATGTGGCGAGCGAGATGTGGCATAACGTCCCGCAGTCTGAGTGGAGCGAAGTTCCGGTTGACTTTGCGCAAAATCATCGTACCTATCGAAAGTCACCCCGCAAGAAAAACGGATGAGGCGACTATTCGCAGACACTGGATATTGGATCGCACTCACGTTTCCACGGGACGCCCTTCATGCCTCTGCCGTTGCACAGGCAGCCAACGCAAAATCGATTCCGATAGTGACTACGGAGATGGTACTGACGGAATATCTGGACGGAGCCGCCGAACTCGGCCCACATATTCGACAACGCGCTCACTTGTTCGTGACGGATCTCCGAAAGCTTGCACAGGTTCAGATCATTCCACAATCCGCCGAGCTGTTCCAGCGAGCAATGGACCTTTATGCTGCCCGTCCGGACAAAGAGTGGACCTTGACAGATTGTTCGTCATTCGTAATTTGCCAAGACCTCGAAATCGTTGAGGCTCTCGCTCACGATCACCACTTCTCTCAAGCAGGATTCATACTACTGCTGTGAAGATCGCGAATGCGGTATCAATGCCCCCGCGCGCTCAGATTTAGCCCAACCACCCCCGCCACAATCAGCAGCAGCGAGACCACCTTCATCGATGTAATCGACTCCTTGAACCAGATCACCCCGATCGCCGCGATCAGCCCCGTGCCGACGGCGCACCAGATCGCGTAGGCCACGCTGACTTCCATCTTCTTCACCGCCAGCGACAGCAGAATCGTGCTCAGGGCGTAGCATGCTACGGCGATCAGTGCAGGCTGCCAGCGCGTGAATCCGTTGGAGAACTTGACGTTCATGGTGCCGATCACTTCGCTCACGATCGCAATAGCAAGGTAGAGTCCGCTCATAATTACCGCTCCGGGAATTTAGGTTATTATGGCATAGAGTAGTCGGACCCGCCGAGCACGCAACTCTGGCGCGATTATTGCGAAACATCGCCGGACATATCATAATCCTATGATAAGGAACACATGAAATCAGGATGTTGATGCAAACCGTTCTTCGCCGGATTGCATCTCCGCCATAATACAGCTTTCGGCAGCCTCATTTCCTGCCTTCCTAATCGTTTTTTGAATCTGTCTGCCTGGGGGCATAAGAGATCTATGGACCAACGAACAAGCAATCGTGCCTTTACATTGATCGAATTGCTCGTCGTGATCGCGATTATCGCGATTCTTGCGGCGATACTCTTTCCGGTCTTCGCGCAGGCTCGCGAGAAGGCGCGCCAGTCCGCGTGCATCTCCAACCTCAAGCAGATTGGCACGGCCTTCGCGATGTACACGGAGGACTATGACAGCCTCCTGCCCGACAGGCGCGATCTGAAATCCATGCTCCCGGGCGGATTTCGACCGTGGACCTCCTGGCCGCCATTTGATCCCAGATCCGGCTGGGCGGCGGTCGTCCTCGAGCCATATACAAAGAACTACCAGATCTGGTCGTGCCCCGATCTTCAGGGAACTCCGCTCGGCACCGCGATCCAGTCGGCGCAGCCCATTACCTCCGACCCGAACGGTCCCATCGCTCGATACTGGATGTGGCGCTTCGATCACATCGATAACCCGGTCATCCTCAAAAACCTGTGGGGCAAGACCGACCTGCAGGCAGTTGCGGATGTCCAGGCCGCCAACGATCCTACCATCGATTACCCCAACGGCGTTTCCGACCTGATGATCGTCGAGGATCCCTACTATCCGGCGACCACTCCCACCGTTCTCCCAGGTCTTAAGGGACTTACGGCGCACCAGGGAGGGCGCAGCCGGCTCTTCCTCGACTGGCACGCCAAGTTCTTCCGAGACATCCGAACTGGCAATTGAAATGAACCTTCTCACATCAATCGCGTCTACAGTCGCAATGGGACTTTGATTCGTTTAGCCACAAGGCGGACAATCGCAATCTAATAGCGGAGGAGCAACAATGAGCGAGCGACAGATCGGTGCACACAACCCGGACGCATTCTGCGGGCATATTCAGGCGGCGAGCTCGCGCCGGGAGTTCCTGGCGCGGACCGGCATGGGGATTGGGGCGATCGCGCTGGAGGCGCTGATGCAGGAGATGCTCCCGGCATCCGCTCGCGCCGGCGGCAATCCACTGGCCGCGCATCCTGCACCGCTGCCGTGTAAAGCGAAGGCAGTCATCCATATCTTCGCAGGCGGCGCGCCGAGCCATGTGGATACCTTCGATCCCAAGCCCGCCCTGCAGAAGTACCGCGATCAGTCGCTTCCCGGTTCCTCCGGCGTCGCGTTTCCCTCGCCGTTCAAGTTCCTGCCGCAGGGTAAGAGTGGGCTGGAATTGAGCGAGCTCTTCCCCAAGCTCGGCGGAGTGGCGGACGACCTGTGTGTCATCCGGTCCATGTTCACCGATGTACCGGCACACGGCCCCGCGTCCAAGATGATGAACACCGGCTCGCTCGTGCTGAGCAAGCCGAGCCTCGGCTCGTGGGTGCTCTACGGCCTGGGGACAGAGAACCTGAACCTGCCCGGCTTCGTCGCGCTTGGCGGGGCGGCGGACTATCGCCAGGCCGCCTTCCTGCCTAGCCTCTTCCAGGGCTCGCGTGCCGATTTCGCACGGGGCAAACCGGTCAACAAGGTGCTTCTCAACCTCAGCAACGACTTCAAGAACACAACCGATCAGCAGCAGCTTCAGCTCTCCCTTCTCCACAAGATGGATGAACAGCACATGCAGAGCGTCCAGAAAGACGAGCAGCTGGAGGCAAGAATCCAATCTTTCGAGCTCGCTTTCCATATGCAGGCCGCCGCCACGGATGCGTTCGATATCTCGAAGGAACCGCCGGCCATCCGCGACCGTTATGGCAAGACTGAGCTGGCCGCCAAGCTGCTCTGCGCCCGCAGGCTGGTCGAGCGGGGCGTCCGTTTCGTTCAGGTCGACGCGGGCGGCTGGGACCACCACACCAACCTGGCCCAGGCCATCTCACGCACTTCCGACGCGATCGACACGCCTGCCGGCGCACTCATCGCCGACCTGAAGGAGCGCGGATTGCTAGAATCCACGCTGGTAATCTGGGGTGGCGAGTTCGGCCGTACTCCCACCACGCAAGGCCGAGTGGACGATAACTCCGGCCGCGACCATCACGCGAACTGCTTCTCGATCTGGATGGCAGGCGGCGGCGCGAAGGGCGGGCTCGCCTACGGCGCCACCGATGAGCTTGGAATGGCAGTCGCGGAGAACGGCGTCCACGTCCACGATCTCCACGCAACGATCCTGCGCCTGCTGGGCTTCGATCACACAAAGCTCACCTATCGCTACAACGGCCGCGACTTCCGCCTCACGGACAACTACGGCAAGATCGTCGAGGGAGTGATCGCGTGATGCGCACGTGTAATCGGCCCGAATGGGAGCGCGAGCGTCCCCGCGAGCAAACGTCCAACAGGGGGCGGTATCGGCTCACGACCTCCAGGTTGCGCCCCCTGGCCCCCAATTCTGGGGGAACTAGGGCAACACCGGTCACTTCGACATCCACGACTTCTAGCTGTCAGCTCGGTAACGCAACCTTACCAACTTCCGCAAAGCGAGCCCTTCTCCCCCAGAATTGGGGGTCGGGGGGCGGCCCCATACGCGCTAACTTAGCTGCCGCCGCGTGCCGTGGGACTGAAGTCCTCGGCTGGCGATGGCTCTATGTCCGCCTTCGCGGACGTCCAAATGACACTTGTGTGCAAGAAGCGGCGCGAATACACAGGCTGAATCGGCGACAAACGGACGCATTGGGGTCCGCGCAGGCGGACATCTCGTCTTCACCAGGCGGGGACTTTAGTCCCACGCCAAGAGCGGCAGTGGGCGCTTATACCTGGCTGGCCCTTGCAGTCGCTCTCATCACGGCGCTTTTCGCATTCCCCGCCCGCGCCGACGAAGCCTCCGACAAAGCGGGCCTCGCTCTCTTCGAAAAGAGCGTCCGGCCGCTCCTGGCTCAGCGCTGCTACACCTGCCATAACGCGAGCGCCGGAATCACTCGAGCAGGCCTCGCGCTCGACACAAAAGAGGGTTGGCAAACAGGCGGTAATAGAGGACCGGCGATCGTGCCCGGTCAGCCGGACAAGAGCCTGCTGTACAAGGCGATCACCAACACAGGCTCGGGCCTGCAGATGCCACCGGGCAGCAAGCTGACCGACGATCAGATCGCGGCCGTCAAGCAGTGGATTCAGAGCGGCGCACCCGACCCACGCACGGGCACAACTCCTGGCGGAAAGCCGAAACTGAGCGGGCTCACGCCAAAGGCGCGCGCTCATTGGGCGTACCAGCCGATCCGCAAGCAGCCGGTCCCGGTGATCAAGGACAAGCTGCTGAAGCCGTGGGTCAAGAATCCGGTGGACGCGTTCGTCCTCGCGAAGCTGCAGCAGCACGGGATGAAGCCGAATGGCCCGGCCGCTCGCGAGGCGCTGATTCGGCGCGCGACCTACGACCTGATCGGCCTGCCGCCTACCGTCGATGAGGTGCGCGCCTTCCTCTCCGACCGCTCGCCCAACGCCTGGGAGAAGGTGATCGACCGCCTTCTCGCCTCCCCGCACTATGGCGAGCGCTGGGGCAGGCACTGGCTGGACACGGCTCGCTACGGCGACACGCGCGGCTATGTCAACAACGGCAAGGACCGGTACGAGGGCTATCAATACCCGTTCGCCTGGACCTATCGCGACTACGTCATCCGCAGCATCAACGAAGACAAACCGTACAACACGTTCCTCCTTGAACAAATTGCCGCGGACAAGCTGCCGGACATCCAGCCTAACGATCCTCGCCTGGCTGCGCTCGGATTCCTGACGGTCGGCAAGCGTTTCCCCAACCCGGACGATACGATCGACGAGCGGATCGACACGCTCACCAAGGCAACGCTCGGCCTGACAGTCGCCTGCGCGCGCTGCCACGATCACAAGTTTGATCCGATACCGACAGCCGATTACTACAGCCTGCATGGAATCTTCGCATCGATCACAGAACCTTCCGACCGGCCCGTAGTTGAGGTTGTAGGCGACTCGGCGCAGCGCGCGGAGTATGAAGCAAAACTCGCGGATCTGACCAGGCAAAATCGCGACGTGATCTACGACATCTTGCGGACGGACCTGCGCCAGTTCCAGGAGCATGCCGAGGGCTACCTGCTGATCATCGCGCAGCCGGGCCGGGGCACCGAACGTTACGATGTCGCCAAGAAGTACGGGCTGTGGCCACTCGACCGCGATGTCATCGGCAACCTTCGCCTGACGCCGCAGGACCCGGTGCTGGGTCCGTATGCACAGCTCGCCCGCCTGCCAAAGGACACATTTGAACAGCGCGCGGCCGTGCTGCTGCCAAAACTGCTGAACAACCCGCGGCTTCCGGTCAACCCGCTCGTTGTCGAGGCCTTCCGCGATCTCAAAGTTCAGAAACTCGATGACGTCGCGCACGCCTATGGGCAGCTGTTCGCACGCGCTCGACAGGCGCTCGACGCGTATTTCGACGCGCGCAGCACGCCCGGCGCTCCAACACCCGCGATCGACCCGAATCTTGCCGAGGTGATTGAGACGCCGCTGCCTATTCCGCCGGCTGCATCGCTCACGACCGCGGACCAGCAGGTCGCGTTCTTCTCCGACCGCACGCTATACAAGCCATGGCAGGCGCCGGTCAACGTGCAGAATGCGGCCGGCAATCGGCTGATGTTCGGTGCGATCGGCGAGCTGCGCCTCACCCATCCCGGCGCGCCCGGCTGCGCCATGGTGGTGGCGGATGTTCCGAAGCCTAAGGACTCTTACATCTACATTCGCGGCGAGCGCAACAAGAAGGGCCCCATCGTTCCGCGCCAGTTCCTCGAGATTCTCTCCGGCCCCGATCGCAAGCCCTTTACCGAAGGCAGCGGGCGGCTCGAGCTGGCGCAGGCCATTCTATCGCCCACGGACCCGCTGCCCGCGCGCGTCGAAGTCAACCGGGTCTGGATGTATCACTTCGGCGAGGGTTTCGTGTCCACGCCGGACGATCTCGGCAACCAGAGCGAGACGCCCAGCCATCCGGAGCTGATGGACTGGCTCGCGTCCTGGTTTGCTTCGAACAATTGGTCGCTCAAGAAGCTTCACCGACTTATCATGACTTCCAGCGCCTACCAGCAGAGCACCGCCGCCAACCCGGCTTATGCGCTCAAGGACCCGGGAAACCGGCTGCTGTGGCGCGCCAACCTGCGCCGCCTCGATTTTGAGGCCATTCGCGACTCCATGGTGATGCTCACCGGCAAGTTGGACGAGACGCTCGGCGGCAAGCCCGTCAACATCACGGACGAGCCGTACACCTACCGCCGAAGCTGCTACGGCTACGTCGATCGCAACACGCTCTCCGACCTGCTGACCCAGTTTGACTTTGCCGACCCTGAGATGGCGAACACGCGCCGAATCTCCACCATTGTGCCTCAGCAGGCGCTCTTCTTCCTGAACAGCCCGATGTCCGTGGATGTCGCGCGTCAGGTGATGGCGCGCCCGGAAGTCGTCCAGGCGGTGGATGACGCCGCCAAAGTCCGCGCGATCTATCTCATCCTCTTCCAGCGCTCCCCGAATCCGAACGAGATCCAATGGGCGACCGATTTCCTGCTGGCCGCCAACCAGATCGCACCGCCGATCACGCCCGCGCGTCCGGGCGCTAAACGGCCGCCGGCGCAGCCCGCGCCCAAAAAATACCAACCCGGCAACCGGTACGGCACCATCCGCAACGAAGGCGTCCCAGTCTCCCGTGCCCCACTCACTCCGTGGGAACTGTACACCCAGGCGCTGCTGTGCAGCAACGAGTTCGTCTACGTCAACTAACGCGGCGTTCTATAGCATTCGGGAGGCGTGTACATGCAGCGGTGGGAGTACTCGACGGTGGAGTGGATCTGGGCGGCGGGAGAACTGCGCATAACCCTGCCCGGCCGCGATGAGATTTTGCGGCGCGGCAGCTATGTCGAGGTCGTGGCGACGCTGTGCGAGCTGGGGAAGGATTGCTGGGAAGTCGCAGGCAAAGTAGCGGCGGGAGATTGGGTCTATTGGACCCTCAAGCGCCCGCTGGAATAGCTGCAAACGAGCGCGAAGGGTAGCTGGCATACACCGGCTGCTGCCGCGCCGCGCTCCGCTCACCGGCGCACGTAACATCGAATCCATGGCGTAGGGGCGGGCCTTGTGCCCGCCCGCAACTGCAGGGCAGCCCGCCTTATCGCTCGGCAACCACAAGGGTTGCCCCTACATCCTCGCCTTCTACTGTGTCCACTCAATCCCACCGGACCACCAGCGGCAACGCCCGATGGCATGCATGGCGTTCAGGTAGAACGCATAGGCATAAGAGAATCTCGCGAGGACCGCGCCCCGCCGCCGAGCGCGGGGCAGGTCGAGCGAGGTGATGTGCAGGTCATCGTCGATGATGCGGCTCACTCGGCCCAGCACCTGCATCCATACCACCGGCGGGTCCATATACAGGTTAGTATCGCCCTTCAGGTAGCAGAGCCGGTCCGCCTTCCGAATCAGCCGGTGGCAGATAATCCCGCAGCCGTCGTTGTAAACCACCAGGTCTCCAACCCGCAGCTCATCATAGGCGACCGGCTGCACCTCCAGCCGCACCCCATTCCGCAGCGCCGGATACATGCTCCTGCCATGCACGCGCACGATCGTCCGCCCGCGCCGCTGCAGCGCCTGCGTCACAACCTGAACGCATTGCGCGCTCGCTACCATTCAAGCACGCTCTCAATGTACTCTTGCACCTTGACTTGCTCCTACAATTCGCTATCACAAGAATCGCCGCGCGAGCAACGGCCTGCGCTGATCGCTCCGCGCGATTGCATCCGCTGCTGCATCCGGATTGAACTCGGATTATGACACACACGGGGACGGCGAGCAAGTCCTCGCACAGGCGCAGAGATCGTGCCAGTCACCTCATGCCCTCTCACACCCTGCGCTCAGCGCCGCGCGCAGGACAAGTCGCCATAGGAACGGTACAATAACGCCATCCAACATTGAGGAGGCGCGCGATGACCCTCAAAATCGATCTCGACCCACAGGAAGAAGCCTGGCTCGCGGCACAGTCAGCCCAACAGGGCGTTGCACCCAAGGACATTGTAAAACAGATGATCGATGAGCAGTTGGCGCCGAGAATGTTCGCTTCGGCTTACGGAAGCGGTCATCCGGCCGCGCCGCAGAACGCAGCGCCCACAATCAGCGCCGAGAGCGCCGCCGCCATCGCCTTCCTGGATGCTCGGGTCGCTGAGGATATCGCCGCGGACGCCGAGACAAAGCGCAAGGCGGAAGAAGAGCTTGCAGAGTTCAAACGAAGCATGAACGCCAATCGCACCGCGACCGGCGAGCGGCTCGTCTATCCGTGAGCCTTCACATCGTCCTGGACTCCTCGCCGCTAGGCGTCATGACCAATCCGTCCGGCAGCGCCGAAGTGATCGCGATCAATCAGTGGGCACGTTCTTGCCTGGCTGCCGGGCACAATCTCTACATTCCAGAAGTGATCGACTATGAGTTGAGACACGAACTCCTGCGAACTGGCAAGGTCCAGGGTCTGGCCTTGCTCGACGGCTTCAAGTCTTTCTGCGACTATCTCCCAATCACGACCCCGGCCATGCTTCGCGCCGCCGAATTATGGGCCGAAGCCCGCAACCGCGGACTCTCCACCGGCGACCCAAAAAAGTTGGACGTAGACGTCATCCTCGCCGCGCGGGCGCACACGCTCGCAGTCCCTCCTGCTGACCTGCTCGTCGCCACTTCAAACGTCGCGCACCTTTCGCACTTCGTCACAGCAGAACTCTGGACCAACATCACGCCGTGACCGCCTATTGACTGAACTGGTATTTGTCGGATTGGCATGATGACCTATAATTGAACACCCACCATCGGCGTAGTCATCATAGTCCATCCCTT
>Ga0068855_100006038_pt1 | contig 14775 bp, 11 predicted proteins | sample KBSCornC52_FD_66592 | JGI IMG/M metagenome (GOLD analysis project Ga0068855, IMG submission 66592) | Corn rhizosphere microbial communities from Kellogg Biological Station, Michigan, USA - KBS Corn C5-2 | ecosystem: Host-associated > Plants > Roots > Rhizosphere > Soil ...
CGAGCTGCGCGTTCGGAACGAACCCGATGAAATGCACGCCCTCGAGGTCGGCATCGCCAAACCCACGGGTGCGCAGGTAGCCTTCAATCTCACGCCCGGCGACGACCAGGGGCAATGGTTCCGGCGCAAGCTGCCGATAGCGCCGGTAGGCGCGTAGCAGGCGCTCATTGTTCCCGCCAGGATAGTCCAGCAGCCCCCGATGTCCGGTGTGCAGGACGCGCGCGACGGTCAGTATGTAACGGTCGGGCAGCGCATATTGCTCGCGGAAGCGCCGTTGCGCTTTTGGATCACCCCGGGAAGTGAATTCCGGGCCGACCCCGGCGTAGGTGATGCCGGTCGGCGGCACCCGGATGCTCATGTGCCGGCTGAGCTCATCCACGGTCGTCTGTGAAATAGCGAGCAGGCCGCTCGCCTTGCGGCAGTAGAGGGGCAACATCAGGCGGATATAGATGTTGTCCCACCAGGGATAATTCCTCGGGTTGACATACCAGTCACAACTCTGCAGAACAAAGATTCCGGGCAGGCGGCTCAGCAAGGGCAGGGAGAACTTCGGATTGAACAGCAGGTCGACGCCTAGATGCCGCGCCGCAGCAGGAACTAGAAGCTGGTCCCAGAGCAACTTGGTGCGGGAGCGCAAGACGCACGGTTCTGCATTGTCGTAGTCGCGCCAGAGCGCGCTGGCACTCTCGTTGCCCAGGAAAATTACGTACCGGCGCCGTGAATCCAGTGTCAAAAGCTGCCTCAAGAGCTGCTCGCAGTAGCGTCCCAGGCCATCCGGCTGGTCGACGGCACGCGCCATGACGCCGATGGTCCGCCCGGAATGGGCCTTCTCGCCGGCCTCAATGTGCAAGCGGTTGACTCCCGGAGAAGGTAACGAGCTTGCGGGCAGCGATAGACAGAAAGCTTGCCCGACCTCGCCCCGGCAGGAGCGGCAGCCAGTCGGAACGCAGTCGCCCGAAGACCCGCAGCGGCAGTCCGCTGCGGCCAGCACGCCGGTAATCCACTGCGACACCGAACGCGGCGCGAAATCCATGCCCTCTGGCGAGCGCCAGGGAGCGATCCGACCCGAGCAGCCACGGGTAGGCGATGACAGTAGGCGCGTACCCGAGGTGTGCCTGGAACGACTGGCGCGCGAGCTCGAATTCCGAGCTCACGAGGCGGGCGAAGTCGGGCTCCGTCATGATCTCGCCGCGCAGGACCTTCGCGCGGGACTGATAGAGCCTGTGGAGTCGGGCGGGCCAGTCCGGCAGGCCAAAGAAAGCATCCCCCCCTGACTCCGCGACACATTGCGTGCATGCCTCCGTCAGCCCCGGGCTTTCCAGGTAACGCTGTTCTGCTGATAGGAGCGGTGCTGCGCGATAGATTGGCGTACCGGGCGGCGGAGGACCGAGACGCTCTCCAGTAGCGGTATTGCGCATCGGCCAGTCATAGACGTCGTAACGCTGGATCAGACGGGGTGACGCAAAACCGATGAGTTGGTCGGAAGTGGCGACCAGCGCGTGGCGATGAGCATGGGATTGCACGTCGACGTGGCCCGACTCGGCGCACGCGCGCACCTGGTCCCAACTCATGAACAGATCCGATCCGGTGACCGCGGCGGGGCTCATCCAATGAGAAGGCACGAATAAAGTTGCCCGCGCGTCAAAACTGCTCAGCACAGGCAAAGCTACCTCGTAAAAATTGCTGCGCGCATCATCGAAGGTAAGGAGAACGCGCCGCTCGCGGTCGCCCCCCTTGCGCCCACCGGCGGTCAGGAATTCGTCCAGACTGATGGTGCGGTAATGATTGGCGCGGAGGAATTCGAGCTGCCGAGCAAAGGCTGCGGACTCGACATCATGATGCACAAAGACTGGAATTTCGCCTCTGGAGGCCGGCAACCCCAACAAAAACAGAGGGTAACGGGTGCGCAGCACATTGCGGACACCCAGCGCCGCGCGCCGCGCCCTGGCAAAGGCGTGTTCGCCACCCGGGCCGTAAGGTTGAGTCCAGCTCATGTTATGAAAGGTTGTGGAAAGGCGACCCGGTCCAGCGCCAACGTTGGCGTGGAGCGTAGCTGCAAGTTGCAGGCCGGCCCCCGGCACGCTTTGTGCTCCAGAGTGGGACAAAGCATCTCCATAACATCACCGGGGCGCCAACTTCCGAGTTCGTGCGATTGCAACACACATCCGTACTCAAACGCGGGCCTGGCGGATTCCCGCTGGTCATTCATGCGGATGACTTCGGGGAGACGGTCGCCATCACGAACGGCATTCGCCATGCTATCGAGGCGGGAGTGCTGACGAGTACTTCCATCATGGCGAACATGCCCGCTACCGGGTATGCGCTGGAACGGATGCGCGCTCTCGCCGGTCAGGCGAGTTTCGGGGCGCACTTGAACGTGTGCGAGGGGCGGCCCCTCACCGCCGCCGGGACTTTGGTCGACGAACGAGGGAACTTCCATTCCAAGCGCACCGTGATCCAACGGGCACTCTCCGGGAAGCTCTCGGTCCCGGAGCTCGAGAACGAGATTGCCGCGCAAATCGCGGTGCTGCGTGATGCGGGGGTTCCCATCTCGCATGTCGACGGACACAAACATCTGCACCAACTGCCGATTGTCAGCACAGCGGTTGCCAACGTATTACCCCGCTTCGGGATAGAGCGAGTGCGGTTGACGCGGCTGAAAAGCCTCGGGGCGCTGGGCAGTAGAGGTAAACTGTTGCGAGAGCTGGCCGCATGGCGCGCGGCTGCTCTCTTTCGCCGCGCGGGGTTGCATTCTCCGGTCCGCACCGTCGACCTGGGCGAAGTTCTGCGCAACGGCTTCGGCCGCCGCGGACCGCTGTCCCTGATCGATGGGCGGGGCGTCGTGGAGCTGTGTTGCCATCCTGCGCTGGCGGAGGGTCAGGAGGGCAAACCCAGCAGTCATCGCCGCTCGGAAGAGCTCGAATATCTGCTCTCGCCCGGTTTCCGTGAGCTGCTCGAACAGATTCAGGCGCGCCTGGTGTCCTACTGGGAGGTAGGCTGATGCGAATCCTGAAGATTGTGCCGCAGGCGTTCTATTCGGCGCGAGGAACGCCCCTGAGCGCCTACCATCGTGCTCGCGAGCTCATCGCGCGCGGCCACGAAGTCGATGTATTGACGTATGGAGTCGGAGGAGATCCTCCTAACTTCGCGGCGCGGGTGTTCCGTGCCCGCGGTCCGCATTTCACGCGCACCATCCGCCCCGGCCCTTCACGCCTGAAGATCTGGTTCGATCTGCTGTTGTTCATCAGCCTGCTGGCGCACCTCACACGCCGCCGTTATGACGTGCTGTATGCGCACGAGGAGGGTGCGCTGCTGGCGCGCCTCGCGGGCGCGATTTTCAGGATCCCCTATATCTACGACATGCATTCCAGCTTGCCGCTGCAAATCACGGACTGGAAGTTCAGCACCCGCCGCTCGGTAATCGCCGCCTTCCGTTGGGTCGAGCGCGTGAGCGTGCGAGGCGCCTGTGCGGTGGTCGCGATCTCACCGGCTGTAGAGCGCGCAGCGCGCAGCGCAAGCCCCGCAACCCCCTGTGTGTTGCTGGCGAATCATTTCGAAGTCGGCGAGGCCGTTCCTGCGGAGGAGATCGCGGCCGTGCGAACCCGCCACAACATCGCACTCGAGCGCAAGCTGGTGGTCTACGCCGGCTCGTTCGTTGCCTTACAAGCGTTGGATCTGCTGTTGGACGCGGTTCCCGGCGTCCTTGCCGCGGTACCCAACACGACCTTTCTGCTGGTGGGTGGCACCGGGCCTGAGATCGAGGCACTGCGCGTCCAGGCCAGGCGGCTGCAGATCCTGGACCATGTCATTTTCGAACAGACCTTGCCGCAGTCGGCTGTAGCGGCGTATCTCGTGGCCGCGGACGTGCTCGTGTCGCCCCGCATACAGGGGATCAATTCCCCGGGAAAGCTCCTCAACTACCTGGCTTCCGGCAGACCTGTCGTGGCCACCGACACGCTGGTTCACAACCAGCTTCTGACTGACAAGTCCGCCATTCTCACCCCTGCGACTGCCGCCGGCCTCGCTGCCGGCCTGGTGACGGCGCTCACCGATCCGGCGCGGGTCGCCGAGGTGGTGGCGGGGGCTGCGAATCTCCTCAGACGCTACTCCAACAAGGCCGAGCGCGATACGGCTTACCAGACCGTTCTCAACGCTGCCCGAAGCGCGGGGCGGGCTCGCTTGCGCGGGCGCAAGTCCGCCGCGCGCCGCGAGGCATAGCGGCCGGTGTTGCATCCAACGTCTGACCCTGCAGACCACTGCATCGCAGCATAACTCTCATCGTGGCCCAAGGGCCAATGGCGCGCGTGGGCATGAACGCGCAAAGCTTCACGCGTTTTCCAACCCCCGCGCATCGAACCAATCGCATTGGAAGTCGGAAGGAGCCGCGCGATGACCAGCCTGCAAATCGCCCTGGGATCCGTGTCGCTGCTGTTGGCCGGCTGTGCTACCACACCTGTTGGTATCGCGCAGCGCTCGGCGGCGAGCGTGGGCAGCGAATGTCCACCGCTGTTCGGCAAGGTGTGTTACGGACCGACCGATCGACCTGACATCATGAGATGCGGGTGCAGTAGTGTGTCGCCGCTGGGCACACCGTACCCTTAAAACAGCTCGATGTCGCCGACGCCGGCTCGAGTCACTACCTGGCCGGCGGCGCGTAGCGCTTCCCAGCTGCGCACGTTGTTGCGGCCGTGGCTTTTCGCGTAATAAAGGGCCGCATCGGCGCGCTCCACGCAAGTCGTGGAGATGTCGTGGGGGTTGATACGAGTGTAGCCGATGCTGATAGTCACGCAACCGACCTGCGGAAACTTGTGCTGCTCGATGGCGGCGCGCAAGCGCTCGAACACGATGTTGACACCCGTTTCGCTGGCCTTGTCCAACACGACCACGAATTCCTCGCCGCCGAAGCGGAACAGGTGATCGGCGCCACGCAGCGAGCGGCGCATCAGGCGGCTCACCAAAAGCAACACTTCATCACCGAACAGGTGCCCGTAGCCGTCGTTGATCGACTTGAAGCGGTCGATGTCGATGAGTGCCAGCCAACTCGGCTCGCGGTTGTCGGCCGAGCGGCGCTCCGTGCCGTTCGGGGCCGGGCCGTCCGCCGGCATGAGCCGCTGGCAGAGCTTGTGGAAATGACTCTCGAAGGTCTTGCGGTTGAGCAGCCCCGTGAGGGTATCCAACTCGCCATAGTCGAGCAATGCGAGGTGGTTCTTGACGATGCCGAGGATGCCCTGCACGAGATCGGCCTCGCGACTATTCAAGGGCGTCGCGGTCTCCACCACGAGGAGGCCGACGACATCGGTAGCCCCTTGTATGGGGAAAACCGTCGTCAGATTCCGCTGGGCACCGGAACCGTACCGGACGATCTGGTTCTTGGTCGCACACTCCTCCCAGGCGGGATGATCCGCGAGAACCGGCAGGTCCGCGGTGTCGTCGAGAGGCTCGGGTCCGCCGCTCTGGCTTACATTTACCCGCCGCGCAACGCGCTTGGCCGTGCCGTCGTCCGCGACCCGCAGCACGGTAACTGACTTCGTCTCGAGGAAACGCAGCAGCAGGAGGGCCACCGCGCGATCGAGATCATCGCGATCGCGGTGTGCTGTGGTGGCGGCAACGCTGTTGAGCAGGTCGTGAGTCATCAGGAGTCCGGTTCACTGCTGCACAGCGTACCCGGAACCCCGGTAGCGATGGCTGAAGTAGCTCTCAATCCTTCAGGGTGTATTTGACCGTCAGATAGGCAAACCTGCCGCGGGGATCGCCGTAGCTGATGTCGTATCCGCCGATGAAGTTGTTTGCGGAGGCGGCGTAGTTGGCGTAGGGAGGGGCTCTGTTGAAGAGATTCCGGGCTCCAAGTGTGAACTGTAGCGCCTCCAGCGGGTGATAAATGAGCTGTCCGTCGACAGTCTCGTACGCCGAGACGTACCGTGCGACTTGCGTCACACTCGACGCGGCATCGTGGTAGCGCTTCTGGTAGTTCTCCGTCAGGGAAATACCCCAGGCACCATAGTCGTAGCCGATACTCGCCGAGTAGCGGAAGCGCGCGACGACACCCCCCACGGATGTCAGTCCCTTGTCGACCTGACTCGTCCAGGTCCCATCCGGATTCTGAATGACATACCGGTAGAGGTAGCTGCCGTCGCCCAGCACACTGAGCCGGCCTCCGCCCAGGCTCAGTCCATATTTGAGGTCGACGTCGAGCCCGCTCACGGCCGTCTTGAAGAGATTGGCGTTGGTCTGGCTGATCGCGACGATCTGGCCGTTGGCGTCCCGCTCGATCAGATTGGCAAACTGCTGCGCGGTCTGCGCATTCTGCAGGATGAGCGGGTATCCCAAGCCGCCGACCACGATCTGGTTCCTGAGAAAGATCCAGTAGGAGTCGAAATCGATGCTGAAGTCCTTGAGCGGCTCCAGCACCAGTCCCAGTGTGTAGGACTGCGACTTTTCGGGTGTCAGATTCGGGTTGCCGCCGGTGATGGTGGTGAACTGGAACGAGCATGCCGGGTTGTTGGCATCAAACACCGGGCACTGGATCGGGTCGCGGGTGCCGTTGCCGGTCACATTGGAGGTCTGTGGGGCATAGAGATCGCTGAGCGAGGGCGCGCGGAAGCCGGTGCCGACGGCGCCACGCAACAACAACCATTGCAGCGGTTGCCAACGTAGGGAAGCTTTCGGATTGCCGGTGCTGCCAACACCCTGGTAGTGATCGTAGCGGCCGGCGATATCCAGCTCGAGTCCCTTGGCGAGGGTTGCGTTGAATTCGAGAAAGGCCGACGTGACATTGCGCGCGGCGGATTCGGGGAGTTGGTTACCGCCCTGTCCGGCGATGTCGCCGCTGCGGACGGCGGCGGCCGGATCGTACGCGAAGGTCTCCCGCCGGATTTCGGCGCCGGCGGCGGCGCTGAGCGGTCCATAGGGCAACTTCAGCAGCTCGCGGCTCGCCCGGCCACTCAGGCCGAGGATCGATGTCCTGGATTGAAAGTCCTGTCCCGTGAATGTGGCCGCCTGAGCTTGCGCCAGGGCGTTCGGGTCCGTGGTGGGACCGAAGGGATTGAGCACGCCGGTATCCAACAGGGGCATGATCTTCGAATACAGCGGGTAGCCTGCCTCGAGAGTCTCCCGGACCTTGACCTGGGAGTAGAGCACCCAGGTGTCATAGTCCCAACCTCCGGTGTCCCCCTTGAATCCCGCTACGGCACGCAGCGTATCCGCACGGTCCTCCGTGAGGCGGGGACCGTTGGCAAAGTCTCGATAGATGAGGTTCAGTGGCTGCCCGTTGATGCCGTACCGGGTCGCGAATGCTTGCGGGTAATAGGGGCTGGAGGGCGGCAGGAGGAAGGCACCGGTGCCAGGCGTCACGGCTGGATTCTTGTAGTTCGGATACCGGGTCGCGAGCAGATCGGCCAGAAAGGGAATGTAGGGATTACCCGGCAGCAGCGGGTTCTGATACGACAGCGGCACCGGCTGCACGGAGGTCGACGTCTCGACTCGAGAGAACGTCTCGTCCGTATAGAGCTGACTGTCGCTGCCCAGCGCCAATTGGCCGCTGAAGCTCACGTTGAGCTTCTTCTGCTCTGGCTGGAGCGAATCGAAAGGCGAATTGTCGAACCGGCATTGGGTTGGGAAATTGGCATCCGCGAGCGATGGCGCGCAATTCGGCTGGCCCGTAGGTCCTGCGACCGAGCGGTTAGCGACGACCGAGCGGTCAGCGAGGGAATCCCCAACGGGGAGGGAATCCCCAGCGGGGACGGGGACCAGTGGATTGCGCGTGCCGATCTTGGGAATCGCCACGTTCGCCGGGAAAGCGAATCCGGACGTGACGTCATTCCCGTAACCCGGATTGTAGCGTACGGCGTAATCGCGGCTGGAGCCGAGGATGGCGGTGTCGTGTTCGAAGTTTAATCCGAGCGCAGCATTGTAGCCGTTCCGAACGAGGTCGCCGCGACCGGCGTAGGCCGAAACGCCTTCCTGTTGTCCGCCGCCGCGCGCGGTAGGTGTGCCGCCGTTGACACTCGCCTGGACGCCTTGGAAATTCGAGCGCAGGATGAAGTTGACCACCCCGGCGATGGCGTCGCTGCCGTATACCGCCGAGGCACCGTCTTTCAATATCTCCACGCGCTCGATGGCGGCAACGGGAATCGAGTTGATGTCCACCGAGTTGCCGGCAGCTCCCTGGGAGCCGCCACCATAGACAGCGACCCGCTTGCCGTTGACCAACACGAGCGTCCGCGCGCTACCCAAACCGCGCAGTGAGACCGTGGAGATACCGCCAGTCGCGGCACCGGTCGCCTGCGCCGCCACCGTACTGCCGAAGCTGCTGGCGACCGCGATGCGCCGGAACAGCTCTTCGACCGAAGTCGCTCCCGTGCGCTCGATATCCTCGCGCTTCAACACCTGCACGGGCAATGCGGTCTCGGCGTTGATTCGCTTGATCGAGGAGCCGGTGATGATGACTTCCTCGAGTTTGGACGGGCTGCTGTCGGTCAGCCGCGCGTCATTCGGGGTTTCAGTGGTCGCCATCGTGGCCACCGGCCCGGGATCGGTGCCCGCCAGACTCGGCGGGATGCCGGCGGCGAATGTCAGGATCGTGGTGACCGCGGCCACCCCGGTGCGAATCGGCTTGCTGCGGCTACCCCGGCTCATGCGCGTTCCCTGCTGCGGCTGTAGTTGTAAAGTCCCGTAGTGTTAGACGAACAGTCTGTTGAATTCGGGAATGCGCGGGAACAAAATAACCGTGAGCACGCCGCCAGCCGCCACTCGTGAGGTGGCCCGGCCGGCAATCCCTGGCGGCGATTCACGCGCCGCTGTCATCGAGCGGCTGTTCCGGGAACACAACGAGGCCCTGGTCCGCTTCCTTTGCGGCCGACTGGGCTCGCGCAACGAGGCGCTGGAGATTGCGCAGGAAGCTTATGTACGCCTGTTGAGCCTCGAGGAGCCGGGCGCGGTGAGCTACCTGCGAGCGTTCCTGTTCAAGACCGCTGTCAACCTGGCCATCGACCGCAGGCGACGCGACCAGAGTTACGACAAAGTCGCCGAGCGCCAGCCGTTCGCCGAATTTACCGATAACCGCACGCCCGAGCGGGAACTGTCCGGCGAGCAGAGCCTACGCCACATGGAGCATCTGATCGAAGCCCTGCCGGCCAAGTGCCGTGCCGCATTTGTCATGAGCCAGATCCACGGCCTGGATGCAGCCACTATCGCCGCGCGACTCGGCATTACCGACAGCATGGTCCGCAAATACGTGCTCCGGGCGCTGCTGCGCTGTCGCGAGCAGATGGATCTCGAGCGCAATGATTGACGAACCGCGCGATCGGCGCGGCACAAGAGAGACATCACGCACTGCTGACCGGGAAGGTCCGCAGCCCGCGGAAGGCGAAGTTTGTGCCCCAATCCGGCTGCTGTCCGCGCATCTGGAGAGCGGGAAAACGTCGTACTAGCGCCGCGATCGCCACCTCGCCTTCGAGCCTGGCAAGCGTGCTCCCCAAGCAGACATGCGCATCGGCACCGAATGCCATGTGCCGCAGGTGCTTGCGATGGATATCGAACCGATCGGCGTGCTCGAACTGCGCGGGATCGCGATGAGCGGCGCCCAGGACGATGGTGATCGATGCGCCCGCGGGGACAGGAATACCTTCTATCTCCTGGTCGCGGGCTACCATCCGACCTATCGCTTGGACAGGCCCTTCGAATCGCAGGACTTCCTCCACAACGGCTGAGACGAGGGCGGGCTGCGCGCGTAACTCGCTCATGGCCTCGGGATGAGTCAGCAACGTGTAGACGGCATTTCCGATCAGGTTCCGCGTAGTCTCATGCCCAGCTACCAGCAACAGAATGCACTGGGCATAAATATCTTCGACTGAAATATCCGGCTCCGACCGGGCAATTTCCAGCAGCAGGTGCAGGAGGTCCTCGTGTTGTCGAGAATCGCGCTCGCGAATGACGGCTTCGAAATACCCCGTGAGCTCCTGGACCGCGGTCTGTGCGCGCCGGGCATCTTCCGCATTACGCCGTATGTTGCCCAACCAATCGGCAATATCCGTCGAGAGCGCGATACACCGGTCATAGAGAGATTCGGGCAGCCCAAGGAGCTCCGAGATGATGCGAACGGGGAGGGGATAGGCAAAGTCCCTGATGAGATCGAACTGCCCCTGCGCCTCGGCGCTGTGCAGCAAGTGGCCAACCGCGCTCTCCACGCGTGCTCTGAGTTTTTCGACCGTCAACGGCGCGAAGCCGCGATTCATCAGCTTCCGCAAGCGCGAGTGGCGCGGCGAGTCGAGAAATAACAACCAACGGCGTGTATGGTCCACAAAGTCCGCGAACTCTGCTCGTTCCGCATCGGGCACGGCGACAATTGCCTGCGGTGGCCGCACCGACGACATACTGGGATTACGCAGCACGGACAGGCACACGTCGTAGCGGAAGACCGCTAGCGTATTCGACCTGACGCCCAGATGCTGGACCGCAGGCCCCGCCAGATGGTATCGATACGTCGGGTAGGGATCGCGCAGAAAGTCGGGCGAAAAAAGCGGCGGGATGGTCTGTGCAGGTGTGTCCATATAGAGGATTTGCCAGTGGCCTGGCGACAATTACACAATTCGCCAACATGGTGCAAATCGAAAAAAATGTTACGCCCTCAGGCCCGATCCGCAGCGGCACGCCGGCGTATCGGCGGCTCTCGCTGGCATTGGTGATTGCGGGGTTCGCGACGTTCTCGCTGCTCTACTGTGTGCAGTCGCTTTTGCCCGTTTTCTCGCAGACCTTCCACGTGAGTGCGACTGAGGCCAGCCTGGTGGTTTCCCTGGCGACGGGTGCGCTGGCAGTCACTCTCCTGGTGGCCAGTGTGATCTCCGACCGGGTTGGCCGGCGTCAGATGATGACTCTTTCGCTGTTTGCCGCCTCGACCCTGACGTTGCTCTCGACGCTCATTCCCGGCTGGCACGCGCTGTTGGTATCGCGCTTGCTGACGGGGATCGCGCTCGCAGGTATCCCGGCAGTAGCGATGGCGTACGTGGCCGAAGAGGTTGATCCGATCTGCATCGGTGGGGCAATGGGGCTGTACATCGCAGGTTCTGCCATCGGTGGGATGGTGGGGCGGCTTGCCGCCAGCGTGATCAGCGACTGGTTAGGTTGGCGCGCGGCCCTTGCTATCATCGGCGGCTGCAGTCTGACGGGCGCCCTGATTTTCTGGCGCACCGCCCCGCCTTCACGATCGTTCGTAGCTCGCAAGCATGACTGGGCGTCTTTTTCCGCCAGCCTCAGACACCTGCGCAGTGATGCGGCACTCCCCTGGCTCTATACCGCAGGTTTCTTGCTCATGGGGGCTCTCGTCACGGCTTATAATTACGTGAGCTTTTATCTGCTGCGTCCGCCGTACTCCCTGAGTCAATCGGCGGTTGGCGCCATCTTTCTGTTCTACATCGTCGGCTCTTTCAGCTCCACCTGGTTCGGTCAACTCGCGGGCCGGCTGGGCCGACGTCGCGTATTCTGGATTCCCATCCTGACTTTTCTCGCTGGAGTTGCCCTGACCGCATTCAGCCCGCTCGCTTGTGTCATCCTGGGAATTGGCGTCCTCACGGCAGGCTACTTCGGCGCGCATTCGGTCGCCTCCAGCTGGGTCAGCCGCAGGGGTAGGGCCGCGCGCGCCCAGGCATCAGCGTTCTATCTTTCCTTTCTCTATGTGGGCTCCAGCGTGCTCGGATCAGCCGGGGGCGTCGCGTGGAGCAGGGCGGGGTGGCCTGGTGTCGCCTCGTTCATCGGTGTGTTGTTGGTATTCGCGCTGTTGATCGCCTTGCGGCTCACCGCGGTCGAGCCATTGCCGGAAAACGTCATCACTCCGCCCGCATCGCAAACTCTCCAGGCCTGAGCCGCCTGCATTTCCGTTCCCGTTACCGCGGAGGAATAGCCTTGCGCTTGTAGATGTCTGGCACGGCTCGTTCCATGTAGCGCTCGATCTGCGCCACCTGCGTAAATCCAAACTGGCGATATAGACCGTGCGCATCCTGGGTGACCAGCACCCACCGTCGCAGTCCCTGCAGTTTCGGGTGCTCCGTCGCCATTGCCATCATCGCCTTGGACAGGCCGCGTCCACGGTGATCTTCGAGGACATAGACATCGCAGACATAACAAAACGTCGCGTAGTCCGAGATGAAGCGCGCGAGCCCAACTTGAGCCCCGGCCGCCGCGTACGCCCCGATGCACAATGAGCCTCGCACCGCTCGCTCGAGCACATCGTAAGGAATTTGCTCGGACCAGTAGGCGCGCTGCAAGTAGGCATGCATCGCCTTCAGGTCCAAGCGCGCCGGATCGTCCGAGAGGGTGTAGGAGCCGACGGTGCGCGAAAGACAGGTGTCCATGTCCATGAGGCGGGAGATCCTGGACTACGCCTCCGGCATCAACAACGAGTGCACAACCCGCGTGCCGTCGTAGCGGAACTCGTGGACGGGATGTCGTAGCGCCTCCGCGCTTCCGTCGGAATGAAACACAATCCCACCGGCGGTCGCAATGCCGAGCCCGCCGATGGAGCCTTCGAGCATGCGAACGGTGCTCGCGAGCCGGGTCCAGTCGCGTTGCTCGTCATGGACATCGATCAGTGCAGGCACCAGACCGAACACATCGAACAACTCGAGCCCTGTGGACTCGCCGTTGTCTACTAGACCATGGCGGCCCAGTTGCACAGCGCCAGCGGATATCCCGACCAGCACGGCGCCGCTGGCGTAGCGCGCGAGGATCTGTTCCTTCATTCCCGTCTTTTCGAACGTGGTCCAACCAAGGCGGACATCGCCGCCGGCGAGGAGGATCAGCTGCGCCCGGTCCAGGAACTCGCGGTCCTCTGCGGTGAACGCGGAGCCGATCATCCGATGCTCCGGAAATCCCGCCGCGTTCATGGCTGCCGTGAAGATCTCGTAAAACTCCGGCCGATCGCCGTTGGAGGCGCCGATGTAGGCAGCCGGTGGAGCATCGCCCGCCAAAGACTCCCGGACGGATTCGAGCAGCAGCTTGCCGTTGCGCTTCCAGAACAGCAGCTGGCTATCGGCAAACAAGTAAAGCGGCGCGAGGTCCGCCTGGCTGGTGGCGACGGTCATCGTGGTGAGTGTAGCCATAATATGAGAAATTGCGACTGCGATCCGTGTCGGAGGGGGAGTGTGTAATGCCGCGGCTATTGCGATGTCTGGGCGTGGCCTGGCTGGTCTGCGCGGCGGTTCTCTCGGGACTGAGTCGTCCGGTGATAGCTGCGGACTCGGAAGGCCTGCCGAAAGCTCCGGGTGAGGCGATCTACGATCAGACTTGCGCCGCCTGCCATGCGAATCCCACCGGCCCTCGAATCCCGGACCTGAAGGCACTCATGGCGCTGTCCCCGGAAACCGTCTACACACAAATGACGACCGGCGTCATGGTCGTCCAAGCGCAGAAGCTGACGGAGGAACAAAAGCGGGCGGTGGCCGAGTACCTGGGTGGACGGCCGCTCGATCTGCACGCGGCCGCGAGCGCGGCGACCATGCCGAATCGCTGCACCACCAATCCTCCGATGAGTGACCCGGCGCAGGGTGCTGCATGGAATGGCTGGAGCGCGAACGCGGGTAATACCCGCTTCGCGGCGTTGCAGACCGCGGGGCTCAGCCCCGAGCAGGTTCCCCATCTGAAATTGAAATGGGCGTTCGGATTTCCAGGCGGCGGCGGTACCGCTTATGGGCAGCCGACGGTTGTGGCAGGGCGGATCTTTGTAGACAACGATAACGGCTACCTGTATTCGCTCGATGCGCGAACCGGCTGCGTCTACTGGTCCTTTCAAGCCAAGGCGGGAGCTCGCACAGCGCCCGTGATTGGCCCTGTGAAGGGACACGGCGCCGTGAAGTACGCTGTTTATATCGGAGATATGAGAGCCAACGTGTATGCGCTGGATGCGCAAACGGGCAAGCAGCTGTGGACTGCTCGTGCGGATGAGCACATCACGGCAAGGATCAGTGGTGCGCCAGCCCTGTTTCGCGGCCATCTCTATGTGCCGATCTCATCGAGCGAGGAGGTCGCCGCGCCTTTGCCCACGTACGCTTGCTGCACATTTCGTGGCAGTGTCGTGGCTTACGACGCCAACACCGGCGTCCGCCTCTGGAAGTCCTACACCATTCCCGAGGAGCTCAAAGCCACCCGGAAGAATGGCAATGGCGTGCAGCTCTGGGGCCCGGCTGGTGGGGCCGTGTGGAATTCGCCAACGATCGATCCACAACGTGGTGTGCTGTATGTGGGTACCGGCGACGCTTACACGGAGCCCGCGGCACCGACCTCGGATGCAGCCGAGGCGATGGATCTGAAGACAGGCAAAATCGTCTGGTCTTATCAGACATTGGCCAACGATGCGTGGGTGATCGGTTGCCCCGCGACCGGCTCACCCAGTGCGAACTGCCCGAAAAAGCTTGGGCCCGATCACGATGTGGGCGCCTCGCCCATTCTCGTCACACGCACCGATGGTCGCGCCATGCTGTTGGTTACCCCGAAGAGCGGCACAGTCTTCGCGTTGGATCCGGACAAACAGGGTGCGCTCATCTGGAAGCTGCCGCTCACCGGCAAGACGGCGGCTACGAACGGGTTGATAGCCCTGGGTGGAGCAGCGGACTCGCGGGCGCTGTACCTGGGACTCGAAGACGGAACCTTTGTTGCCATCGACCTGAACAAAGGCGCGAAGCTCTGGACCAAGCGTCTCCAGCCGCTCGACGAGCTCGGCCCGCCGAACGTGCTCGGCGAGCCCCGCACCAAGGCCGGCTTGCGCTATGGTCAGTCCGCCGCAGCCAC
>Ga0068855_100006040_pt1 | contig 14772 bp, 10 predicted proteins | sample KBSCornC52_FD_66592 | JGI IMG/M metagenome (GOLD analysis project Ga0068855, IMG submission 66592) | Corn rhizosphere microbial communities from Kellogg Biological Station, Michigan, USA - KBS Corn C5-2 | ecosystem: Host-associated > Plants > Roots > Rhizosphere > Soil ...
CGTCGTTCGCGGCATCCCCAGGCGAGTCGCCGCAGTGCTCACGACTCCTGCGGATTCCCGGAAGACTCGCAGGATGTGGTCGCGCTCCACTTCTTCGAGCGTGGAACCGCTGGTGGTTTCCCCGTCGGCCCGCAATTCCGATAGGGGCGCGCGCAGATTCGGTCCGCGGGAAAGAATGACCGACCGCTCGATGAAGTTTTCTAACTCGCGCACATTCCCGGGCCAAGACCAACTCTCGAGCGCTTTCATGGTTTCAGACGGGATCTTGTCAATGGCCCGGTCCATCTTGGCGGCGTACTTTTTGGTGAAGTGGCGCGCCAAACTGGGGATGTCCTCAGCGTGATCGCGCAAAGGAGGCGTGACGATGGGGAAGACCTTCAATCGATAGTAAAGATCGCTGCGGAAGAGCTTGTCACCCATCATCTGCGTCAGATTCCGGTTGGTTGCCGCTACCAGGCGCACATCGATGGGGATGGTGCGCGTGCCGCCCAATCTCTCGAAAGACTTCTCCTGCAGTGCGCGCAGCAGCTTCGGCTGCAGATCCAGCGGAATGTCGCCGACTTCATCCAGGAACAAAGTCCCGCGATGTGCCATTTCAAAGCGGCCGATCTTTTGCCCTAAAGCGCCGGTAAAGGCGCCGCGTTCGTATCCGAAGAGTTCGCTTTCGAGTAGTCCCGTGGGAATCGCCGCGCAGTTCAAGCTGATAAAAGGCAAATTCCGCCGCGGACTCATGCGGTGGATGGCGCGTGCAATCAACTCCTTGCCGGTTCCGGTCTCACCGAGGATTAATACCGTTGCGTCGGTAGGGGCCACCACTTCCACTTGGCCCATGACCCGCTTCATGGCGGCGCTGCTGCCGACGATCTCTTCGAAGTTCTGTTGGAGTTCGACGGTCTGCTCATCGATGTTTTCACGCCGGTCCCGCGGGCGAAGATCCTGAACGAACGTGATCCATTTGAACGGAGAAAGCTTCAACACTGCCGTGGCGATCAGAACCGGAACCCGAGTGCCATCCTTGCGAATCAGCTCTTTTTCAAAAGGGGTACATGCGCCGAAACGTAAGCCCTCTTCGTGGGCCAGCTCGTCCAGTGCCAAGTATTCGGGAGGCGTGAGGTCCGGCCAGAGCAGGCGCCCGGTTTGCAAATCCTCACGACTGTAACCGACCAGATCAAGAAACGCATCATTGGCTTCTGGAATCCGGTCGAATTCTCCGGAAACGATCCCGGCGATGGTCGATTCCACGGGGAGCGGCCGGATACGGGCGCGAGTTCGGCGTAACTTATCGTCTCTCTCATGCCGCTCGCTAAAATCGCGCACAACCCGGGCAAACCCTTGGATGTCCCCGAGGTCGTCTTTCAACGCCATGGTAATGATATTGGCCCAGAATCGAGAGCCATCTTTTTTCACCTGCCAGCCTTCCATGCCGGCATGGCCTTCTTTCAACGCGCGCTTTAGTTCTTCGTCCAGTCTGGCTGCGAGGTCATCTTCACCGGAATAGAGGAATGACGCGGGATGGCCCACGGCTTCTTCGCTTCTATAGCCGTAAATGCGTTCTGCCCCGGCATACCAGGCGACCACTTGTCCGTCCACATCCAATACGAACAGCGCATAATCCTGCAGCCATGAGGGGACTTCGATCGGGCCGCGATCTTTGTTCGCTTGTGAGTCGTTCGCCTTGTCCCGCAAGACCATCAGGTGGCGGACCGGCAAGATATTTCCTTTGGCGGAATACTCCACCTCCCGAGGCGCTCCATCCGGACCAATCAGTTGGACGGTGCCATCTTGTGCGCCTTCCTCGAGAAAGGTGCGCCACCGATCGGAAATCAGGGGTTTGACGCTAGGCTCGGCGAAATCATCCAGGCCGCGGCCAAGGATATCCTCCCGATTGCGCCCCAAAAGCTTGGTGGCACCGGAGCTCGCCTCGTGGTAGTGGCCATCATCGTCAGCCAACAGAATCGGCGCGTACGGGTGAAAGACAATCGCCCGGAACAAGCGTTCGAGTTCTTTGGGACCATTTTCCGCAAGCCAGCGGGCGGATTGCGGCAGAGAGGCCGTGGAGTTCAATACGTTTCTCCTTTGCCCCGTCGATCCAGGAGGCCGGCGGCCTGGAGAACACGTTGAGCGCGCCCTACAAACAGTGGGAAGCCAAGAATGGCGGTCCCCCACAGTCTAGCACCGCTGGAGATCCGCAATGACGGCATTTGGTCATGTGCTTCGACGGTCACGAGACCGGCAGCAGAATCGCGTGTTCGCTGATAGAACTCGAGCACAGTTGGTTTAACGAGCTTCTAGTGACCTAGCTGCGGCCCAAACGGTTACAAAATGACCTCATTCGGTCAGGTTTGATCACCCATGGTCAGGCCTGGCCGCCTCGAAAATCTGCCGGATAGCCCAAGACCTTCTACCGCCGCGGGAATGGGCAGTTCCACTCCGTTGGACCCCCGAGTGCTTCTACATCCGCAGGAGAAAAGTAGAAATGACATTTCTGAAAGCGGCATCGACAGTATTTTGCATGGCTCTGGTGGGCGGAATGTTCTCGCCCAGCGCCAAGGCAGACGACTACGACAAAAAGACCACCATTACGTTCAGCGGACCGGTAGAGATCCCTCCGGTGTACATCACCGGCATGCGAATCCTTCCCGCCGGAACGTACGTGTTCAAATTAGTGAACTCGTCATCCAATCGCCACATTGTCCAGATCTTCAACAAGGACCAGACCAAGATTATCGCCACCGTTCTGGCGATTCCGAACTATCGCCTGGTAGCGAAAGACAAGACGGTGATTACTTTTAACGAGGGCGTGAAAGACCGGCCGGAAGCAATTCGGGCATGGTTCTATCCGGGCGCAAACTGGGGCGAAGAATTCGTCTATCCGAAGGCCAAGGCTGTAGAACTTGCCAAGGTCACCAAGGCGCCGGTTCTGGCCCTAGAGGTTGAGGTTCCGGTGGAAGTCGCGAAACCCGAGGAGCCGACCATTGTCGTCGCCCTGCAGCAGGCGCCGGTCATAGCCGTCCGGCCGACCGGAGAAACGGTCGAATTAGCCCAGGTGGTCCAAAGTGAGCCCGCTCCGGCGGCGATCGCCAACGAGTCCGCACCCACTACGCAGAGTCTTCCCGGCACAGCCAGTTCTTTGCCGCTGATCGCGCTTTGCGGATTGCTGGCACTGGGCGGTGCGATGCTGACTCGTTCCATCAAGAATCGTACCTAGTCCGATTGGTTACCGGCGCGTCGAAATTCAGGCGCGCCTGGGCGAGAACTGAAGTGTCTCATGCCGAAGGAAAACAACAATGAACGCCGGGACAACTTTGCGACGAACCTCGGGATCAAGGAGCCAGAGCATGCGACAGAGAGTCGTGCCGCTACTAGTGCCGCCATTACGTAAGAGCGCTCCGCACGAGGTGGGCTGCCACGAAACCAAGGCGCGCGGTATGGCGGTACTCACCACTCCTCTGTTGAACAAGGGGACCGCGTTCACAATCGAGGAGCGTGAAGCCTTGGGCCTCACCGGCCTGCTTCCGAATGTCATCAGCACCCTGGAAGTTCAAGTAGCGTGTGCCTACGCCCAGTACCAGCGGCTGCCCGATGCACTCGGTAAGAACATCTATTTAACCGCGCTGCACGACCGCAACGAGGTGTTATTCTTCCGTGTGCTCTCCGAACACCTGCGAGAGATGATCCCGATCGTCAACGATCGCACCGTAGGCCTTGCAATGGAGCAGTATCACCACGAGTGCAGGCGTCCGCGGGGTGTATACCTTTCCATCGATCATCCTCAGGCCATCGAGGAAGCCTTCGGAAATCTGGGGGCTGGTCCCGACGATATCGATTTGATTCTGGCTACGGATGCCGAACAAATCTTCGGAATCGGCGATTGGGGCGTGGGTGGAATCGAAATCTCCATTGGAAAACTGGCGATCTATACCGCGGCTGGAGGAATCGACCCGACGCGTGTGATCCCGGTGATGCTGGATGTGGGCACCAACCGTGGCAGCCTGCTCTCTGATCCCATGTATCCGGGGAACCGGCATGCCCGGATTCGCGGAGAACGCTACGACGCGTTCATGGAAGCGTACGTGAAGGCCGCCACGAAGATGTTTCCCAACGCCCTAATGCAATGGGAAGACTTTAGCCCCAACAACGGACGCCGTATCCTCGATAAGTACCGCGGCCAATTCCGGACCTTCAGTGACGATTTGCAAGGTACGGGGGCAATCACATTAGCAGCCGCCGTTTCCGCGATGCGAGTGTGCGGAACGCTGCTGCGGAATCAACGCATCGTGATCTTCGGCACAGGTCTGGCCGGTATCGGTATCGCCGACCTAATCCGCGATGTGATGATCAGCCAAGGCCTGTCCCAAGAGGACGCCACTCGCCGGTTCTGGTGCCTGGACGTGCATGGACTGCTCACCAACGATATGGGTGACCGGTTGAAAGATCATCAGGTAGCCTACGCCCGGACAGCCGCCGAGGTTAAGACCTGGCGGCGCGACGGTGCCGACGAGAAAACCATCGGCCTAGCGGAGGTGGTCCGCCAAGTGCGGCCAACCATGCTGATCGGCGCATCAGGAGCCGGCAACGTCTTCACCGAATCGATCGTCCGAGACATGGCGCGGTATTCCGAGCGGCCCATCGTCTTCCCGCTCTCCAGCCCCAATTCTCTGGCCGAAGCCACGCCGGCCGATCTGATCGCCTGGACCGATGGCCGCGCGCTGATCGCCACCGGCAGCCAGTTCACGCCCGTCACGCACAAAGGAATCACGCATGTCGTTGGGCAGGCGAACAATGCCATGTTGTACCCCGGCCTCGGTTTGGGTACGATCGTGTCCCAAGCCCGCCTGGTCAGTGTAGGTATGCTGGCCGCGGCCGCCAATGCGCTGTCCAGCCTGGTAGCTGTGCGGCTGCCGGGCGCCTCATTGCTTCCGCATATAGACGACTTACGCAGCGTCACTGTCACTGTTGCAGTAGCTGTAGCCGAGGCGGCTGTGGCGGAAGGTCTGGCCACCGTCGAGCTCGACGACATTGTTAAACAGGTGGAAGACGCGATGTGGCAGCCAGAATATCGCCGCATTCAGGCGTCCTGAATCGCATCCCTGCTGAGATGAAGATCCTGATCAGAACGACGTCGCCGCGAAAGGTCCTCCAATGGACCCAACGAGTATTGTTCGGCGCAGCAATTCTGATGTTGGGGTATGTGGGATTTGTCCTGGTGGATACGTGGGTCTTTGAGCGCCGGGAAACTGCGGCACTCGCACGCTTCGTCCCGACTGAGCCGGCGGCGAGCAACGCGGTCACGCCAACAACCATTGGCCCCAACGGATTAATCGGACGGATGGAAGTCTCCCGCCTGGATGTTTCCGTCGTGGTTGTGGAAGGAACCAGTAGCAAGAGCCTCCGGCGCGCGGTCGGTCACATCGCGGGTACGGCGCTGCCTGGACAGCCCGGTAACGTTGGAATCGCCGGGCACCGCGACACATTCTTTCGTCCGCTTCGAAACATCCAGCGCGACGACGTCATCACACTGACCACGTCGAAGGGCGAATACCGCTACCGCGTTGTTTCCACGAAAGTGGTGAGCCCGGACAACGTCGCAGTGCTCGATTCAGACCAAGATGAAGTTCTGACTCTGGTTACCTGTTATCCGTTTTACTTCGTCGGTCCAGCGCCGGACCGGTTCATCGTCCGAGCCGCAAGAATGTCTACTTCTTCGCCGGGATCTTGACGATTCGATCGCCCTGGAACGCGCCGACATAGATGGCGTTGCCGGACTGAAGGGCAATGGACACGCCAGGAATCATCGCTGCCTTGCCCTCCGAATCGAAGATCGTCTTGGCCTGCATTTTCCCTGGATCGATCTCCGCCACGCCGAAGCCTTGAATGCAGGGCGTCCCGCTGCCAGCCGGACAATCGCCGCCCGCGCCCTTCACGCCCGCCGCGAGCATGGTTCGCTTGCTGGTCCAGGAGATATTGTCAGGCATGAAGTCGAGCTTGATCACACCGGTCTCCTTGCCTTCCTTAAGGTCGTACTTGTGGACTTCCTTCGCGGTCCACGCATTGAAATACATGTAGCGGCCGTCGGAGCTCACCAGCACGCCGTTGGGATAACCCGCGCGAGTGCCGGGCAGTTCTGCTTCTCCCTTTCCGGGAATCCAGCGGGAAACATAGCCGGTGGGCTGTCCGCCAAACACGTTCCCCTGCCCCTGCGGCGCCTTTCCTTTCTCCTTGGCTTGACCCGGCGGTGGCGGAGGAGGCTGCAGAGCTGTGGGATGCGTTGCAATGAATCCGCCGTCGGGTTGCGCGGCGACGTCGTTAAAGGCCTGCGCGGAAACGACGCAGCCGTGCCAGACCAAGTCCGCTGCCCCTCCCGATTGCTTCAGTTCAAACATCTCGATCGACTCACGGCCGCCGTGGTTGACGACGAAGACCTGCACGGCGCCGCCCCTGTTACGTTTCAGCAGAGAGATTCCATGGGGTCGAAGCGCATCGCCGATGGGAGCGGGACACGCGGGATCTCCCCAATCCTTGCGAGGCTCTGCAGTAATCGCCAGTTTGCTGAAAGTCTTCTTCGCGGGATCGAACAGCATGAGCCCCGCAACTCCGGCGCCCGCCGGACCACCCACAAACTGACTGACGATGATGTATTTGCCGTCGGGCGTCAGCTCCAGATCTTCGGGCGAGCGTGTGCCACAAATGATATCGATGTCGCCGTGCACGCCGCACTCCATCAGCGGTGGCTGCGGAGGACCGCCTTTCCCTTGCGCGAGGGCAATCGAGCCACCAGCCGCGAGCAACACCGCCAATACTAACGTTTGTTTCACTATCGTTTCTCCGTATAGGGTTCCATGCGCATCAGTGCGCCGTCATTCTCGGCTGTCAATAGATAGAGGAAGCCGTCGGGACCCTGCCGAACATCCCGAATCCGATTCTGGAGCTCGCGTAGCATGCCCTCGCGATGGAGCTCTTCCCATTGGTCGTTGAAATCGATACGTTCCAGATGACCGGAGCGAGGAACCTCGCCCTGCCGCATCCCGCCCACGAAAAGATTGTTCTTCCAGTTAGGGAACTTGTCGCCGGTGTAGAAGCTCATACCGGAAATCGCAATGGCCGGCACCCAAAACACCACGGGCGGCTCCATTCCTTCCTTCCACGGATCGACCGATACGCGCGGTCCCAGATAGAACCGACCGTAGCTGACCACGGGCCAGCCGTAATTCTTGCCCGCCTGAAGAATATTAACTTCGTCGCCGCCGTTGGGTCCGTCTTCGCATTCCCAGACGTCGCCCGTTACGGGATGGACGGCGAGTCCCAGCGCATTGCGATGGCCTAGCGTAAAAATCTCCGGACGATAGCCCGCGCGGCCGACGAAAGGATTGTCTGGAGGAACCGTTCCGTCGTCCTTCAGCCGCAGAGTTTTGCCCGCCAGGCTGTTCGGATCCTGCGCTGCTGCTGCGGCGGGTGGATCGCCGACGCCTATCGTCATATACACCATGCCGTCTTTTCCAAACACGATCCGCGATGCGTTGCCGTTCTGGATGGCCGAGAAAAGATCGCGGACATCGGTGAGTGCTGGGGTACCTGACGTTTCGTCCCATCGTCCGCGAGCCAGCGTAATGATTCCCGCATTGTTACCAGGAGTTGCGGCAGCGCCTGCTGGCTTGTGATACGTAAAGTACACCAGCTTGTTCTCCGCGAAGCGCGGATGCAGAGCCAGGTCCATCAGACCGGCCAAGCCTTGCGCCTGTACTGCGGGAACTCCGGCGACTGGATTCGGATCGAGCTTGCCATTGCGCACGATGCGCAGCCGTCCCGGCCGTTCAGCGATCAGAATGCCGCCGTCGGGAAGGAACGCCATGCTGAACGGCTGGATGAGCCCCTTGGTTACGATCAGCTGGACTTGGTGCTGGATGCCGGTGTCGAGAACAATCGGACCATCGGGAAGCGGCGGCGACGGCCAGTTGATCCCAGGTGGCGCTGTCGGCGCTTTCCCTGCTTTGCCCTTCGCCGCGCCAGGTTGTTGCGCGCGACTGGCGACTCCTGCCAGAGCCAGCATGCACCCAAAGGCGATCGTCCAAATCCAACGCTGTTTGTTCATTCGTTTATACCGTTGGCAAGTATATTCCAAAGTCAGTACTCCGTGTTTGAGACTGTTCAAAGCGACGCAGACAGGTCCTTGACGTCTGCGAAGAAGTGCTATGATACTTGGTCACATTCTGACTGGAGTACGAAATGGTTGTGACTTATCTGCGACCTGCCGCTTTCGTGTTGTGCCTGTTGTCCCCTCGGTTAATCCCTCCCGCGCTCGCCTATCAATCGGAACTGGATACTCCCAGCGCTAAGATCTCGCCGGCGCGTTCTCGCCAGAGCGCTGGGCGCGAAGCTTCGGGGGATCGCAAGTATCCTGAGGCGAACCTGCGCATCGACACATCGCTGGTGTTGATCCCGGCGCAAGTCACCACGCACGAAGGAGCTCCGATCGCCGATCTTAAGCGAGATGACTTCCAGATCTACGAAGACGGATCCAAACAGGAGATTACTTATTTCGCGAAAGACGACGCCCCGATCTCTATCGGCTTGTTGTTCGACTCCAGCGGAAGCATGAAGAACAAGAAGAAGAATTCATTCGAGGCCGCCACCGCATTTTTTAGGACGGCAAACTTGGACGACGAATTTTTTCTCATCGAATTCGATGATCGCCCCAAGCTGGTGGTACCGTTCACGAAAGACATCGCCCTGTTGTCGCATGAGATCGAGCACACGCGGCCCTTCGGACGAACCGCCCTCTTTGACGCGATTCACATGGCGCTGGGGTTGATGAAGAACGCGCAACACGACCGTAAGGCGCTGGTGATCGTTTCCGACGGCGGCGACAATCGCAGCCGTCATACATTCAGCGCGATCAAGAGCGCCATTCTCGAAGCGGACGTGCAACTCTATTCGATGGGAATTTTCGATCCCGAAGGCGTTACTCCGGGTTCGCCGGAGGAATCCAAGGGTCCCGAATTGCTCGAAAAGTTGGCCGAAATATCCGGCGGCCGCAATTTCCCCATCATGAATCTTGAGAATCTGGCACGCGTGAGCACTCGAATCGGACAGCTGCTGCGCAACCAGTATCTGCTGGGATACAACCCTTCAAACACGTCGCGAGATGGGCTGTACCGAGGAATCAAGCTGGATGTTGTCGCGCCCGTAGCGCCAGCCACGCGCGTTCAGTATCGCAAAGGATATTACGCGCCCCAGCAGTAGATCCTACTTCTCTTGGCCTTCCACCGGTGCGACACCGTTTCCGCGACCCGCCGGACCGCGACCAGGAGCAGCGATTCCGAGGTTGGCTCGGCCGCCTTGCTGGATCAGGTTGGTTTCTCCGGGTCCCTGAAAAAACGTAAAGCCGGGACGTTCAGGTTGGCCTTTCCAGGCCTGCGGACCACCCAAGAAGATCTTATGCGCCAGAACCGTGTCGTGAATCTTGGTGACTAACGATTCGTATTCGGGCTGGCCTTGCCGGAATCCCGAAAAATTTCCGAGATCCGTGCTGGCCGCGAAAATCACATCGATTCCCGGCACCGACGCAATCTTCTCGGCATTCGCCACGCCAGTAGGAGTCTCAATCATGACCACGACTACCATGTTGTCGTTCGCGGTCTGGCGATAATCGTTCCCCCACAGCGCGCCATACTGTCCGTTGCCTTGGCTCCGGCGGCCCTGCGGAGGATAGCGCGACCACTTCACAGCCGCTTCAGCCTTCTCGACCGTGTCAACGGTAGGCACGATGATTCCCAGCGCGCCGATATCGGTGGCCTTCTGGATCTCGCTCTCGGTGGCGTCGGGCACGCGGATGAATGGCATCGCCGTAGCGCCCCGGCAGGCGTAGATCATCTTCGCGACATCCCCATAAGTCAGCGGGCTGTGCTGCATCTCGATCCAGGTGAAATCGTAACCGGCGTTGGCCGCCGCGCAATAGATATTAGGGTCCGGAGAAAAGATGGTGACGCCTACGATCTGCTTGCCTTCCAGTAGCTTTTGTTTCGCCGTGTTGTACATCCGCGACGCTCCGCCTTGCTTGCCCTTTCCTTGTGCCGGGGCCGGCGCTTGCGCGGAAACTTTGAAGCTGAAATAAATCGAGGCGAAAACTAAGGCGAATATCGCCAGAAGGCTAACGTTCTTGAAGCTCATGAAGGGCCACCTCGGGAGGTAGCTTAACACATGCCTGACGAGCTAAGAACTACTTGCGGCGATCCCGCGACGTCATCAGTTCTTCGATATTGATCAGCTCGGTTGGATAGTTGCCGGTGTAGCAGGCATAGCAGTAATCGTGGCGATCGTCCTTCACGGCCTCGCGCAAGCCGCCGAGCGAAAGATATCCCAGCGAGTCGGCCTCGACGAAACGGCGAATCTCCTCGACGGAATGGTTGGCGGCGATCAGCTCGCCCAGGCTGGGCGTATCCACTCCGTAGAAGCACGGCGAAACCGTGGGCGGACACGAGATGCGCATGTGGACTTCACGCGCGCCCGCTCCGCGCACCATGCGGACAATCTTGCGCGAAGTAGTTCCGCGAACCAGCGAGTCATCCACCAGGATCACGCGCTTGCCTTCCAGCAGGTGCCGCACCGGGTTGAGTTTGAGCTTCACGCCGAAGTCGCGAATGGCTTGTGACGGCTCAATAAAGGTCCGGCCTACATAGTGATTGCGAATCAATCCATGCCGGAAGGGAATGCCGGCCTCGGCGGAATATCCCAGCGCCGCGGCGACTCCTGAGTCGGGAACCGGCACCACGACATCCGCGTCCACCGGGTGTTCGCGCGCCAGCAATCGACCGAGGCGCTCGCGCGATTCCTGAACGGGACGCCCGAAGACAATGGAATCCGGCCGCGAAAAATACACATGCTCAAAAACACAATGTGCGCGGTCGCGTACGGGAGCATAGCGCTCACGCGTTAGCCCCTCGGGCCCCGCGATCACCATTTCGCCCGGCTCCACATCATTCAAATACACGGCGTTGATCAGGTCAAAGGCGCAGGTTTCGGATGCGAATACGTTGCAAGTGCGGCCGCCGGACATCTCCATCTGGCCGAAAGCGAGCGGGCGAAATCCATGCGGATCGCGCGCCACCAGGATTCGATCTTCAGCCAGAAAGACAAGTGAAAATGCGCCTTCGAGTTGCAGTAATGCCTCGCGCAGCGCAGCCGGCAGTGTCTTTTCGCGCGACCGGGCGACCAAATGCAGGATCACTTCCGTATCGCTGTTGGCTTGAAAGATAGATCCTTCACGTTCCAGCTCCCGGCGCAGTTCCGCGGCGTTGGTGATGTTGCCGTTGTGGGCCACCGCGATGCGGCCTTTGTTGCAGTTCACCGTGAATGGCTGCGCGTTGAGCACCCCGCCGTCTCCCGCCGTGGCATAACGCGTGTGGCCGATAGCCATCTCGCCGGGCAGACCGCCCAGAACTTCCGGAGTGAATAGATCCGCAACGTGGCCCATGCCTCGATGCGTGTGGATGATGCGGCCGTCGCTAGACGCGATCCCGGCGCTCTCCTGTCCACGATGCTGCAAGGCGTACAGGCCCAGGTAGGCTAGGTTCGCAGCCTCGGGGTTTCCCGCGATCGCGAAGACGCCGCACTCTTCATGAAGCTCGTCGAACATGGACTCCTTATACCGGGACCGGGTTCAGCAGATTCTCAAGAGCGTTTTCCCAAACTTCGCGCAAAACTTCGACGCGGCAATCAATCCACGGAGCGGCCGTGGTCCTGGAACCGTTACTGATTTGTAACTTCTCTTTCATTGTAACGCCCAAACGCAAGCACTCGATATTGTTGTCGTGCGCGATCTTCTCCACAGCTTCGGGAGAGGCTGTGGATATTAGAATCCTGGAGGGTGCTTCGTGGAATAGTGCGAATTCGGGCCGCATCTCCGTCCCCAGGGAAATCGAAGCCCCGGTGCCTTCGGCGCAACACTCGGCCAGCGCAACTGCCAGACCGCCATCGCCCAGATCATGCGACGATTCGGCCAGGCCCTGAGCGATCACTTCGCGAATGGCCGTGTGGACTCGCTTTTCGGAGTCCATATCGAGTGCTGGCGGAAGTCCCCACATCTTGTTGAGAACGACCTTGGCGTATTGCGTCCCGCCGAAGCGAGTGGCCTCGGTGGTTCCGAATCCACCCAGGAGCAATACAGCCCGGCCGACCTCCTTAAAAGGAATCGTAACCGGCGGGGCGGTCTTCAAAAGGCCCACGATGCCCATCACCGGAGTCGGCCAAATGGCTTCCCCAAGAGTTTCGTTGTACAGGCTGACATTGCCGCCAGTAATAGGAGTTTCGAAGTGTTTGCAAGCTTCGGAGATGCCCTCGATGGCTTCTACCAATTGCGCCATGATCTCAGGGCGTTCAGGATTTCCGAAATTCAGATTGTTGGTTGCTGCTACCGGCAGCGCGCCTACTGCGGATAGATTGCGGCAGCACTCGGCCACCAGCAATCGTGCTCCTTCGCGCGGTGAAAGCGAACAGTAGCGGCCGTTGCCGTCCACCGACATCGCCACACTGGTTCCGGTTTCCTTGATCCGCACGATGGCCGCGTCGCCGCCGGGGCCTTGCAAGGTGTTTGTCCGAACCGACTGATCGTACTGCTGCCAGATCCACCGCTTGGAACACAGGTCTCCGGATCCGAGCAGTGCCAGCAAATCCGCATTTAGGTCGCGGCTGCGCGGAATCGGCGGCGCTTCCATGGGTGCATCGCGATGCGGAGCGACGCCATGCGGCCGGTCATACAGCGGCGCTTCGTCAGCCAGTTCGCGATTGGGGATTTCGGCCACCACCACGCCGTGATTCTTCACCCGAAGCTTGCCATCGCCGGTCACTTCGCCGATGGTGACGGCATCCAGACCCCACTTACGGAAAACCGCGAAGACTTCCTGCTCCCGGCCCTTTTCGGCCACCAGCAGCATGCGCTCCTGCGATTCCGAAAGCATGATCTCGTAAGGAGTCATGCCGGATTCGCGCTGCGGAACACGCGCCAGATCGATCTCCACTCCGGTTTCCGCCCGACTGCCCATTTCGCAGGTGGAACAAGTCAACCCGGCGGCGCCCATGTCCTGGATACCGACCACCGCGCCGGTATGCATGGCCTCAATGCAGGCTTCCAACAGAAGCTTTTCCATGAACGGATCGCCCACCTGCACGTTGGGCCGCTTTTGCTTGGATTCTTCGGTGAATTCAGCCGACGCCATGGACGCGCCGTGAATTCCGTCGCGGCCGGTCTTGGCGCCAACATATATAACCGGGTTGCCGATGCCGGTTGCGCGCCCGAAGAAAATTTCATCGTGCCGGAACACTCCCAGCGCGAACACGTTCACCAGCGGGTTTCCGTTGTAGCAAGGCTCAAAAACGCACTCGCCGCCGATCGTAGGCACGCCGAAGCAGTTGCCATAATGCGCAATGCCTTCAACCACACCTTCCAGGATGCGGCGGTTGCGATCGCCGTGTTGGGGATCATCAAGCGGACCGAAACGAATCGCATCCAGCACCGCAATCGGCCGCGCGCCCATCGTAAAAATATCGCGCAGGATGCCGCCGACCCCGGTCGCCGCACCCTGAAACGGCTCGATAAAACTGGGATGGTTATGCGATTCGATCTTGAAGGCGATCGCGTAACCTTGTCCAATATCGATGATGCCGGCGTTTTCGCCAGGACCGACTAGTACGCGTTCGCTGCGCGTCGGCAACTTCTTCAAATGGAGACGCGAGCTTTTATAGGAGCAATGCTCGCTCCACATGACCGTGAAGATGCCGGTTTCGGTTTGATTCGGCTCGCGCCCGAGTATGGCGCGAACCTTTGCCAGCTCCGACGGGGCAAGATCACTCATGCGACGTCGCTCATGCGTGCGTTGTTACCATCGACCGCACCATGGATTCCAGAATGACGCGCCCGTCCGTCGAGCCTAATAAAGGATCAGAAGCCCGCTCAGGATGCGGCATCATTCCCATGACGTTGCGGTTTTCGCTGCAGATGCCGGCGATGTCACGCAAGGAGCCGTTGGGATTATCCAAGTAGCGCACCACCACGCGATCCTCGGCTTCAAGCATATCCAGCGTGCGTTCGTCCGCGAAATAGCATCCCTCGCCATGTGCCACCGGGACTTTCATGAGCTGGCCGCTGGTAGCGGCACTGGTAAAGGGAGTATTCGTGGTCTCGATCCGGAGAGTGACGGGCCGGCAAACAAAGCGAAGATTGCGGTTGCGCAACAGCGCGCCGGGGAGCAGGCCGCTTTCCACCAGGATCTGGAATCCGTTGCAGATGCCCAGGACCAATCCGCCGTCCTGTGCGAACTTCTTGATGGCCGACATCACCGGAGAAAATTTCGCGATCGCGCCGCAGCGCAGGTAGTCGCCGTAGGAAAATCCGCCTGGAAGAATCACCGCATCGGCATTGCCCAGCGAAGTGGAATCATGCCAGATAAATTCGGCCGGATGGCCTAGATTGCGGGAGACCGCGTACCACGCATCGTGATCGCAATTGCTTCCCGGAAACACGACGACGCCGAATCGCATAGTAGGGAATCTTCAGTGTAACATGAGCGAAATGGACGCTCTTCCAGAATGTGTTCGGCAATATTTCGATGGTTGGAACCGGCGCGATGCGGATGCGGTCTTAGCGACGTTCACGGCGGACGGAACCTATTGTGATCCCGCGAGCGGCGGCCGCCTGCGCGGCGAAGCGCTCAAAGGATACATGGCTGGGCTGTGGTCGGCGTTCCCCGATCTTTCTTTCGAGATCACCAGCAAGGGACT
>Ga0068855_100006044_pt1 | contig 14766 bp, 10 predicted proteins | sample KBSCornC52_FD_66592 | JGI IMG/M metagenome (GOLD analysis project Ga0068855, IMG submission 66592) | Corn rhizosphere microbial communities from Kellogg Biological Station, Michigan, USA - KBS Corn C5-2 | ecosystem: Host-associated > Plants > Roots > Rhizosphere > Soil ...
CCGCCCGGCACGGCTCGCTGTTTCCAGGAGAAACCTTGAAGCTCACTCCCTATCTAATTGCATTTCTAATGCTGTTTCACATGGCAGCCACACAGGCCCAAAAGCTGAATGTCTCGCGGCTGCAGATGAAGAACGGGCTGACCGTTCTTGCGCTTGAGGACCATACCGTCCCGGCGGTTGCCTACTACACCGTGTTCAAGGTCGGTTCTCGGAACGAGCGGCCGGGCATCACCGGCCTGTCGCATCTGTTCGAACATATGATGTTCAATGGCTCGGCCAAGTATAAGCCGAAGGTCTTCGATCAGGAGATCGAGCTCGGCGGCGGCGAATCCAACGCGTTTACGACCTCGGACAGCACCGAGTATTACGAGGAGTTCTCGTCCGGCGCGCTCGATATCGTGCTTAGAATGGAGGCGGACCGGATGCGCGCCCTCAAGCTCGACCGCGAGAACATCGAACAGGAGCGCGGCATCGTCAGCGAAGAGCGGCGAGTCAACTTCGACAACTCGGTAGAGGGCTCCATGTCGGAGCGACTGTGGAACAGCGCGTTCGTGGCGCATCCTTACCGGTGGGACACCATCGGCTTTATGAAGGACATTCAGGCGATCAAGCTCGCCGACGCCAAGGCCTACTTCCGCGAATACTATGCTCCCAACAACGCGGTAGTCGCCGTGGTCGGTGATTTCAACACGGCGGACCTGTTCCGCAAGATGACGCTGTACTTCTCGGACATCCCCAGGCAGCCGTCTGCTCCTCCCGTCGTAAACGCGGAGCCACCTCAGCTTGGCGAGCGGCGAATCGATTATCACCGGCCCGCGGAGCTTCCCGCCGTGCTGATCGGCTACAAAGGCATCTCGTTCAAGGACCCGGACGATCCGGTACTGGATGTCCTCAGCACCATCCTCGCAGGCGGAGAGAGCTCCAGGCTGTATAAGAGCCTGGTGTATGACAAGCAGATCGCGACTTCCGTGAACGCGGGTAACAACTCTCGAATCGATCCCGGGCTGTTTACTTTCCAGGCGCAGGTTCAGCCGCCTCACACCACCGCCGAGTGCGAAGCGGCCATCTATGCCGCGATCGACGATATCAAGAAGAACGGCGTCACCGAGCGAGAGCTGCAGAAAGCCAAGAACGGCCTCCGGGTAGGTGTAATCAGCAGGTACAAGACCAATCAGGGCAGAGCAGGGCTGCTCGCCGAAAACGAGGCGTTCTTCGGCGATTGGAAGCATGTCTATCAATTAATCCCCAAGTACGACCGAGTTACAGCCGCCGACGTTCAAAGAGCAGCCAATAAGATTTTCGATCCATTGAACCGGACCGTCGTCACGCTCGTGCCGGACAAAGAGCCGTCCAACGCAAAGGAGACGCAATGAGATCGGTTCATCGTCTCCTATCCTGCCTGATCGGCGGCGCGCTGCTTATGATCTCGGTGCGCGCGCATTGCCAGAAGATTCAGCTGCCTCCGGTGATGCGAGCGCGACTGGCAAACGGCATCCGCCTGGTGATCATGGAGTACCATCGCGCGCCGACTCTCACGGTGCGCGCGGTGTTCGCGGGCGGCGAGCGGCTCGATCCCCCGCAGAAGGATGGCGCGACATCCCTGATGACGCAGCTGCTGAAGAAAGGCACGGAGAAACACACCGCGCCAGAGATCGCAGAGGCCATCGATTACCTTGGAGGATCGCTGGAGATCGGCGCGGACGACGAGCGATGCACCGCGAGTCTCGACATCCTGGCAAAGGACACGAATGCAGGCATGGACCTCCTGGCAGAGGTGATCAAGCATCCGACGTTCCCATCCGAAGAGCTGGATCGCGAGCGCAACCTGGAGGTGTCGTCCTTACAATCCATCGGCGAGGATCCGGGTCGCGTCGCGAATTATGTCCTGACCGGAACAATGTACGCCGGCCACCCCTACGGGCGCGAGGCGTCGATAAGCTCGCTCAAATCGATCACACGCGAGGATGTGTTATCGACCTACCAATCATCGTTCTCGCCAGATCGAATGATCATCGTCGCAGTGGGAGATTTCAAGGCAGCCGAAATGGCCTCGAGCCTGAAGGCACGCTTCGGCGATTGGGCCAGCTCGGGAGCAGCTCCCGCGCCGACACCGCCGGTGCCGCCGCGTTCTGCCAGCTATGTCCTCATCGATAAGCCTGACGCGACGCAAACCCAGGTACGGTTCGCGAGGATCGGCTTTGCTCGAACAAGCCCGGACTACTATGCCGCACAGCTGGCGAACACGGTTCTGGGCGGAGGATTTACTTCGCGCCTGGTCGACGAAGTGAGAGTCAATAAGTCCCTCACGTATAACATCGGAAGCTACTTCAGCTGCGAAAAGGCAGGCGGCCTGTTCGAAGTGTCGACGTTTACAAAGATCGAGACCACCCGCGCGCTGCTGGACACGGTAAAAACCGTGCTGGCGAAGACCGCGCAGGCCGGAATCACCCGGGCCGAATACAACAAGGCGCGCGGCTATCTTGCAGGGCAGTTCGCCGTGCACGTGGAGACTCCGGAAGCGCTGGCGGGCGAGCTGGCTTCGATGGCATTCTACGGTCTTCCCGACAACTATCTGGAAACCTATCTGCCACGCCTGCGCGCCGTGACTCTGCCAGAGGTGAACCGTATCGCGAAGACGTACTTCGGCCCGAATGCCCTGAGCGCAGTCCTGGTCGGTCCGGCGGGCAAAATCACCTCGCAATTAAAGGGCGAGGGCAATTTTGACGTTCGCCCTGTCTCCGCCGTGGCCAGGTAGCCTGGAGTCGCGGGGTTGACGGGTGGAAAATGCGCGGGCTATAATGCGGTGTGCGGTCGAAATTGGAGCGCCCTGGGGTACGGGGCTAGACGGGAACGCCGGTGACATCCGAGCCCCAGTTTGATTTCATCCTTCGTGGAGGATCCGTTCTCGACGGCTCCGGAGCCGCGCCATTCAACGCGGATGTCGGCGTCATCGACGATAAGATCACCCACATCGGCGATCTGTCTCAATGCAGCGCGCCCGCCACCTTCGATGCCAGCGGCCTTCGAGTTGTCCCCGGCTTCGTCGACATTCACACCCACAGCGACATCTCCGTCAGCTACGATCCCGGCCAGGGCAGCTATATCGCGATGGGCGTGACCACGCAGGTGGTCGGAAATTGCGGGCTTGCCATGGGCCATACCAGCCCTGCCGAAGTCTTCGATTTCGAGAAGCGATGGCTCGCCCCGCATGGCGCTCGAATACGCTGGAATTCGTTCGGCGAATTCCTTCAGCAGATCGATTCGAACGGCGCCGCAACTAATATGGTTCCGCTCTCCGGCCACGGCACCCTTCGCAAGCGAATCATGGGGATCGACCATCGCGCGCCCACCGCGGACGAATTGCTGGGAATGCAGCGAGAGCTTCAGAACGCGATGGAAGCAGGATGCTTCGGCTTTAGCTCCGGGCTTGAATACCCGCCCTCCGCCTATGCCGACGAGGATGAGCTCGCAGAGCTTTGCCGGGTTGTCGGGCAGTACGGCGGCTTCTACGCAACTCATCTGCGCAATGAGGGCGACACACTCGTGGAGGCCGTGCAGGAGGCGCTCAACGTATCGGAGCGTGCGGGAGTGGCGCTGCAGCTATCTCACCACAAGGCAGAGGGTCCTGCTAATTGGGGCAAGACCGCGACTACCTTGCAGATGGTGGACGGAGCACGAGCGCGCGGCCAAGACGTTCAGACCGATCAGTATCCCTATACCGCTTTTATGACGGCCCTCTCGATCCAGGTGCTGCCCCGCTGGGCGATGGCGGGAGCCGTCGAGGAGACCGCCACGAAGCTGCGAGATCCCGAGCTTCGAGCCCGGATCGCCGCCGACATGCGCGCGACGCACCCCGAATGGGACGACATCTCGGCCGTATCGTTCTGGAAAGATCTGCAGATCGGCGTCTGTCGGGGCAGACCGGAAGCCCAGGGCCGGTCGATCCTGGAGCTTGCCATCGAAGCGCAGCAGCTGCCAATCGACTATGTTCTCGACCTGTTGGCCGACGTGGAGGGCTACGTGAGCGCCGTCAACTTCGCCATCGGTCACGAGGATATCGCCAGGGTGATGCAGTACCGATGGACCTCGATCGGCTCGGACGGTGTCGGCACGCATCCGGAGGGTACCGGCGGCGCAGACAAGATCCATCCCCGAGCGTATGGCACATTCCCGAGAGTGCTCGGCCATTACGTGAGGGAGCTTGGCGTGCTGACCGAGCCGGAGGCCATCCGCAAGATGACCACCCTGCCCGCGGACCGGCTGGGACTGAAAGACCGAGGCCGTCTCGCCCCTGGCTGCTTCGCCGACATCACAGTCTACGATCCTGCCACAATCGCAGACCGCGCCACCTTCGCCGACCCACATCAGTACCCGACCGGCATTCGCCTCGTCATGGTCAATGGCCGCATCGCCCTCGACAGCGGCAAACCCAACAGCGCGAGAAACGGCCGGGTACTGCGCAAACGCTGAGGCCCTATCCGCAGATGACGCAGATGAATACGGATGACAATGCAAGACACTTTCTCCACAGATTGCACAGATTTGCACAGATTAAGGCTAAATAGAGAACGGACAGATTTGAGGCTCACCAGGCTCAACGATTGATCCAGAGCGTTCCGTTCCAGTCTGAGGGGTCTGTTCATGCTGCGAAATCTGTGCAAATCTGTGAAATCTGTGGAGAAAGTTCTTTCCTTCTGCGGACATCCACGGGATCTGCGGATAAAGTGCTTCTGAAAGGCTGCCCGATATGATCGATAGGTATACAACGAAGGCGATGCGTGAGCTGTGGAGCGCGCAGAATAAGACGCAGAAGTGGCTGGATGTGGAGATCGCGGTCTGTGACGGGCTGGAGAAGTTCAAGCAGATCCCGGCAGGAACCACTGCGGCGATTCGCGCGGGCGCTCGCTTCGATCTCGACCGCATGGCTGAGCTGGAGAAAGAGACCCGGCACGACGTCATGGCGTTCGTAAAGAACGTCGCGGAGAACCTGGGCGAAGAGGGACGCTACGTGCACTACGGCGTCACCTCCTACGACATTGTGGACACGGCGCTATCCCTGCTTCTGCGAGACTCGGCGGACATCCTGCTCGCAAGCGCGGACCGCCTCATCGAGACGATCCGACGGCGGGCGCGCGAGCATAAGAATACGATCATGATCGGCCGCACTCACGGAATCCACGCGGAGCCGATCACGTTCGGCTTCAAGCTAGCCACCTGGCTCGACGAGATGAACCACAACGTCGAGCGGCTGCAGCAGGCGAAGGCGGCCGTTAGCGTCGGAAAGATTTCCGGCGCAGTCGGGACTCACGCGAATATCAGTCCTGAAGTGGAAAAGTACGTTTGCGCAGGTCTTGGTCTCGGAGTCGCACCCATCTCCACTCAAATCATTGCGCGCGACCGCCACACGCAATTCATGGCGGCGCTCGCCATCCTCGCCGCTTCGCTGGAGCGGTTCGCGACCGAGATACGCAACCTGGCGCGCACCGAGATACGTGAGGTTCAGGAGTATTTCGCCGAGGGCCAGAAGGGCTCGTCTGCGATGCCCCACAAGCGCAATCCGTGGAATTCAGAGACGGTCACCGGTCTGGCGCGCGTCGTGCGCGGCAACCTGATCCCCATGCTGGAGAGTATGGCGACCTGGCACGAGCGCGACTTAACGAACAGCAGTGTCGAGCGCGTAATCCTCCCGGACACGACGACGCTGGTCGACTGGATGCTGAACAAATTCAACGATATCCTGAATACCCTCATCGTCTATCCCGGAAACATGCAGCGCAACCTGGAGATGATGGGCGGCCTGGTCTGTTCGGAACAGATCATGCTCGCGCTAATCGCGACCGGCCTCTCACGCGAGGAAGCCTACGGTGTGGCCCAACGCAACGCGGCGAAAGCATGGGGCGGGGAGCGATTCCGAGATGCGATCGAGACCGATCCGATTGTGAAGGAGCGCCTGTCCGCCCAGGACATCGCTCACGCGTTCGATGTCGAGTATCACCTCAAGCACCTGTCGCACACCTTCGAAGCGCTCGGTATTTAGCGCGGGCGGGAACGCCTATCCGCAGATTGCGCCGATGGATGCCGATAATTTCGGGCATACCCAATCCGTATCCATGGGTCTAATCTGCGCAAAAAACGTCGTCGAACGTGGGTTACTCGGCGAGGTTGCCTGCAGTCACGACCTGTGCAGCCCATTTCATATCCGGATCTGAAAGTTGTGGCCTGATCTCCGATTGATAATCCAGCGAGTAGTCGTAGCCCGCATGGTCGTAGGCGGCTGTAAACGCGGCTTGAAGATCAAGTGCGATATCGGAGTCACCTTCCGCAAGGGGTATCTGTATCGTTGGCAATTTTTGGCGCAGCGTCCATGTGAAGGCCGTCGCACGCGGTCTGTCTGCCGCCAGACAGATGATCGCCTGAAAATCCGATTCTGGCAGAGGCTCGACGGCGGGAAGCCGGAGGCCGCCCCGCAGCAGATCCAATTCGACTAGATTAATACCGCTCATGAGCACCTCGTCGCGCTTCGCAAGATAGAGCGCCCGATCGTAGCTGCCACTTTTCTTATTGGCAGGCGAGAGCACCTCCAACACTGTGACGATTTCACCGGTTTCTCGTTTTCGAATGGTCAGATATCGCTCACGAATCTCTTCCGGCATTGGCAGCGTGATCGTCATTGGCTCGATTACGGCTGTCGCGCCGGATAGTACTCGTTGGGACGGGAGCGATCGAGGACGCATATCCGTGATTACCAGATCTGGCTGTATGTACCGTGATTGGCCACCTTCCATTTCGTGCTCCAGATAGATGCGTTCCTCGGTTCGAACAACATATCGCGGCCGGACGGAAGGCACGAGAAGGTCTCGAATTGATATGATGATCGACAGGTGGAAGTCCTGCCATATATCCCCTTCAATGAATGGGTCCATTCCTGGAAATGGCGATGGCATGCCTAACTCGCTCCTCTGTGCTTGTAAGTCATTGTGTTGTACTAGGCCGCAGAAGCCCATCCACCTCAATAGCGGTATCCGCAGGCACGGGGCGTACAAGTGACCGCGTATCAGCAGTGGATTGGTGGGAGGCTCGGAGCAGCGATGCGGCTTCGTCGAAATCTTCGAGGGCGTAATAGCTGCGCAAGTTAACACCCATACGGGGCCGAATGCCCTTGACTTGGATAAACGCTGAAACCTCATCCTCGTCGATGCCCAGGCGCTTCCCAAGTTCCATCTCAGGCACCAGACGCGCGATCTGACGGCGGAGATAAAGATACCAGGCGCCTATCCCACCGAAGAACAGGATGTCGAACGGGCCGGCGATCGCCAGCCAGATGGTGGCCGTTCGTCCCAGTTCCAAGCGGCCGGTCAAGGCTAAGCACGCCATAATCCCGATCCCGACACCAAAGACCGCGGCTGCGGAGAAAAAACCGCAGATCGATAATGCGGTTGGACGATCCCTGTCCCCCACATACTGCGGCACCCCGTCCGAATTATTTCCCATCCACTCGAACGACATCGGGTCCGGCCCTCCGCCTGAATTGCTTTCCCAGGGCGATCAAACTCAAGAATGCAAGATATAGGCGCAATCCACAACCAGGTCAGCCCGCATACTCGCCGGTGAATCCGGTGAGGTGGGATTCAATTGCTCGCACCGGCACGGTCTTGCCGATCAGGGAGTCGGCGGATCGCGGACCGGTCTCGGACACTGTGAAATTGACCGCCTTAAATGTGCGCGTATACCCTGTGAGGCGGCTGTCGTCCTTGGGGCTGCGGCCCTCTACCAGTACTTCAAATACGGAGCCCACAAGTGAGCGGTTTATTTCCACGGTTATTCCATTTTGAACTGCGATCAGCTCGCTGAGCCGCTCGATCTTAACGCTCTGCGGCAGCTGGTCTTCCCGCAGCGCCGCTTTGGTGTTCGGGCGCGGGCTGTAGGCGAACATGAACGCCGAGTCGAATCGAGTCTGCTCAATAAATCGCATCGTGTTCCTAAACTGCGCCTCGGTTTCGCCGGGATACCCTAGCATCACGTCGGTCGTGATCGCGAGCCCGGGCACTCGGTCGCGGAGCTTGTCGACAATCGTCTGAAACTCGCTCACCGTGTAGCCGCGGTGCATCTCCGCCAATAGATCATCGTCCGCGACTTGAAGCGGCAAGTGGACATGCTCGCAGACTTTGTCCAGACGGCCTATCGTGTCGATCAGATCGTCCGTGAAGTCGCGCGGATAGGGCGAGGTAAATCGAATTCGCGAAATGCCCCGAATGGCGGCGATCTGTTCCAGAAGATCGCAGAAGGGCACGCGTCCCTCCGCAAGGTTCTTGCCGTATGAGTTCACGGTCTGTCCGAGCAGCGTAACCTCTCTGGTTCCGTTCGTGGCCAGGCTTTCGATCTCGCGCAGGATCTCGTCAGTAGGTCGCGAGCGCTCGCGACCGCGCGTATACGGCACGATACAAAACGTGCAAAACTTGTCGCAGCCGTACATGATCGGCACGTGCGCCTTGAGCTTGGGAGTGCGCTCGGTGCGGCGCAGCGGGATATCGGTGACGATCGCGCCCTTCCGGGGCGGCAGGTCGAGTGAAGTCAGCGCCGCGGAGTGGATGCGCTTGAACTTAGGCTGCTCCTCAAGCGCCTCGCGAACGATTTTGCCGTTGACCTTGATCTGCGTGATCAGGTCCGGCAGCGCAGCGATATTGCCAGTGCCCACAACCAGGTCCACGTGCGGCGCTCGCTTCTGGATCTCTTTGCTTTCGACTTGCGCCATGCAGCCGCAGACGCCGATGATCATATTCGGCCGGTCGCGCTTCAGCTCCCTCAGTTTTCCGAGCTCGCTCCAGACCTTCTCCTCCGGTTTTGCGCGCACGGAGCAGGTGTTGAGCAGTACGACCTCCGCTTGATCCGTTGCGGCCGTAGCGTGGTAGCCCATGCCCTCGAGATAGAGGCTGATCTGCTCGGAATCCTCCTCGTTCATCTGACAACCCCAGGTAAGGATGTGATAGCCAGGCGATCCAGCTGCCGCCGGGCCGGGCTCCTCGCCCAGGGGCGACAGATCAGTGTTTTCGCTTATCGTCAAAGCCTCTGCCATATAGGAATTCCTCGAATTCTTGCTCAGGTCCGGTCACATAACAACGTATCTTCAATTTGATAACCGAGAAGATTAGTATAGCAGAACGAAGTCGGGCTAACAAGACGCGAATCGCACGCTTGCCGTTTCTCTGGAAATACGGTACAATGCCAGTGAGCTGCACTGTGCCCGATCCTTGGGCAGACGCAATCCAATTTCCACGGTTTGGCCGATACGAAGTGTCTTGAGCATGAAGTGTGCGGCCTCTAAGCGCGTAACCGATCTGCAATTGCAGATTTGCAACGAGTTTGCAGCGCAATTGCCGTGAGACGCACCCGTAACCAATTACTCAGAAGGAGACGTTCGAACCATGAAGAGAATGACCGCAGTTTTCTCAGCCATCGCACTTGTCGCCAGCGTTGCCGCGATCGCAGGCCCCGGCAAGAAGCCCGCCAAGGTCACCGAAGTGTGGACGTGCCCCATCCAGGGCGCGCCTGTGAGCGATCACAAAGCCAAGGGCGTAACGTACACCAACAAGACCGGCACCTATGACGTGCACTTCTGCTGCGCCGGCTGCCCGGAAGAGTTCGCGAAACTCAGCGCCAAGGACAAGGATGCCAAGATCGCCGCGGCCCTGAAGAAGGACGCAGCCTCCAAGAAGAAGGGTTAGTCTGCCTTCCATGCGGGAACGGACGCGCCTTCGCGACTCCGTTCCCCGTTCCTTTTGTCAATGCGCGCTGCGACCGCTCGCCAAAGTCGCGCTGCGCCGCGCCCAACGGCAACCGACGGACTCTAGTCTGCCCCCTATATGCCGAAGTATCTGTTCACATTTCAGAAGACCGAAACCGTTCGCTGGCTTGGTCACCTCGATATTCTTCGCACCTTTGAACGCGCGATTCGCCGCGCGGAGTTGCCCATCGCCTTTTCCACAGGCTTTAATCCAAGGGAACGGTTGACCTTCGCCTCCGCGCTCAGTACCGGCGTGACGGGCGGCGCTGAGCCCGCCATCCTGGAGCTCACCGCGGATGTGCCGCCGGAGCAGATCGTAGCCTCGCTTAATGCCGCGCTGCCACCCGCCATCCAGATTGGATCGTGCGAGCAGGTACCGGACGCTGGCTCGCGAGACCTTCTGAATGCGTTTGATCGCGCAGACTTCGAAGTCGTGTGCTCCTATCCGCCTGAGACTGACCGCGCAGCGATCTCCCGAGCGATCGATTCTATGATGGCATCGACGGTGATTCTGGTTACGCGGGAAAGAGAAGGCCGCACGAAGTGTATCGATATCCGGCCCCTGATTTACCAGCTTGCTCTTGACGACAGCACGCTTGCTCCCGACCGAGCCCTGCTTACCATGCGGCTCGCCGTGGGCGAAGGCGGCAACGCAAGACCAAGCGACATTGTTACCGCAATTGCCGAGATCGTTCCCGGATTCGCGCTGCGCAAAGCGCACCGAGTCCGCCTGGCGCCATCCGGCGCTCAAAACTAAGAAAGGAGGTGACTCAACATGGCAAAAGAGATCATTGTGAATGTCGGAGAGCGCGAAACGCGAATCGCCGTGATAGAGGAGTCGAAATTAGTCGAGCTCCATATCGAACGTGCAGAACGCGTTGTAGGCAGCCTCTATAAATGCCGAGTCGCCAACGTATTGGCTGGAATGGACGCCGCTTTCGTCGATATTGGACTGGAGCGCAATGCGTTCCTCTATGTCGGTGATGTACTGCCGACCGGAGACGACGCAGGTTCGTCCGAGGGCGGCGACAGCCGCAAGGGCGGCCCGCGCCAGCGCTATGGCCGAGATTCGCGAGGACGGGGCGGCGAAACCGCAACACCCTCGGGCAACGGCGCTTCGCCCTCAACCTCGGTGTCGGAGACATCGAGCGCGCAAGGCAATTCCATGGAGGCCGCCGAGCAGAATCCGCTGGCGGCGGATGAGATCGACAGCTCAATCACCGCAGAGCTCGATGCAGAATCTCAAATTCTTGCTGACATCGAGTCCGATGATGATGATGATGACGACGATGACGAAGACGATGAGACGGCTGCATCCGGCGAGTCTGATGAAACCGCTGCCGAGACTCCGGGTCGACGCACTCGTCCAGGATACCGCCGATCCGTGCTGCGCAACCAGCGAATTCGCGATGTGCTGAAGGTCGGTGAAGAGCGGCTCGTGCAGGTAATCAAAGGCCCCCGCAGCACGAAGGGAGCGCGTGTTTCCACGCGCATCTCGCTGCCGGGGAGGTACCTTGTCCTGATGCCGGAAGCCGACAACCTCGGCGTCTCCCGGAAAATCGAAGATCCGAAGGAGAGGGACCGCCTGAAGAAGATCGGCGACCGACTGCGCGTTCCGGGGTTCGGCCTGATTATTCGAACCGAAGCGGAAGAGCAGACCGAGCAGGAGCTGCGGCAGGACATGGACTTTCTGCTTCAGACCTGGCGACAGGTTCTGGAGACCACCAGGCAGGTGAAGGCTCCCGCGCTCGTTCAGCAGGACCTTACTTTGCTCTATAAGACGATCCGCGACGTCTTCGGCTCGGATGTACAGAAGCTCGTCATCGACGACCCGGCGGAATATGAGAAGGCAAATGAGCTGCTCGACCGGCTGTCGCCAAAATTGAAGGGCCGGATCCACTTGTACGATGGCGTCAAACCCATCTTCGAAGAATACGGGCTGGAAGCGGAGCTGGATCGCTCGATGCGCAGGAAAGTCTTCCTGAAATCCGGCGGGTCTCTGGTCATCGACGAAACCGAGGCTCTGACCGTTATCGACGTGAACACGAGCAAGTACACCGGTGGCAGCAGCTTGAACGAGACGATCGTGAAGACGAACCTGGACGCGGCGTCCGAGATCGCCCGGCAGCTTCGCCTGCGCGACATCGGCGGCATCATCGTCATCGACTTCATCGATATGAACAACCCGCGCGACAAGCAGTCTGTCCTGAAAGCGCTCGAGCTCGCCCTGAAGAAGGACCGTTCGCGCACGAAGATCTCGAACATCAGCCCGCTGGGCCTGGTCGAGATGACACGCAAGCGCACGGGCGAGACGCTCACCGGCTTCATGACCGACGACTGCCCTTACTGCAAGGGCCGCGGTCACCTCGCCTCATCCGAGAGCGTAAGTCTGCTTGTCGAGCGCGAGCTGCGCAAGTATGTGAACGATCCCAAGAATGCCAAGAAGGAGGCGCTGCTTATTCAGTGTCATCCGGAGGTCGCGGAGTTGTTGATCGGACCCGAAGGTTCAACCATCTCCGAGATGGAGCGTGATCTGCAGCGAGCGCTCTATGTGCGGTCGGACGCCGACGCGCATGTCGAGAAATTCAGCATCGAAGGCGGCGAGATCGCGGAGTTTGAGAAGCTGCGCCAGGCATATCGCCGCGCGCAGATCGTGGAGTGCCGGATCGTGCGCTCGCTGCTCAAAGAACCTGCCAAGTGTATCGGCTGGTCGGATGGCTATCTCCTCGACCTGGATGACGGCAACAAGTATATCGGTCAGCGCGCGAAGGCTCGGATTCTCGACAGCCGCCGGTCCATCGCTACGGCGCAGATCCTGCCGGGATCCAACCGCCCCGAATAGTCAATTGAAGAGAGCGTGGAAACGCTTCCATAGGGGCAAACCATGGCGCTGCAGAGACACTCCGAAAGTCCAGATTCGGCGCGCGATCCTGCCAGGACCGGCCACCTGAGTGAAACCGTGCACGTGGACCAGTGGCTCCGACTGGTCATTGTCCTGGGCGCCTGCCTGCTCATCGTGGCGGCCGTCGCGGTTGCGATCCGCCTCCTGGGATTCATCGCCCACACGCTCCTGATCTTCTCCCTCGGCGGCCTTCTCGCCTATGCCTTGTTCCCACTGGTCGAGCTCGCGCGTCGCAGAAAGGGCGCTGCTCCCAGGCCGCGCTGGGCAGGAGTGGCCATCATCTACGGCGGCTTGTTTGCCATCGTCCTCATCGCCGTCGGGCTGCTCAGCGCCGAGATGGTGAGGCAGGTGAGAGTCCTTGCCACCGATCATAAGAAGATCGAGTACGAAGGCCGGACCAGACTCGCGTCCACTGATCTATGGCTCGCAAATCGCGGATTTAAAGTGAACCTGGAGGATACACTCAACCACCCGCCTCCCTCCGTAAAGACATGGGGCGAGGCGGCCGCGCACACGACACTGAAGGTTCTGGAAGAGGCTTCGAAGTCTGCGCTGGAGAGCATTATCATCCTCCTCATCTCCGTCTACTTCCTCATCTACAGTACGGAGATGAAAGAGAACTTCAATGAGCTGCTGCCGCGCAGGATTCAGCCATATGCCGAACAGTGGGAGAGCGATGTCAACCGCATTCTGGGCGGGTTCGTGCGTGGCCAGCTCACGCTTGCGCTCGTGATGGGCATCGCGGCCGCCGTCGGCTGCCTCTTGCTGGGAGTGCGCTTCTGGCTGCTGATCGGGATGTTCGTGGTTGTGGCGTCGATGATACCGGTCATCGGCCCTGTGGTGGGCGCTGCGCCCGCAGTGATCTCTGCAGCTGTGTCACCGGCGCACGGAATCATGAGCCCCGTAGTCAAAGTGGTCCTGGTGATCTTGATGTTCGTGATCATCAGCGAGACCGGCTCGAAGATCCTCTATCCCCGCCTCGTGGGCAAAGCGCTGGGCCTGCACGAAGTCTTCGTACTCTTCGTCCTGTTCGCCGGGCTGGAGATCGGCGGCCTAGTCGGCGTCCTCTTCGCCGCACCGCTCGCCGCGCTCGTCATCACAACCGTCATTCAAGTCCACCGCCTCTGGTGCGGCGAGCCTCCCGTCTCTGTCGCGGAACTGGCGCGCGAAGGCGGACGCGCAGCGAAGGCGCGCGGAACACCGTGAGTTTCTGGAGATGTTGAAATTGTCATCGGTGGCGCGTGAGAGAGTGGGGCGATTGTGGACCATGATGCCTTGTTCAAAGAGCTGCTGCGCACGTTCTTTGCTGAATTTATGCAGATGTTCTTCCCGGACGTCGCCGACCAGCTGGATTTCACAGAAATCATCTTCTTAGACAAAGAGTTGTTCTCGGACCTTGCGGACGGTATTCAGCGCGAACCCGATCTGATCGCACAGTTGCGCACTAAAGATGGCCGACCGGAGATCGTGCTCGTACACACCGAGGTTCAGGGACAGCGACGCTCAACGTTCGGCGCGCGAATGTTCGAGTACTTTGCCCTGCTGCGCTGGCGCTTTAAGCTGCCGGTGTTTCCTATCGTGGTCTATCTTTCTCCGGGAGCGGGAGGGCTGGTGACGGAACAGTATGTCGAGCGCCTGTTTGACCGAGCCGTCAACGTCTTCTCATTCAGTGCCGTCGGGCTTCCGGATTTGCAGTCCGATGACTATCTATCGAATACGAATGTGCTTGGCCCAGCGCTTAGCGCGCTGATGAAAGCCAGCCACCTCGGCCGAGTAGCGCAGAAGTATCAGAGTCTGCTCGCCCTGGCGCGCAGCGGGCTTGATCCTGCCAGGTTGGCGCTGCTGTCCAATGTGGTAGAGTCATATATGCAATTGAACGAACAAGACCAGACACAATTTGCAGAACTCATCGCGGCTACGGGCGGTGAAGAGGTGAAAGAGATGATCTCAGTCTATGAGCAGCGAGGTATCGAAAAGGGGTTTGAGCAAGGTATCGAGCAAGGTATCGAGCAAGGTATCGAGCAAGGTATCGAGCAAGGTATCGAGCAAGGTATTGCGCGTGGAAAGCGAGATACGTTGCTGC
>Ga0068855_100006045_pt1 | contig 14764 bp, 9 predicted proteins | sample KBSCornC52_FD_66592 | JGI IMG/M metagenome (GOLD analysis project Ga0068855, IMG submission 66592) | Corn rhizosphere microbial communities from Kellogg Biological Station, Michigan, USA - KBS Corn C5-2 | ecosystem: Host-associated > Plants > Roots > Rhizosphere > Soil ...
TTATGGACCGCGTTGCCCGCCGTCATAAATTAAGAGTGTTGTTGCATGAAAAACCATTTGCCGGCATCAACGGTAGTGGTAAACACAACAACTGGAGCATGGCAACCGATACCGGCATTAACCTGCTGGCTCCCGGTAAAACGCCTAAGACCAACCTCATGTTCCTGACCTTCTTCGTAAACACTATCAAAGCTGTATTCGATTACTCTGATATACTGCGTGCTTCTATCGCTTCAGCCGGTAATGATCACCGTTTGGGCGCTAACGAAGCTCCTCCTGCTATCATCTCTGTATTCATTGGTCAGTATCTGTACAAAGTGCTGAATGATGTAAAAGAAAGAGTAGGCGGCAAATTCGATGAGCAGGATGAAGCTATTTTGAAATTAGACCTGCACAGAAGCATTCCTGAACTGTTGCTGGACAATACCGATCGTAACCGTACTTCACCGTTCGCGTTTACCGGTAATAAATTCGAGTTCCGCGCTGTAGGTTCTACTGCCAACTGCGCCAACCCGATGACTGCGCTGAATACCATCATGGCTGAAACATTGAAGAACTTCAAAAAAGATGTTGATACCCTGATCGATAAAGGCGAGAAAAAAGAAATCGCTGTTATGCACGTTATTCGCGAATACATTGTTGCCAGCGAAAAAGTATTATTCGAAGGCGACGGTTACAGCGAAGAATGGCACCAGGAAGCTGCAAAACGTGGTTTACCCAACGTACGCACTACACCGCTGGCTTTGGATGCTTCAGTTAGCGAAAAAGCAAAGCACCTGTTCGAAAGCAACAACGTATTAAGCCACGTTGAAATTGAAGCCCGTCATGAGATCGAGCTTGAAAAATACATCAAGAAAGTACAGATCGAAGCTCGTATGATGGGTGAACTGGCCAGCAGCCACATTTTACCTGCTGCCGTTAAATATCAAAATGACCTGATCACAAATATCAAAGGTTTGAAAGAAATTGGTTTGAGCGGCGAAGCTTTTGCCAATCAAAAACAAATCCTTGAGAAAGTATCTGAGCATATCAATAAAATGAGCGAAGCTGTTGAAGCTATGATCGAAGCCCGCAAAAAAGCTAATGCCATCAGCGATATTCGTGAAAAGGCAATTGCTTACTGCGATAAGGTTAAAGGTGAATTCTTCGACAAGATCCGTTATCATGCCGATAAACTGGAACTGCTGGTAGGCGATGAATACTGGCTGTTACCTAAATACCGCGAAATGTTGTTCTTAAGATAATTTGAATATATTTTCAAAGAAGGTATACTGACATGACAAGCAAGGGCCCCGCCGCAAGGTGGGGTTCTTTTTGTATGTACCTATATGTTGGAACCTCTTGTTATTCGCTTCGCAATGCCTTTACCGGGTTCATCAGGGCTGCGCGGATGGCCTGAAAGCTGACGGTGCCAAGAGCGATTACCAGAGCAATCAAACCCGCCAGCGCGAACATCCACCAATGGATGCCGATGCGATAGGCAAAGCCTTGCAACCATTTATTCATAGCCCACCATGCAACAGGTGAAGCGACGATCCATGAAAGAAATACAAGTAACAGAAATTCCCGCGACAGCAGGCGAACCACAGCCGGCACACTAGCCCCTAACACCTTGCGAATGCCAATTTCTCTGCTCTTTTGTTCTGCGCTGAAGGCAGCGAGGCCAAAAAGACCAAGGCCGGAGATCAGGATAGCCATCAACGTAAAGGCATTGATCACGCGCGACATGGTAAGATCTGTTTCATATTGCTTTTGCACTGCATCGTCCATAAAAGTATATTCGAACGGTACACCTGGTACATCTTTTTTCCATACGCTGCCGATCTGTTGTATCAGGTCATGGTAGTTATTGGTATTGGCATGAACCGTAACCGTGGGCCAGAGGCCATAGCGTGGATTATTGATCCAAACCAGAAAGTTTCTTACCTCATAGTGTAAGCTGGCGAAATTAAAGTCCTTCATGACGCCGATGATCTCGAACTGTCTGCCCTGATCATCATGCAGGCGAGCGCCTTCCGCATTATAAGGGTCAAGACCCAAATGCCGGGCAAAGCTGGCATTGACGAGCACGCGGTCAGAATCTCCTTCCCGGAAATTGCGGCCCGAGAGAAGCGCAATCCCATTGGCCTCAAGAAAATACCGGTCTGACAGAACATACTCTGCATTCTTCGACTCAGCAGTAGTTTGACCCGGCAACATAAAGCTGTTGTTGTACATGGCCGGATTGCTGAGATACTGGCTGGCATTGCTTACTTCTTTCACTCCGGCCAGGCGCCGGGTATCATCCATGAAAGAAGACAGATGCCCGAAAGCCCCCTGGGAATTGAAGTTTAAAACGATCCGTTGATCGGGACTGAATCCGAGATCTTTGTTTCTGATATAATTCATTTGGGCATAGATAACGAGCACGCCGGTTACAAGAATAATAGACAACACGAATTGTACCATTACCAGCACTCTTCGTATGCCGGAGGCAGATATATGGTTTGTGAAATTTCCTTTTATGACACGGATAGCGTTGAAGGCCGATAAGTAGAAGGCCGGATAGCTTCCTGCCACCAGACCGGTTACGAGTGTTAGTACGAGAAGCATTCCCCAGATGCGGACATTACTTAGCAGGGCGATGTTCACGTTAGTACCGGTAAGCTGATTCAGCCAGGGCATCGCCAATATCATAACGGGAAGAGCCAGCATTACTGCGAGGAGTGTGAGCAGGAATGACTCGGTTAGAAATTGTTTCAGCAGAGCGGTCTTTTGTGCTCCGATCACTTTGCGTACGCCTATTTCTTTGGCCCGTTTAGATGCACGGGCAGTTGACAGGTTCATGAAATTGATGCAGGCGATCAACTGGATGAGGGCAGCGATCAATAGCAATAAGTTAAGGAATGAAGGATTAACGGGCTGATCTACACCGGCATTGTCAAGACCCACGGTTGTATGGATACTCGTTAGCGGTTGCAGATAGAGCTCCATATGTGAGCCCCACTTTTTTAGGTCTTGAGTTGCATATCTTTCTACGAGTGCCGGAAATTTCCGTTGAAGGGCTGCGACATTGGTACCGGGCTGCAGCTTCACATAGGTGGCGATAAATGCATTTGATGCCCAGGATGGATTGTCGGGCATGTATTGTCCCATGCGCGGAATATTGCCGCCAATGAAAATATTGCCATGCAAATGTGATTTTCCAAGGCTTTCATCCACAACACCTGTTACGGTGTAATCATTGCGTCCCCAGGTATTATCGATGGTGATCGTTTTGCCTATGGGATCTGTTGTACCAAACAATTTATCTGCGAGCGGTTTTAGCAGCACTACTGTATACGGAGCGGCCAAAGCCGTTCTTAAATTGCCGCTTACACAATGGTAAGTGAAGATGTCGAAAAAGGTGGAGTCTACGATAAAAGCGTCTTTTTCCCACATGTTCTTGTCGTGGTAGATTACCAGGTGTTTGTTGACGCCAATAAAAGGGACTACGCGGGTGAACTGTTTTACTTCGGGAAAATTCTGTTTCAATGTAGGGCCGGCTGGTGTAGCTGAGATAGCAAAATTATGGCGGTTACCATGCCCCCAGTTAATGACGTTAAGCCGGTAAATATCTTTGAAATCGGTCTCATGCCGGTCGTAGCTGTATTGATCCTGTACGTACAACAGAATATACAGGCAGCAGAATGTTCCTGCTGCCAGGCCGAAAATATTAATAAAGGTGAACCCCTTATTCCGGAGGAGCAACCGTAAGGCTGTTTTGAAATAATTGCGGATCATCCGATATGTTTAAACGCTAACGCGTCCAAACGCGGTGCCAGACTATGGATGATTGACAGCGAATAGATTACAATGTGCTGTTTGAAATGGCTGTTCGTTTTTGTTACAGAAATTGTTCGGTTGTGGGGCAGGTGATTTGAGTGGTTATCACTTTATGGGCGTGGTACAAGGTAAGTTCTTTTTTATTTATCGATGGTAAAGTGACGATGTACAACAAAACGCAGTTCTTAAAACAATCGCAGCAGCATATTGCGAAAGCCACGCTCCACTTCGAATAGCCCCTACCCATTGCCAACATGGATAATAAGGTTTTGTCGAATGACAATGATAATAAAATAGAACTGCCGGGCAGATAAATTGTCTTCCCGGCAGTGAATTTCCTATCAATGTATAAACTGCAAGGTTCCATGACCATCTATAAACAGGGAAGAACTTCGCATACTGATTCGGTCTGGTAATTCTTCCAGTTGGTATATCTCATCAGTATCTGCCAATGAAAGATTAGCCACTTGCAGGCTGCCTATATCCGTTGCAAAAGAGCGTTCACCCAGCAAATTATAGATGGCCGCAGAAGCCAGTTGTAATAAATCGTACTCATTGTTACTTACGCATAAAGGGTGATACACTATAATATCTCTTTCCCGTGGATCATTGGTGGCAAAGGAAAAAAAGAATTCCCGCGGATCGATACCGGTATCCTCCATTTGTTTTTCCAGTAAAAAATCAACCGCCATGGGATCCTGCAGCGCCCTGATAGTCCAACCTGGTATTTCCGGCGCTGTGGCAACAAATGCATCCACCTTTTTAAAATGCCTGGCATTGCCATGCACGGTGATCGTGAGTGTGGGGGTTCCCTGATGAGGCACGGCCAGGGTGAACCCGAAGAATTTGAAATAGGCGCGTAGATGGGCGTTCAATTCCTGCAGCCCGTAGCGGGCTTCTTTGGCAGATTTGTTTTTCAGCTCAAGATATTCTTTATGATGGCGTTTGAACCATTCCCAAAAATGGCGTTTGGGTAATTTGCTCATAAAATATGTTTTGTAGTTGATTAAAAAGCAGGTGTGCCATGTGCCCACCGGCGGGCGACACACCTGCTGCTGATAAAAGCGTTACAGCGTAACGCTCAGCGTTCCTTCATTACCCGGAACATCGGTTGCAATGGCTATGATCTTACTACCGGTCAGCGGGTTGTTTGCCTGCGTGGCGGTATAGGTCCAGTTAAGGCCATCGATTTCCTGTACAGCATTACCTTGTTCCAGCAAGGTGCCGTTGGCAGCATATATCTCCACCTGAAGGCTTGCAACGCGGAAATCATCTACAGCAAGCACAGCGATCTTGTCGCCGGCTGCGCCTTTGTATTTACGCGTGCCGATGCTTTTAACAACCGGTGTAGACATAAAATCTGCCAGCGCCCTGCTATACACGTTTTGCCGGGGTTTCAGCGCAGCGGTATAAGCTGTTGCCAGGGTCTTGTCGGGTCGCTGTATAACAGACAGTGCATATCGTGATGCCAGCAGGAATTTGTCCTGCGTTACGGCCTGTTTGGCGGTAGGATCCCCTTTTCGGCCTTTAGGTGCTTTAGCAACTACTGTTTTACCTGCCCAGTCGCGAAATACGATCTCTTTGCCGAGCATTCCTTTTAATTTGCCAGTGATTACACTGTTATTTGAATGTGCCATATAAATAATTAGTTTTATGAATTAAAAATTTTGTTTCTTTTACCGGTCGCTGCCTGTGGAGAGGGTTGGCGGGTTCGCTCTTCCCGTTAGCCCTGAGCGAAAACTCCATCGGCAGTGACTGATAAAGCAAATCTACATTTCCGGCCTGCTGTCTTTTTCAAAAATGTGACGGTGTTGCCTTTTTGTTGGGACGAACTAAGGAAAGTGGTGGGACGAATCGTGGTTTTTCCTCGAAAATGCCCTGTTTTTAGGGACGAGGTATAGAAAACGGTGTGACGAATGCGTCAAAACCTGTGACGAGTGACAATTTTTTAAATTTTCTCCTCGGAATGTCCGCGGAATTCGTAAAATTCTCCTCGAGTTGGCCTCTTTGGGTCCTCGGATTTACCTCTTTGGGTCCTCGGGCGCCGAGGACCCAAAGAGGTACCATAGAGGTTGCAAAGAGGTTGAATTATGTTGTCTTATACTACTATAGGTTAACACCAAAATTTCATTATTCCTGAAGCAGTTGACGGGTTAAAAAAATATTACGGAAAATGGTTTACACGGAAAACAAAAACAGGTCGATGAATGCATGAGGTAATTAAATAAAAACTATTTTATGTAAATTCATTGTTTTCTAAACCCGTTCCTTTATGCTGAAGCCCTTTTTTGTTTGGTCGAATAAAGTATTAAAGCGTGTTAATCCGGCAGATGTTGTATGCCTCAAAATTGTAAGAAATTACACCCTGATCTTTCTTTCGGATGAAAGTTACTTCATGGTGCGATCGACCTTGTCGGGTGCATTGCGCAAACTTCCCCCGGAAATGTTTGTCAGAGTACACCGCTCGTATGCTGTTTCGATTTACTTTATTGATACCTTAGAAAGAGATCTTTTAACAATCGGCAATGAGACCATTCCCATTGGGCCGCGATATTACAAGCAGATGATTAAGCAGCTCAATGTTATTGAGTGACGGGAGAAACATATTCAGCGGACGGATTTCTTTTCGGAATATTTTGTTAAGCTCAACATCAGCAACTTAACCAGCCTTCAGTTCCTATAAAAGACCCGATCTCCTGACATGCAAAACCGTTCCTTTAGCTATTCTTCTATATTTAGTTCTGTCACTGGTTTTTACTTCAATTACTTTTTGAATATCTCCATTAGGCATTCTTTGAACCACCCAGCCGTCCAAAAAAAAGGTTATTGGTAAACAAAACGCCTTATTCTCGTTTATAGCATTTTTTGCTGCATCTTGCCCAATCCTTACGAAAAAGGAGCGATCAGCAGCATCCTCAAAATCGCTTAAATCAATAGAATGATCCGATTTAATTTTAAGGTAACGCATCTTCTTATGTTGATGCCTTTTATTCGTTCTTTTAGACATTATTATTGGCAACTTGTATAGATCAGGTAACTAAACAGAAACGCATTTATAAAGAGAACGTTCCCTTGCAAAGGAAGGAACAATAAAAAATCATCTTTTCTTTTTTTCTTCGTTATTTGACCCTGTTCTCCAGATAAAACCACCTATCGTTCTTACTCGTCCATTTATTGCATTTGAAATAGAACAGGAATTAACACCTACTGATTCGGCCGCAGCTTTAACGCTGTCGAAAACAGTAATTGGTTCACCTCGAAGATTATACTGTGTTACTGGTTTTTGCAATGCTTTTGCAGACTTTATGGCGTATTTGAGGCGTTGTTCTTTTGTTAGGTTGGCATAGTGGTTACTTCTACGATTACCTGCATATGATGCCTTAATTACTTCTGTGTGAGTTGCAGGGATAAGATTAGAAATATGGTTGTTTAATTTATCTCCATCCTTGTGAATAATAAATTTCGTATCAAGGGCATTTCTGTCTTCTGAAAATGTTTGAAATACTAATCTGGCAATTGTGTATGATGAATATGCTCCGTCTTTTTTCAGAGAAACGGTTAAGTATTTGAGTTCTTCACCGATATATTTGTTATCAGTGGTTCTAAAAACCTGTTTCATAATAAACTCTTTTGTCCAATACTGAGTTTTATTACCTGTTTCAGTTGTTATTTGTTTCAAACGCCGCAGTGATTTTACTCTTCCATGATCGGAAATTTCATAAAGCCCCTCAAAACCGTCTATAGCCTTCCAATTTTCGCCGTTAATATTTTTTGTACTTCTATTAAAGTAATAATGACTGGTGTTGCCTTGCTCATCTTTGCTTTGCAAATCAAAAGGATTTGATGGCTTTTTAATACGTATCTTTTCTTTTGGCTTTCCATATCGCCAATAAAAGCCACCAGCCATACGTAATTTGGTTCTGGCAGCACCATTGATATAACCGGCCTTGATACCGGTTGCAGCAGCCGCTTCCTTTGTACAGCTATAACTTGCAATTCTGTTTCCATTGGGGTCATACTGAGTTACGGGTTTGATTTGTAACTGAAATTGGGACTTTCTTTTATTGGTAGCAAACCCTTCTTTAGCTACTTCCCTGATTGATCTTAACATAAGGTTATTGCAATGGCAATTTAATGCGTTCCCATGTTTCCTTGTAATAATCAAAGTATGATCTTCCAGGTCAAAAGGCGCGACAAAAAGATGATACGTATACCGGGCAACTGAAATTCTGTATCGCTTTCCGTGTTTATGCAGGGTTAACTGAACACTAAGATCCTTATTTCTGTTTCCGGCAACCAAAACATGTAATTTTCTAATTCTTTCGGGAATAGAATAATCAAAATTACCACCATTAACCCATCGGGCCTGGGATTTAACCCTGCCATAATTGGAAAGCTGATATTCATCTTCAAAACCCGGGATGTCCTTCCAGATTTCGCCCTTATGATCTTTTAAGTTTAAGCTAAAAGTGGGGTATTTTTTAGTTTCGTATTTGAGATTTTGCAAAATCTTTTATTTTGATTCACCCATATATTTAGCAAACATTTTAATACCGGTGGCAAAGCCTGGCGCTAAGACGCCGGTGCTGGGCAACATCTTATTTTCCTTCCTATCAAAAATTACCTGGTCGCAATAAGTGGTGCTGCTACTCATATGATTACCTGTTCGTGTTACAGTTAAGCCGTTATCACAGCTCATAGTAATGTAATACCGATATTTATCTGTATCAGCATACTTCGAATCACGAAGCTGTGATTCATAAATAAGCTCAAATGGCGCCTTATACCATTTTTTCATAAATCTGTTCATAGCCCGGTTGTCTCGTGCTGATAGCCATCTGCCTTCATCCCTGATCACGAGTAATACATATTGAGGGCTCCGTAGATCAGCGGGAATTGAACTTTTGGCATGCTGTCTTCTGAATTTACCAGATGTTGCGCAACTGCTGCATATAATGCCGATTGCCAGCGATAGATAAAGCATCTGTTTTACCATAAACAGGTTTTTAGCGATTCGTTTTATTTCTTTTAGAGGTAAAAGCTTAAAATTGCTATTATTAAAACATTTTCTTTAGCCAATTTGACTAAAGAATCTTTTGTGGTTTATGGAAATAAGCGCCAGACGAACCGCATTAAATAACCTTTCAATGATTGACTTCGGCCTTTCTTTGTATTCTGAAAGCCGACATTAATCAATTCATGGCTTCCAACAAAACCATATAAGCAGAAATCGCATTACCAGAATGATTATCGTTCATTGTAGCAGTTATATTAAGCGTTTGGCTTGTGGACAAATTAACCGTAGTGGTGCTCGTTCCATTATCTATTTGGCTTCCCCAGTCATCTCCGCTACTTATCATACCCATTGTAAATACAGTACCTGATGATCCGGTTGACCTGCATGTAATTTCAGCACGTATTTCAAAGGGTATATTGCTTTTTGCTGAACCAAGGAATACTACATTTTGTGCTATAAGAGTTGTTCCAAGCTTTATCTTAAGAGTGAGATTGGTAGGATTAGTGTTAGATGTTGAATAAGTGCCATGCAGTACGACTTTGTACGTTTTTCCTGCAAACCAGGCAGCAGCAGGTATCGTCAGACTACCTGAACCGGACGATGTAAGTGTCGTTTCAACGGTAGAGGCACTTACTGTGGCGGTTGAAGTTTGCGCAAAAGTTTGTATTGGACCTACCTTTTTCAATAGACTATCGGAAGAAGACCATACCACAACACTATCGGTACTGGCTCCGACGGGTAAGGCGGCAGGATATGGCTTTATTTTGTTTGTGGTAGTATTTCCATTGGTTGTAACCTGTTGTAATGTTAATGAAGATAATGGAGCTACTTTTTTTAACAAGCTATCAGTTGAAGACCAGGCTACAAGGCTATCGTTATTGGACCCGACCGGCAAGGCAGCGGGATAGGGTTTTATTTTGTTTGTTGTAGTATTACCATTGGCGGTAACTTGTTGTAAGGTCAATTGGCCCGCTCCGGCCGGCCAGCTACTCATTTTAAATACGTTGCCTGAAGTGTCGACAATCATAGGTTTATAATTAGTAGTATCGGATTTAGACGCAATATTTACGAGTTTTAATGTATCTGTTATCCTGGTTGTGCCAACTATGTGCACTTTATCTAATGGAGTTGAAGTACCAATTCCTAATTTGCCGGTTCCTGTTAAATCTAAGTTATATCCATTTAAGGGAATTTCCCGATCATTACTCAAAGCGGCAGGGTTGCCTGAAGCTCCAACAGATTGGCCTAATTGCACATTTTTGCCAGTTATACTTAATCCATTATTTGATGCCAGGGTCGAAGGCCAGTTAGTTAGTTTATATAAGTAGCCATTAGCATCCACAATAAGTGGCATAAACCCTGTGGTATCTGATCTTTGTTTTATTGGGTTATATCTGTATGCGCTGTCTCTATAGGAATTAATTTCAACTTTATTTGTATCTATATAAACTTGGTTTAATTTCGATTCCGTAACTACTGAACTCGAACTCATCCATGCAATACCCGGCGAGAGACTAACACTACTGATACTTTTAGAAGTATTATAATCACTACTCCTCATAAAGTTAGACCATTGAGTAACTTGTAAACTACTGTAAGAATTGTTAGCCATAGTACTAGTAGTATCTGCATATGCCAATAATTCTAATTCACCAGGACCTTGTATAAATTCAGTACCCCCAGGAGTACTGACAATAGAGTTTGCTTTCATTGTCAAAACTCTACCAGCTAAATTATGATAGCGACTGCCTGTAAAAGTCAAATCAGTATTTGCGAAGTTTGCGCCACCATTCGCTCCCCTGATTAAAAATGTATCCCCCCCAATTACCAGCATTGAATCGTTTAACCTAACGGCTTTTCGAAACTCAGTACGTCCATTGCCTTTATTGTACAGAAACCCTTTTACATTCTTTGTGCTGTTTTCCAGGTTTAATTCGGCAGTACAGGAATCGTTTGTAATCAATACACTATCCGCCTTGATCTTATAAACAAACTGGGCTTGCATTTCGGTTATCGCGAAAGCGAAAACAAGAAACAATAAAATATTTTTCATTTAACTAGCAGTTTATCAGGGTTAAAACTTTTTGGCATAAAACATCCTTGCCCAAATATTTATTCAGGTTTACAGGAATTTTTAATATTTTAAATGGTTACCGTTTCGTGGAAATAGGGTTCCAATAACTTTTTATTGTTAAGAGACTTAAGGGACGGATCTGAGTGTCTCTAACAATTTTCTTACTGCACTATTTTAACTACATAATACTTATATTCGATCAAGGGCACAATTCTGTTCTAAGCTTCTTTTGGAACCTCACTTCAAAATTTTATCCAAATGGTTGCTTAGATATTTTATTGATGTTGCATTAAATTCATCAGACCCAAAATCATTGACAATTCGTACGTTTTTTAACAGCTTAATAAATTTTTCCTCTCCTATAATATTAGTAAGCGCTATTTCCACGGCCAACGCTTCTGTTTTAACATCTCCGTGAACTGTACTAATTTTCACATCGATATCAAATGTCCCATCATCAAAATAAAATAAAACATACATCCAGGTGCTTGTATTAACTTCAATAGCTCTACCGTATTCATTTATCATATTAAAGGTCGGAGAATAACCCTTTGATGGCTTTGCATACAAAAAAGTCCAACCTGGACAAGAAGGAGCATTGCCAACTATTTCAATAGTTTTTTTCATTAATTCTTGATTAAGACATGGAGAAATCGCCAAATAAAGAACGGTTTCATTTAATGGGCCTATTTCCCAATCAAATGGTCCTATCTCCTTAATTCTATTATCCAATACTTTTAAAATGTCAGAATTCTTCATATCCGCATGAAGTGCATCGGATATTGATTTAAACCACTCCCAAAAACCCAATATTTCATTATTTTTATCCACCTTAATTAAGTTTATTTCAAAATCATTAACCGTGATCCCTAATTATCTCATCTACGTGTTCCATTCTTTTCCTTTCCTCATCTTCTTTTGCCTTAGCTTTTTCTTGCTTTGTTCGAGGCAAGGTTATTCTTATTTCACCTGTAGAACCGTTTCCATATTTTCTTTCCAGCTCTTGCATGCGAAGTGGGTTTACTTCGTTCCTTTTATTGTCTAAATTCCCTATACCGCCACGAGCATCAATCGCTTTTTGTTCTTTATATGCACCTTCCTGAGGATCATTAGCATCATATCGTCCAATTACTCGTGCACGTGTTCTATCTCTCCCATCATTTGATCTCCTGGTTACATTCGGTTCTGCTTGATTGTGCCTTCCCACATACTCCTTTCCGGACCTTGTTCCACCACCACTACCTGGCACTTCGTAGACGGAGCCCTCAAGCGGTGGTACAGACTTTGCCATCGCAATCCCTTCGGCCCACTCATTTAGAGCGTCTCCCCATAAATCAGATTGCGATTCATTGTCTGAATAAAATAACGATTCAAATGAGGGAACACTAACTCCTTTGTTTGCCGCATAAAACCAAGCCTCAAGATTTCCCGTTGTGTTTTCGGGTTCATTACCATATTTGCCGCCAGTAAGGGCGCTTGCACTGAAGGTGTATGTACTTCCCTGATATGAGACGAAATACGTCAATGGGAACTCAGCTTGTTTCCCTTCTGAAGTTTTATATGTGTCAATTCGATTGGTCAACGCAAGAACGGGTTTGCTATTTTGAAAGCTCAATGTATAAGAAAGTTTTTCAGCTCCATCCAAATCAATGTTATCTATCGGACTATTTGATGAAAATTGGTATGGAGTTAACTCTGGAAATTTTGCACTCAATGGATCAACACTCAAAAACCTCCCCAACCTTGGATCATAAATCCGTTTACCATAATCCTGTTCATTACCTAATCCATTTACCTCATTATCATTTTCCTTACCATTAAACCCAAAACGATATGCATTTCCTGCACCATACTGCCGCCCAGGCATTAACATTCCGAACGGATAGTAATCATTTTGCGCCAATACTTCGGGCAGGTAATAGTTAACACCAACAGAGGATCCAACCTTAAACCCTACTTTTTTATCATTGATAGTGGCAAGAACATTGCCAAGATGATTGGTTAATTCATAAGTTCTGCTACCCCATAATGTACTATCATAAATCGGGTTATCATTCTGAACTATGGGTGGGGAGGTTCCTATCGTAGTACTCCACTCGTACATTCCCAACCGGTTACTACCATATAGATGCTGTTCCGCCCATTTAAGGTTTGCATCAGCCGATGAATACGTATAAACCGATAATACGTTTCCCTGGCCATCTCTAATATAATATGTGTTATTGGTTGTTGCTCCGCTAACCGTTTGTTTCAGGGTACGATTGCCAGATGCGTCATATCCGAAATTAATAATATTCACCGCACCGGTATCTCTTTTGATGCGGTTTATTTTTCCATACACCGTCCACCTGATTGTATCTAACCCTTCGGAAGCGTCTGATATCAGGTTGCCAATTTTATCGTACCGATAATTACCAGCTAATTGGTTATCAATGTCAACTGCATAATTAGCACTGCTTACCGAATCTTTTATATAATTCAGTTTATTATTTACCAGGTTGCCATTGATATCGCGGTTATACTGGTAAGTTAAACTGTCCATATTTAGGGAGGAACCTGATGTACCAGATCCTCTCCTCAAATACTTAAGGATGTTTCCATTGGCATCATAAGCCACCGATTCTTTGTACGCCTGAATAATATTACTATTACCCCACGTACTGCCCGTAGTATGCTGCCGCATTTCAACAATACGGTTTAACTGATCATATCCGTAGCTATATCCGGTAGTCGCGCCATTGTTGATTTTTGACAGGGCCAGGGTTGTATAGCTGATATTGCCATTGAACAACTGATTACCGGTGGAATCAAGGGCACCAGGGAACTGGTATACATGTTTATTAAACGCCTGAGCATTGGTGCCACCAATTGCTTTATAGTCATTGTTGTAATATCCTAACTGGAAGGCAAAAGCATCTTTTGAAACCCGGCTGAATATCGTTCCGCTATCGCCATCGTTACCTATTTCAATGCCTGAATTTAACGTATCGGCATTGATGCCTTTTAGCCATCCCTGCAAGGTATAGGCATAATCAATTCCCTGCACTTTCAAGTGGCCGAGTTCTGTGCGTGCCAGCGGGCCATGCAGGTAATATAAATAACTGGCGTCTTCATTCCAGATCAATTTATCCCGGCTGCTAAAAGCTCTGATAAGCCGGTTATCCGCATCATAAGCATATTTATAAAAGAACTGATCGCCTTTGCCCGATTGGTAGCTGACCATGTTTACTTTACCGCTCACCAGGTCATAATCATAATCAATTCTTTTTTTACCGTTGGTAGCATCTACCGCAACGAGCGCCTTTACATGTTGTACAAGCGTATTTACGTTACCTAATATATCGTAACTGTACAGTGTTGAATCTCCTTCCGTATCTGAAGCATTTTCCTGATAAACACTGGCTACTACCCGTTTGCGCGAAGTGCTGGAAGATTGAATCTTTAAATTAACCGGATCATCATAAAAGGTTTTAGTGATCTGGCGGTTTGCACCGGAAGCGAGCCAGTTATTCAGGGCTGTAGTATCAAGCAGGTCGATACTACGGATATTTGCAGATGGGCTTGATTTTTCACCTACTTCTATAATGCGGCCCAACGCGTCATATTTTGTATAGCTGAACCTGCCTGCTGATCCACTATAGGATACAGTATCTTTTTGTTCCTTGTTCTGTGAAGCTGTTAACCGCCCCAGCCGGTCATAAAAGAACTGGGAAGTATCGCCATCCGGACTGTATTGTTGTAATACCTCATTAAGTGAATTATATGTATATATTGTCGGCAACCGGTGAGGCGGGAAAACTCCATCAAATGGTTGCCAGATAAAGCCGGTTAGCGTACCAAACTTTTGACTGATCAAATCTTTCACCTGA
>Ga0068855_100006048_pt1 | contig 14761 bp, 26 predicted proteins | sample KBSCornC52_FD_66592 | JGI IMG/M metagenome (GOLD analysis project Ga0068855, IMG submission 66592) | Corn rhizosphere microbial communities from Kellogg Biological Station, Michigan, USA - KBS Corn C5-2 | ecosystem: Host-associated > Plants > Roots > Rhizosphere > Soil ...
GGTGGCTGGAGCGGCGGCGGTGGTGGCGGCCATGTCGCCGGCGGCTGGAGTGGCGGCGGTGGCGGTGGCTGGAGCGGTGGCGGTGGTGGCGGCTGGGGCCATGGCGGCGGTTTCGCCAGCGGCGGCGCGGCCCATGCCGGCATTGCTGGTGGCGCAGGCCATACCGGATTCGCCGGCGATCATGCCGGATACGCCCATGCCGACGGCGCGGGCCGCGTCGGCTTCGAGAGCGCAAACCATGCCGGCTTCGCCGATGTCATGGGACGGCATGATTTTGGCCATCGCGGCGAAGGCGAGAGGCCCGGCCGCTTCCCCGGCGGCATGCATGAGCATGAACGCCGCCTAGCCGGGCTGGCGCAGAACAATTTCCAACCCTACGCTTACGACGTGTATCCGGGCGCGTGGGATTTCGAATGGTCGCCTTTCACCGAATGCCCACCCTACGACATCGACAATATCGGACAAAATTTCGGCTGCGCGCATCCGCGCAAAAGGCTTCCGCAGGATATTCGCTGAGGTTTGCGGCCGCCCTGGCCGTGCCGCTGCTGGCCGCGGCCTGCGCGTCCGATCCGGCGCCGGCACCAACCACGCCGGTTGGCGCCAATGATTTTGAAACCACGATCGCGCGGCTGGAGATACTGGATCCCCAATCGCCCGAGGCGCTGAATGCGCGGCTGGAATATGCCGACTTTCTTGCGGATCCGCCCTCGGACCCTTCTTCCAGCGCTGCCGGCGGTGATTGCCGCAAGCGCCTGGACGCCGCCCAGGCTGAATTCGATGTCCTGGCGGCGCGGCCGGCGGTGCGCGTGCTGCTGCTGCTTGGTCCCGCGCGGCTGGCCAATATCGCCTACAAGATCCATGCGGCGCGAGCGGACTGTGACCCCGCAAATCGGCGAAGCGAACTGCAACAGGCGCTGGAGGCGGCGCGGGGCGGGGTCACGCTGTACCACGAGGCGATGGACTATCAGTCAGCCGCCGTCATGCAGTTCAATATCGCGACCGCCGAACACGACCTGGGCGAGGAGGCGGCGGCGGTCGGCGCCTTGAAAGACGCTATCGCCATGGACCGGGAATTCGGCTTCCGCGATGATGCCGAAGACAATGAGCGGCTCTTGCTGCGCTGGACGAAAGCTGCCGACGACGATGCCGCTGTTGCCGCGGCGATGAAGGATTTTCCGGCGCGCAGCTTGGCGTTCAAGTTCGACTGGTCGCGCGGCCAAGCCGATGTCGCCGTCGCCGCCGACGACCTCAGCCTGGTGGATGGCAAGCTGGTCCAGAGCCATGGCGCCATCCATATCGAGCGCAAGATCGACGCGGCGTCCCGGGACTGGACGGTCACCAACAATCCGGGCTTTGCGCAGTATCAGTTGGGCGACTGGCCCGCCGGCGCCAAGGGTGGGCAATGGCTGGCGTTCTACTTTCTCGCCACCACCCTGATGCAGGCACCCTCCATCAAGGTGACTCATGGCGGGGACTTCAATGCGGTCACCGATGCGAAGACTTTCGGCAGCCAGCTTGCGCTGCGCGTTTCCGCGCGGATGGACCAGATCCCGTCTCAGAGCGATCTAGCCTCGGTGAGCGCGACGGAGCGAGACATGAAAGCCGCCTTCTCGCCGGAGTTCGTCCAGGACAGCGCGGCGCTGGACTATGGCATGGAGACCGGCGCATGGATTGGCGCCAAGCTCACCCAGGGCACCTGGTACCAGATGACGACGCCTCTGTTCCTGCCCGCGCTGGGGCTGGGGCATTATCTTGTGAACCAGGACATCACCTTCGCCTTTACCCGCGAGCTGCCGTGCACGGCCGATGCGCCGGGCCATCTCTGCGCGGAAATCGTGCTGCGCGCCACCCCCAAGCCGGAGGATCTCAAGCAAATTATCAGCCAGATGGGCAGCCAGCTCAAATTTTCGGCCTCCCAGTCACTGCATTATCGGGCGCAAACCTATATCCGCCTGGTGGTCGATCCGGCGACCTTGTTGCCTTATGTCCGCGATGTCTGGCAAAGCTGGTTCTGCCGACTCACTGGGGCGACCGACGGCAAGAACAGTCCCATCATCGAGCAGCTGCGGGCCGTCTCGACCGTCTCCTATCATTGAGAAGCAGAGGGTTGGGTGATGCCCGCGGCGCCCTGGCTGCTGCTGAAGGGCTCGTACTGCGGATTTCCCATCCAAGGGGAAATGCCGGCCGTTAGCACCCTTGGAAACAACGCCCGCCACAGGCACGGAGTTAGAGCCGCGCGGGCCTCCATCGCTATTATGGAGCGGCTCGGCAAGGGCCGGAGATCTAGGCGTCTATTGTCCGCTTTGGGCTAAAAGCGGACATAACCCTGAGCTGGCTCGGGAATTCGATGGCGGCAAAGGTCACCCCAAAGACGAGAGGTGGGGGAGGGTCTGTATGGGACTCCCCCCTCCCCTCTCTGGCCGGTTACCTAGCCGAGATGGCGGAGTGAATTCGGATCACTTCGAATATTCCGCACAGAAGGAAATGGTAACCGCGCCGAAGTGCCGGAAATAATGTCCGGCCCCCGGCCCGATACGCATACATCTCGGGCGCCACGTCGTTTCGGACGACGCTAGGGGACAATCCTCGAACGCCTAACGCACCCCTTGCCCTCGGTGGTAACCATCTAAATTGCTGTTCTGTAAGCGCTAACCCTACATCTCACATACATGACGTTAGGCTCGCTGGTGATGCAACTCGGAGAACGCTAAGCTCTGCATGCTGCAAGAGCAGCATTGGCTGGGGAGCCGAACATGAGATTGCCTCGCGAAGCGTTATCGCTTGCATTGCCAGTGCTTGTCGCTAGTTGCGCTGCTCCAACTTTACAAACGCCAAATAGCAACCCAGCCGATGTCGCACGTGAAGCGGCTATACAGCGTAAATTTGTGATTGACAGGATCAAATCGCAACAAGAGCGCGTATCGCGCGTGATGTTCCGCATCTCGGTCGGAGCCGCCAACCTCTGTAATGAAAGAGTTACTGGCGCGTTCGGGCTCGCGGGAATAACTGCCAAGCAGTTTCCCGGTGAGTATGAAGCGATCGCACGCAACGAATTTGGATTTGACGATGGCCTTACCATCACCGCCGTTTTTCCCGGCAGCCCCGCCGAAGCCGCCGGCTTGATGGCAGGCGACCGAATAATTTCGTTCGGGAACGGATCTGACGCGCGTTCAGGCCGGCTAAGCCAAGCCGTCCTACAGACAGCCGCTAGAAACCGGCAAGCCATCCAAATTGAGTACCGCCGCCACGGCGAAACAATGACAACTGCAGTTGCTCCGCTCTTGGCCTGCAATTATCCAGTTCAGATCAACCAAGATACCTCGATCAACGCTTATTCCGACGGAGATCAGGTTGTTTTCCAGACCGGCCTGCTAGATTTTGTCTCGTCAGACGAAGAATTGGCGGTCGTCGCGTCGCACGAAGTTTCTCATAATATTTTGGACCATGCAGGGAAGAAAAAGGAAAATGTTTTAGTCGGAGGTGCCCTGGGATTGGCGGCCGACATTCTCGTCATTGCGGCGACCGGTGTTAACCCCGGCCTATATCGGGCGGGGGAAAAGGCGGGCGCGCATGCGTACTCTGTAGAGTTTGAAAAGGAGGCTGATTACGAGGGCCTATATTTAATGCGGCGAGCTGGTTATTCCATTCGGAGCGCACCAAACCTTTGGCGTCGGTTTGGCGCGCAAAACCCCGGCAACATTTCCATTGGCAATGATCATCCGACGACGCCCGAACGTTTCATCGCGATGAACGCAACCATAGTAGAAATCGAAAGTAAGGACAATCAGAGGCTTGCTCTTGTCCCGAATTTAAAAACAGACATCGGCGATAAACGAATTGCGGTCGCAACGGCCCCGGCGGGAGGCTCCCGTGTCGCGCTAACATACGCGGATCCGGTCGCGGAACATGCCAGCACAGCATTGGCCGCAATGCCCATTGTCGGTGATATGATGCCTTCTGTTACCTCACCGGCCCTGAATCGTTCGCCGCTGCTTGGCATCGCAAGGCCCGCAGATGTAAATTCTGAGAGCGTTGCCGCAGTTTTTATGGGGCGTGACCCGCACGGTGTTGCAGTTGGTCTTTTAGAAGCTGATGGACCAGCTGCGAAAGCCGGCGTTCGGGCGGGAGACGTGATTACGGGTATCGACGGTCACCGAATCGACACGATTGCCGACCTCAAAACATTCATTGCGGCCGCCACCGGTCCGGAAATCAAAGTCGAGTTAAATCGTTCGGGCAAGTTACTCGCGGTTCGTGTCCAGCTCTGATCTCACTTTGTCTTGTTGGTTTAGTTGACTGGGGATTTGCGAGGTAAAGGCATGGGCGGGAGCGGCACTATCGAAAAACTGTTTATTCGAATCCTGAATCGCTCGCTGTTGGTCGGTTGCGTCCTGCTGTTGGCCAGCGCTCTCTTAATAGCCTTTCTGGCAGCAATACACTTTTTTGCCAGCAGCAATCCTATAGTCGATCACAGCGACATCGTGGTGACATATGTCCCACTGCCCCCTGTTGTGCCCAATGCGACTGATGCTGCCGCGGGAGGAAATTCTACTGATCGCATTTCTACGGAAGACATGGAGTTGATGCAGATCGCTACTCCTGGATGCGAGGCGTTGAGCAAATTTGCGTATATAATCACCGACAAGCGGCTGGATTTCCACGGCAACGGATTGACCGTATGTGAGAGTGCGCAATTGCAAATGGCCAAGGGCTTTGGCGATAAGGCAGTTAATTATTTGGATGATTTCTCTAGCTATGCTGAGCAGCTAGCAAGCGATCCACACGTGGCAACGAACTACCGAGGTCTCACCGATGACCAGGCCAAAGCAGCTGTAGACGCCGCAATAGGTGACTTTGCAGCCAAATTCCGGACAGCGATCGAAGCGCAAAGCGCAAAGAATCAAAACGCACAAAGTGATGCAATTGCGCACCGAATCCGCTCCATGGCTTTGCTCGGTGCGGCGGGGGCAGCTTTTCTCACCTTCCTATTCATTGCGTTTTTGATCGTTTTTCTTCGAATCGAGAAGCACTTGGAGGTTATAAGCACGCGTTCGCCGGCCGCCGCGCCGCCCCTAATTGCAGGCGTTTGAGATTTTGGTCGTATGTTCGGTGATGGCAAAGGTCTCCGCAAACAAAGAGAGGTGGGGGAAGGTCCGTATGGAACTCCCCCCTCCCCGCTCTGGCCGGTTCCTAGCCGAGATGGCAGAGTGAATTCAGATCACTTCAAATGTTCACACAGAACCAATGTCCGCTTTGGGCCAAAAGCGGTCATTCGCCCGCAATCAGCCCGATGTCCGTTTTGCGTCAGAAGCGGTCATTCCTGGTTGGTCGCTCCAATATCCGCTAAGCGCGGCGGGCAGCCGGTGCCCTACACCTACCTGGGACGCCTTAAATACATTCAGCATGACAACGAGGTGGAGAAGCCAGTCTATTTCGATTGGCAGCTTATGGATTGGCCAGCGCCTAGGGCCGTTCTGGAGACCATGCAATTGCGCCTGGAGGGCGCAAGGCCCCGGGGCCGCATCACCACAGCCCGAGAAAGGGGCGCCCGGCGCCGCCAGTCCAATGGATCGAAAGGCGTTGCCGATCACGTCGGCCATGCGCTTCCGGCCTTGGGCTCCTTTAGGCATTGCGCTTACTTGTCTCCTAAGCGCTCACAAGCCCAAGGGCAACTCCCGCGCCACCAATGAGAGGGACTATCCACATAGGCTCAAATCTGAGGCCACAGAAAGTCCCAGCTATTGCAAACAGAGGAATAGCTATCATGCTAGTGCGGTTCATGGCGCGTAGCCCTCCGATGACTTTCCTAAGCTAGGACGGACCGGCAATCCTGCAATCGGACCCAAAGTGCAAACTGTACTAGTGCCAAATCGAGCAGCGGCGCAGTTTCACTTAGGGCTGTGTCTAATAGTTTGAGCATCCCCATTTCAAAGCAACCTGACAATTTGCAAAAAAGTGGGGAAAGCTTAAGTCCGCAAAGATAACTGCGAGCACCAAGGCGGCAACAACCAATCCAGCTATCGTAGGATAGTTGTGGAAGCCCCAGCGGAAACCCTTGAATCCATACCAAACCGCAAGCATCGGGACCACGGTCAGGGAGACCAATACCAGCAGGCCCATATTTTGCGCCCCCGTCACTCACTATTCGCCGATGGCGATCTACATCACCAGGACGGCGTTGCCGATCGTCCTTTAGGCACGGCACCACCGAGCGACAGGATAGCCAACTACGGCGGCCAGGCCAGCGCAAATGCCCACTCTTAAATTCGGATTGGCGAAGTTGATATAGCCGGTCAGCCACCATGCCAGAGCAAGCAGCGAGAAACCGACCGCCGCAAAGACCGTCACCGCGCGAAGGCTGTCTGCTAGGATTTGCCGGTTGCTAATGCCGCCATTCCAAGGGATTTGATCGTGCATAGAAGCAGCCTATCCTCCGAATTAAGGGCCTCAACCACCCGGTCGTCAGTGATAGATTGTCAGTTAGGCGTCGGCGTCAAACGTTCGCGTTGCGCCAATAGCGGGCATTTCTCAGGACGCCCGATGCGCCTGGGCTTGTAAATTTCCCTTGTGTCCCTCAGTGCGCGCCAAGGTTTGGCAGGCTCCTGAGCGCCTTGTCTGTCCGGGTCGGTGTATTGCTCAGCGGCGCCTGGCCGTAGGCCGGCATGGCGGGGCCGATAGACCCGCAGAGATAGCGGTTGTTCTGACCGCCGATCCTCTTTTTTCCAGCATCCATGATGGCAAGGTCCTCGTTGCTGAAGATGATGTCTTGATTTTTCATAAGGCTGAGCATCGCCTCGCCCAGTTCGGCGCGAGTACGGTTGTAATACCGGGCACGTCCCAACGCGGCGCGCAAACGGTCCTCGGCGACGGGATCAAGCCGCCGTCCTGGGCCCGACATACCGCTGAGTTCTGTCCAGGCCGCCACTTCCGGCTCGGCGAAGGCATCAGCCTTGCGCACAAAGCCATAGATAATCGCCAGGTTCGCCAGCTGCTGGCGCGGGAAATGGGTCGCCGTCTGTGACGCCAGCACCCCGTCCCAGGAGCCGCTGGTCCATTGGCGCAGCGGCATCATGCCGATATCGCCAACCGGGGGCAGCTGGCCGGTGCGCGAGGCGCCGTCCAGTATCTGTTCCAGCGCATCCAGGCGGCGCTCGCCGCACCTCTCCACCATCATGCGCTCGACGGCGTTGCCCACGCTGGACGCTAGTTCGGTGGCGATGACGGCGCGGGCCTCGACCACTTTGTTATGCCAATGATACCATTCCACCGTTTGTTCGGCGCCCAGCGCGATGCAGACGCCGAGCACGATGGTGCCGACTTCCTTGATGAAATCGCGCCAGCTGTGGACGGGTTTGGGCTTGTGGATTTCCACGGGAAGCTCCTCTGATGTGGGTGGCGATGGCGCAGATGGCGGCTGTGCGGATGCAGCCGCTGGCGGCGACGATGCGGGCTCAGCTACGCCGGTCATCGCTGCTGTCGTGACTTTCGCCCGGGGATTTACTTCAGACACCAGGCCCCACACTATTGAGACAGACCCGAACCGCACCGGCAACTGGCGCAATTTCGTACCGAAAAAGCGCTGCGATTCAATGCGCTGCGGTGTCGCTTAAGCCAGATCATAGGCCCGACTCTCGCCGTGACGGATGCTCACGGCGAATGTCCGCTTTGGGTCAATAGTGGCCGCCGCGGTCTGATAATTCTGGCCACATTAGCGGAACAGTCTTCGCTAGCGCGCTGAAGTTACCCCCTAACCGTCATGAAGCATTACGGCCGCTTCCTGCCCCAGGAGAAGCTCGCGCAGGCCGCCGAAATCCTGAACGAGGTCTGGGAGATCGATGCCGCAGCCGAAAGGGTGGGCCAAGGGCAAGCTGGTATCGGGCCCCAGGGCGCCCTTAGGCGCCTTCCGAACGTTTCCGGCCCCGGATGGGGCTATTCCGGAGGAATTGGCCACCTTCCCCCACGTGGGCGGTCTGGCCCGCCTCTGGCCTGACCTGGCCACAAAGTCTATCCCTCGGCCCAGTGCGGGCGAGAGACGGGTCCACCGGGCATAAATTGCCCAAGTAGCTCCTCCGAATGTGAGGCGTGGGGGCTAATCGATCCATATCTCCCGTGCAGTGACGCGCTGAACCTTGTCCTAAGGAACCGGGTGTCCCCGGCGCGAGTTTCTCAAGCGCTGCCAAAGCCCTTGCGCCCGCAAATTAGGGACGCCACGCGCCCACGGTGAAGCCGCACTTCATAGACAGTGCCCAGCGTTTCGCCATTCTGCCGCCGCACCACTTTGCCTTCCAGGTCGCTCAGTCTCATGACAGGGCAGGAATTTTTGCGAGGTAGCGCGCCAGCCCGCGGTCGATGTCGTGCAGATGATAGTGGTCCGCGGTCGTCTTCAGCACGATGCGACCGGTGATGCTTTCAACATCTTCCCACGGTATGCGGGTCAGCCCGAGGCCGAAAAATCGCCCCATGATCTTGGCGAGCCAGCGCGGAAGTCGGGGCTACATCGCCTCCGGACCTACCAACAATGCTTTTACTGTCAGCGCGCCGCCCGGCCCGCCGTCGAACTCGACATCATCGCAGCTGCCGCTCCGAGCGCTGCCGGTTGAGAGACCTCCGGGACAAACAGCAGAACACTGTTCGCGCTCCCGCTCAGTTTTGGGAGGTAGCCGCGCCATTTCTCGAAGTCGTGGTACGTGCCATACCGGCCAAGGTTCCAGCCCTCTTCGTTGCTGCCCCTCGGATTGGAGCTGAATAGCACTCCGCGAGCGCCGCGCGCTCGGGCATCCCTCTAGAATCCGGTATCAGCATTAGCGGATGCACCAAGATTTTTACGCGATGCGCCAGTCGGACAGTGGCGAATTCACAATCGAGCAACAATACGGCCCGCCGGCGTTGCGATCAGGCCACCCATCCCGCACCGAATGAGCCCCAGCTCCATCAGTCGTGCTCTGTGCCCCGCTCTCACCTGCTGCGTGGGTGTGAACCCATTTGCAACGATATCGCGTAGCGATGTCCACTCTGGAATCGTAAGCTCAAGGGCCGTGGGAATCCGCATCTAAACCGCATCAGCCCGCTCGGCAGGAGTTTGCAGCAAAACCCCGTCAATGTAGCTGCGGCTTTCTATCATGACTGTCTCTGCCCCTTTGAGATGCTGCTATGCCGAACGAACGCATCATCTTTTGTGATCGAGACTGCCATCCTACCATCAACTGCTTCTTCTCAACGTGGTAACCGCGATAGAGCATCTCTCACTCCTTCGGCTTACGGCTGCACCGTTCAAACAGGCTCGACATTTTTGAACAATTGCTTGACGCTGGCGCGCAAGCATCTCTTCCAGAGATTTGCGGATGGCTTCGTTTGGCTCGGAGGCCAGCTTTGCCTGAAGACGGCCAATATTGCGTGCAAAACCCAATCCGCCTGCAGCTGCGCCATTGTCTTTTGCATGATGACATTTCCCGATGTGACGTCGAAAAAAGGGGAGTTCGGCATCAATTTTTGTACGTTTGCTGCCGGTTCGCGATCCAGATTCGGGCTTCCGCTTCCGTTGCAAAGCCCGGAATTTCCCGATTCGCCCAGGAAGGACGGGTCATGGTCACAGTGTATTGACCGTCCTTCTGAACTCTGACGATGTAGCGTGCCTGCCGTTCCATCTATCGTCTCCCCATGCCGATTTTCAGAAGCGAGGCAAAACTCTCCGGTGGAAAGATCGGCGCTGTCGAATATGGCCGAACGCTAGGCCCATTTGAGGCAAGTAGATACTGCCGATCTAAACCTCGCGAGCCTCGACCATAACAACGGCTTCCGACCCAGGCTTTTGCAATTTCACGGATGGCATCCAGACCGCAGTGACACGAAGCGGAATATCACGGCCATAGCGGCTGACAGAAATCGTTTCGCCGCATTTTGGGGCTGGTGCGGCAACCACGTCGCTCAACCAGCCGTTCAGGAAGCCGTCCGTGAATTGCGCGTTTATCCGGTATGCCATTTTGCCGTCTGTTGTTACATGCTCTTTAGGCCCAATCCTGCCAGCCTCCTAATTCCAATGTGGCAAGGGAACTCTTTTTCGCTCAAGTGGCGGGAAATGACCATTAGGTCTTCCAACCACAAGAGCGCATAGTGAGTCGATGTGTTATACCCAATTGGCACGAGGCTTCATGCCGCGCGCGATAGCAATTAAAGCGATTTGATGGAAGATCGCCCTGGCGTCGTGGAACGGGCATTTGAGATTGCCAGGAGCGGCGTTGTCGCCAGCACGTCCGAATTACGTGAACAATTGACCGCGGAAGGCTACGCCGACACCATCCAGGCCCTGGACGGCCGCTCCATCTCGACCCAGCTATCGAGAATGATCACCGAGGCGCGGTTTAACGGGGTGAGCTTGCCGGAGGCACCGGCTGGCGCCCCCTCACAGGATTGATGATGGCGCGGCTGACCAATTACCTTGTTCAAGCGTTCGTCGCGGGACGGGGTACGGGCCTGAAGGCAGACAAGCCAATTGCGTGCAAATCCGCGGATGAAGCGCGGCGCAAGGCAGAGCGAATAGCGCCGACCAAGCTAGGCGTTGTTGCCTATTCAACAACGGGTGACGCCGACCTCGGCGACTATGACGATGAGCCGGTTTATTTCTTCAAGGCTGGGCGATTGCCGGCACAATTTGAAGAACAATGAGGCACGGCTGGCTCGTGCTTACATGCTGGCTCGTGCTGACATAACGACACCGGAACGAATTTGTTTTCACGTCGATGGGATCCCGGACTTCGCTCTTTTAGCCCTGACCGATCTTTTGTCCCTGGCACTTTGAATGGCCGGAAAGCCCCCGAGCGACGATTGGTGGCGCGGTGGGCGTTCAATTTTTACTGTCCCGATGGTCCCCTAAGCATGAGGAATGTGAAGAATGGCAGCCCGCAGAAGTCACGCGAAGAAAAAGAGCAAAAGACGTCGTCATGCGAAGGCACGGAAGATTGCCGCCGGCTCGGTGGACCGCCTTCAACCTCGCCGCGGCTCGATGGGCGCATAGCACTGGGGCCTTGGAGTACTGCGATGTCGATGCCGGCGGATTTCCTGCGGAGATTTTCGTATATGTTTGTGGGTGACGATCTGAACCCTTGCGCGGTGGCTCCTATTTCCCCCTGAAACCGGCAAGCCAGTACGAGAGTGTACGAAGCAGCAGGCATCCATTCTTCATCGCATGGTTGATAGCGGCTCAGGAGAATATTCATGGCCTATCCCTCCAATCGCGGCGCGCCGAAGGGTCCGATCCTTTCTGAGGAGGAAATCATCATCTTGCGGGACGTCGCAAAGCGTACAGCGGTACAGCCCTCCAAGTGTCGGCGCCTCAAAAAATTGGGTTTTATCAAAGAGAGACTTGGCAGCTTAACTCTCACCACACAGGGGGAGATTCAGCTGATGTTCAGCGGCGCGCGATGAGCCCGTCCAAGGGCGCGCGCTTTGTTGGTCGCGGCGTTACCGCCCCGCTAAGCTCTACGACATCACGTTCACCTCCCCAGCCTTGAGATTACATAGAGGCGCCGCGGGAGGTCTGACCGGTCCAGGGCACCGCTTATAAAGGAAGTTGCTGATTTAACGGCTGGCGCATTTTGGCCAAATTACACGATCGGAGCGCGACATTTCGCGACCTTTTGAACGGGCATGAGGCCTCGCGCTGACCGCATTTGGTGCCGCGCGAGGCGATGGGCCGCTGCTGCGCGGAGCTCAGCCAATTAACGCGCATCCGATGTGAACTGAAGGAAACGAGCACTGCGAAAAAAAGGAGTCTCAGCCCTTTGCAGATACGTCAAACGTGACATGCCCACCGCCAGCGGCTGCTATCCTGACCATGTCATCAACAATCCAACTATGGGCAAACGTTATCCGCGCGCACCCCTGTTTCGCAGCCATAGCGAGCCGCACCGCATCTTCAGTCCTATATCCGCCAAGCCGCAAACTTCCGCCCGCCAGCAATACCCGCACTGCACCCTCTACTCCCATAAGTACCTCCGCATCCTGTAGCCTACATGGGTATGCGCATGACCAATGTCCACGAAGACGCACCACGCCTCCCCCCGGTGGTCGGGTAATGACGACCCGCTTGGTAGCCGCTTTGCGGCCCGTGGACCCATCAGCGACCCTGAAGCTGCGAAGGAGGATGGGCCCAGGACGCCAGCGGGAGAGTAGGTTCGGCACAAGGCATGCGGCGCCTTAATGTCCTTCAGGAACGGTTACGGCTGTTTCGCCAGTGACTTCTTCAATAACAGCCAGCCCCTCGTGAGGCTCAGCTTTTGAAGCCATTTGATTGGCTTCGATATCTTCCCTGTCTGGGATTTCCGGGCTGTCTCGCCGCAACTCTTCCAAGAGCTCAATTATTTTTCGGGTCTTTTGTTCAGTAAGCAGAGTGGCTTCCAGGGACATCTGTTCGCGCAAATTCGCAAATCCGTCCGCGCGCCTCTGACTTGCAAGAATCATGATTGCGATCAGAAGAGCAGCACCGGTAAGGACCAGCTCCATCCACGAAAAAGGGGGCGGATCAGGGGACGGAAATCCTTTATGCAGAAGGGCCAGGTTAAACAGCACCCATGCGGTAGCTGTCGCGAGCAAGGCAAGAAGAAATCTCGGACGCCCCACCGATGCCGTGGCCCGATCTACGATTCGCTCAGGAAGAGTAGACTTGCGGTGATGCTCCGCGTGTAAGAGAGCAATCGCTTGCACGGTTTCCGCAACGTGCGGCGGGATGTCCATTTGCGGTCTGTCTATTCTCCCCCGGTCCACCATGGCCCACTCCATTATCGCCGGCCCGCCTTTAAGCCACCGGCCGCTAGGCGGTGGTCGGGTGAAGTTAGCTAACGCGCCTATACTCACAACCGACCATAAGTCCTCTTAATGAGTTCAGCTTCACGCGATCCGCTGGAGCTTTCCGCCCCCTAAAGCGGCGCCACGCGCGGCTGATCCACACTCGCGCTGAGATCACACAGACGCCGCACACAATTCCAAGAGCTCCGAAGGTCGATGCTTCTGTTGGAGTCATAGTTTATGTGGCTTGAGATCGGGTGGCCCTAAGACGGGGATAGTGATCGGAACTGTGGGAACGGACCGTTATCAGAACGGTTGATTCATTCCCCCGTGAAAGGAAACGCAATGACGAACGACAATCGTGGTCAGAGTCCGCAAGGCTCCGGTCAGCAGGAGCAGAAGAAGCCCAGCCAGCAGTCTGGCCAGCAGCAGAAGCAGGGTTCCCAACAGGGAGGCCAAGATGACCAGAAGGGCAGCCAGTACGATAGGCCCGGCCAGAGTGGCCCTCAGGGGAGCCAACAGGACAAATAGTGCACTTTCAGCAGCACGTGGAGCCCATCACTTTGCAGCGATGGGCTCTTTGCCGATAGGCACTCGCGAGCGACCGTCGTTAAAAGTGCAAAACCATAGCGTGAAGCAGATCAGAGCCGTCCGAGCACCACTAAGACTAAGACGATGACGAGAACCAACCCAAGTCCGCCGCCGCCATAATAACCCGTTCCATAGAAGCGACCGCCGCCGATCCCGCTGAAGCCACCGAGCAAGGCGATAATCAGGACGATCAGCAATATCATTCCAAGCGACATAGTAGATCTCCAGCAAATATTGAAAGCGCGGCGCTGGCGCCGCAAACCGTTCGCGTTAAATTGCCGCTTCTCAGACCCGCTCGTCCGCCATGTGGCGAAGGTCGGCCTCATTCAGATTGGTCATCACGATACCGTCGGCGCGGTTGTAGCGAACATCGCCGGTGTCGATCCAGACGATCTTTTCGCTATCCAGTTTGACCAGAAGCGCCGATACATTGCCGTTGGCACGATGGGCCGTATCGACCACGGTGCCGACGCGGCTGCCGGTGATTAGCTCAACGCGCTCACCAATCAGAGCCGCATCCCGGTCCAGGATCACCCATTTTACATAACGATCCGGCCAAACGCCGCGGCGATAGGCGGCGCGCTCGGAAGCGTAGCGAATCCGCAGCGTGTCATAGGCAGCGGTGCGGTCCTGATAGTCCCGCTGCTGCGTCTGGTTCTGCTGCAACTGATCCTGGTATTGCCGCTGCTGCCCCTGATACTGGGCATTGTCAGCGGCGGCCTTCTCATCTATCGCCGCGGCCTTCGCATCCACCGCAGCATTCTGAGTCCCGACCTGCTTGTTGATCTCCACAGTCTGGGCCTGTTCCGCGGGCGTAGAACGGGTGGTGGGCATGCCATTGGCGTCAACCCGCTCGCCCGGGACCGCGGCGCCGCCCTGGGCGAAAGATACAGTACCCATGAGCAGGGTCATCGCTGCGGCCGAAAGGGCCGATTTCACATACATCATTTTAGAACATCTCCGGTTAGAGAAAATCGCACCGCTGTCGGTTGCTGGCGAAAAAGGGCGGCCTTGAAGCCGCCCCCTCGCGTCAATAGATCGTAGTGATCAGAAGGTGACCCAGACGCCGCCTTTGTAATAGCCGCGACCGTCGTTGGAGTCGCGATAATGGCGCTGATTGTCGCCGGTCCACTTCTGGTGGAAATACCAGTCGTCATTGTGATACTGGGCGCCGATGCTGCGATCGTATCTGTATTGATGATCTGTGTGCCAGCAATCGCCATAACTGTTGCAGACCATACGGGCAGAAGCTGGCGCGGTCGTGGCGACCAGGGCGCCGGTGCCCATAAGCAAAGCGATGGCGGCGGCTGAAGCAGCCGTTTTCGAGATAATCATTTTGGGAATCTCCTATTGGAGGACGCATATCCTCCGGACAGTGAACGCCGTCAAC